>Ga0326728_10004292_pt1 | contig 42510 bp, 42 predicted proteins | sample MB3enrmetagenome_FD_207602 | JGI IMG/M metagenome (GOLD analysis project Ga0326728, IMG submission 207602) | Lab enriched peat soil microbial communities from McLean, Ithaca, NY, United States - MB31MN | ecosystem: Environmental > Terrestrial > Soil > Wetlands > Peat | place: USA: New York... | reverse complement strand
GCCCCTCGGCTGTCAGATCGCGTAGGTGCCAACGTGCTGCTCAAGCTCGAGGGAGCGAACCCTACCGGGTCGTTCAAGGACCGGGGCATGACGATGGCCATCTCCAAAGCTGCCGAGGAGGGCGTAAGGGCGGTCGTCTGCGCCTCGACGGGAAACACCTCTGCGTCAGCGGCGGCCTACGCGGCACGGGCCGGGATGAGTTGCGTGGTGCTCATCCCCGAGGGTCACATCGCGCTCGGAAAGCTGGCCCAGGCGCTCGTGCACGGCGCGCAGGTCCTGCAGGTGCGGGGCAATTTCGACGTTGCCCTCGAGATAGTGCGGGAGCTGCCGGGACGCGCGCCGGTGGTCGTCGTGAACTCCGTGAACCCGTTCCGCATCGAGGGCCAGAAGACCGGTGCCTTCGAGATAGTGGACCGTCTCGGCGATGCCCCCGAGATCCACTGCATCCCGGTCGGGAACGCCGGGAACATCACGGCCTATTGGCGCGGCTATTGCGAGTACCGCAACGCCGGGCGCTCGACGAGGCTGCCGAAGATGTTCGGATTCCAGGCGGCCGGCGCCGCTCCGATCGTTGTCGGTCACCCGATTGCCGAGCCCGAGACCGTCGCGACGGCGATCAGGATCGGCAACCCGGCTTCGTGGTACGGAGCCACAGCGGCAGCATCGGAGTCCGGTGGCGGGATCTACGCGGTGACCGACGCGGAGATACTCGAGGCGTACCGGTTCCTCGCCACCGAGGAGTCGGTCTTTTGCGAGGCGGCCTCGGCGGCTTCGGTCGCGGGTTTGTTGAATACACCGGTGCCGGAAGGGTCCATCGTCGTGTGCGTGCTCACCGGCCACGGGCTCAAGGACCCGGACCTGGTAATCAGCCAAGTGTCGGTGCCTGCTGTGGTCGATGCCGACCTCAAGTCGGTGCTCGCGGCGCTCGGGCTCTGACCCGGGGCTGGTCGTCCTCGAATCGACCACAGAGAGTGGCCATATAGGGTGACCTCGAGGGTGAATCTCGCTCTCAGTGTTCAAAGATCGTTCTTCCCGGAACGATCATCCTTGTGTGGAACAGCACACGGGGACGGCCGTCACAGAGCAGGACGAGCCGCTCGCCGTCGTTGACGGCCCGGCGGACTGGCGGGCGACCAGGGCGCCACAGACCCGGACCGGCCGGTGGTGGGAGGGGCACCCGAGGTTGCTGAGGACGGTCGTAGTCGTCGCGCTCGCCTGGGGAAGTGTCTACCTCGCCTGGCGACTCCTCGAGACCGGGCGGGCGGCCAACCCGGAAGCTTTCTACATCCTCTGGTTCGTGGAGCTGTACAATTTCACCTCGCTCGTGTTCCTGGCCTACTACGGTTGGCGCTGGTCAGAGCCTCAACGACCGCCGTCCACACCTGGCCATAGTGTCGACGTCTTCGTGGCGACCTACGACGAGCCACGCGAGGTCGTCGAGGCGACGCTCGCGGGATGCTCGGCCCTGCGCTACCCGCACGAGACCTACCTGCTCGACGACGGCCGGCGAAGCGAGATGGAGACGCTCGCGACGAAGTGGGGAGCACACTGGATCAGCAGGCCCGACAATTCCCACGCTAAGGCGGGCAACATCAACCATGCCCTCGGCTGCACGAGCGGTGAGCTGATCTTCTGCCTCGACGCCGACCACGTGCCCCTTCCCGACGCGCTCGACGCGACCGTCGGCTACTTCGACGACGAGAACGTCGCTCTCGTCCAGAGCCCGCACGACTTCTACAACCAGGACTCGGTGCAGCACTACGAGGCCGGCCGCCACGAGCAGAGCATGTTCTTCGAGGTGGTCTGCCCGGGCAAGGACCGGCACAACGCCGTCTATTGGTGCGGCTCGGCGGCGATCCTTCGCCGAAAGGCTCTCGTCGAGGTTGGCGGGGTGGCCACCGAGACGATCGCCGAGGACTTCCACACGACCATCAAGATGCATGGGGCGGGATGGACGACCCACTACCACGACGAGATTCTCGTCCAGGGGCTCGCGCCCTTGGACCTCGACGGGTATCTGCTCCAACGCGACCGCTGGGCGCGCGGCAACCTTGCCGTGTTCCGCCTGCGCGAGTCGCCTCTTGGGCCTCGTTCGCACCTTGGGGCGCGTCAGAGGTTCTCCTACTTCGGCAGCCTGTTCGCCTACGGCGCCGGAGCGTCGCGAATGGCCATGATCTGGCTGCTCGTGGCGGTCCTCTGGGCCGGTGTGCTGCCTGCCCGCATGACCATTCTCAGTCTCGCGGTGCTCTGGGCGCCCTGGACGATCCTCGCGGTGACGACGGCGACGGCACTTTGCCGCGGGCACCTGCGCACCGGGGAGTCGTCTCACTACACGCTCGTCACCGCCGCGATCTTCACCCGTGCGCTGCGATGCGCGCTCTTGCCGTCGAGGACGAAGTTCAAGGTCACTCCGAAGTCCGGCGCCGGCGCCGGAGGCCTCCACTCGCTTGCGCGCCTCAAGCTCGTGGCTGTGTCCGGCGTTGTGCTCGCGGCTGCGCTCGTGTGGCGGGGGCTCGCAATCCTGGGTTACCTGCACGCGCGGGCGCTTCCGGCGTGGGCGGCAACGTTCGCGATGATCCTTGGAACCTGGGAGCTGTATCGGGTCGTTCGATCACTGCGGATTGTCTTTCGCCGCCGCCAGCGGCGCGAGCAGGTTCGCTTCGGATGCCTCGCCCCCGCGGCGATCACGAACGACGCGGGCGGGCACTCCTTGGGGCGAGTTGTCGACGTCTCGATGTCGGGCATCGGGCTCCTGGCCTCGACCGAGATAGAGAACGGTTCGCGCTTGCAACTCGAGTTCACGTTGCCCGGGCTCGACGACAAGACCCTCCCTGTGGTGGGTACGGTTGTCGTGCAATCGGGGCAGGCCGACCAATCGGGAGGATGGCGGCTCGGCACGTCCATCGTGGAGATGGGCGCCGACTCGCGGGACAACCTCGTGCGTTACTGCTACGTCGTGCACCCCTGTGAGCGTCTTCGCAAGAGCCGCCTCGAAGCCCCGCAGAAGCCGGCACAGTCACCGATCCCGATGGCTAAGACCGTTTCGGTGGCCCGTGCAGCCGACGCCGCCGACCTGCCCTCGATGGAGCGACCCGCCACTGGCTGACGGCCCCGTAGCACCACCGGTGTTTGCCGGCTGGCGAACACCCCGCTAGTATGCGGTTGCCCTGGTTCGTCAGTGCGGACGCCAGCTTGCCCCCTTGGGGCGGGCGACCCGAATGGGGCGGCGGGAATCGCAGAGGCCCTTTCCCTGTTGTTGCCTATACCGGCGCTTCCTTCCGTGCAGACGCACTAGCCGCCGTGGGCATCCACTGATTGGGCTGTGCGATCCGGCGAAGTCGATGACTTGTTCTGTTCGGGAACTCCCAACGACGGATTGCAGGCTCGGGTCGATTGCATGACCCGAGCCGGTCCGGGTCACGGCCCGGGAGGGTATGTCGTGAGCACAACGGGGGAACACCGACATCGCGGGATCCCGGAAAGCCCGGGGACCACCTCCCAAGAAACACCTCAAGCAACAGAGATCCAGAGAGGAAGCTGATGAGCGAAGAACAGCTCGAACGTTCGATCCTCGAGCGCAAAGCGAGCGACGAGCTTCGGGCAATCGCGACCGCCATGTCCCTCGAGCCCGTCGCGCGCTTGCGCAAAGCGGATCTGGTGAACCAGATCCTGCGTGCCGCCGGCGTCGAGGTCGAGGGCACTCCACCGTTGAACGCGAGTGGCGCGGCATCGCTGCCGTCGCCGCTTTCCAATGGTGGCGCGACCGACACCAGCCAAGCAGCCGAGGCTGACGGCGCATCCGCGTCAAAGCCGGCGCGAGGTCGCACCTCGAGGGCGCGCACGGCCAAGACGCGCTCGACCGAGTCGGCGCCGGACCATGCCGAAGTGAACGGCAGTGGTGGCGTGCAGGCGCATGAGCTGGGTGAGGGCCACAACGACTCGCCAGCCGCAGGCTCTGCACTCGTCAACGGGAGCGATTCCGAGAGCTCGACCGAGGAGCGGGACGCGGTCGCAAAGGGCGCCGCAGCCGTCCTGGCGGGCTCCGGCTTCGGCCGAACCGGCCGGCCGTCGGCTCCGACCGGAGCCGGCCGTGCTTCAGGCGACTCCCGGCCCGCGGAGCTCACGTCGAACTCGGCTGGCGGTGCCGCTTCCGGCACCGAGACGCTTGATCGGGTGTCCGGGGACGTGTCGACCACGATCCGCCCCCAGCGTCAGCCTCAGCAGCACTCCCAGCCCGGGAGAGGCAATCAGGGCAATCAAGGTGGCCAGATCGGCCAGGGTGGCCAGGTCGAGACGGGCAACCGCCGTGGGCGTCGCCGTCGGGGGCGGGACCGCGAGCGTGGTGGTCAGGAGCCGCAAGGCGGAGGCCAGGAAGTCGCGTGGCAGGGCGAGCTCGTGCCTGTCCGCGGCCTGCTCGACCTGAGGGACGAGGGCTATGGCTTCCTGCGCACGAGCGGCTACCTGCCGAGCGGCAAGGACGTGTACATCTCGGTCTCGCAGGCGCGCAGGTTCGCGCTGCGCCGCGGCGACGCCATCGAGGGAGCGTGCCGCCCGGCGGGGCCGAGCGAGAAATACCCGGCGTTGCTGCGTATCGACACGGTTTGCGGGATGACGGCGGAAGAGGCCCGTGAACGGCCGCGCTTTGAGGACCTGACCCCGTTGTTCCCCGACCAGCGGATGCGGCTCGAGCTGAAAGAAGACCCGCTTAACACCACAGCGCGGATCGTCGATCTGATCTCGCCCATCGGCAAGGGGCAGCGGAGCATGATCGTGTCGCCGCCGAAGGCGGGCAAGACGACGGTCCTCAAGCAGATTGCCCATTCGATAGAGCAGAACGACCCGAGCGTCCACCTCATGGTCCTCCTCGTGGACGAGCGGCCCGAGGAGGCCACGGACTGGCGCCGATCGGTGAAGGGAGAGGTGATCGCCTCGACCTTCGACCGTCCCGCCGACGAGCACACGACCGTCGCCGAGCTCGCGATCGAACGGGCCAAGCGGCTCGTCGAGCTCGGCAGGGACGTCGTGATCATCCTGGACGGGATCACCCGTCTCGCCCGGGCCTACAACCTGGCCCAGCCGGCAACCGGTCGCATCATGTCCGGTGGCGTGGACTCGGGCGCCCTCTACCCGCCGAAGAAGTTCTTCGGGGCCGCCCGCAACATCGAGGAAGGTGGCTCGCTCACGATCCTCGCGACAGCGCTGGTGGAGACGGGCTCGAAGATGGACGAGGTGATCTTCGAGGAGTTCAAGGGCACCGGCAACATGGAGCTTCGCCTCGACCGCAAGCTGGCCGAGCGGCGGATCTACCCGGCGATCGATGTCAACGCCAGCTCGACTCGCCACGAGGAGCTTCTCTTCGACCGCTCCCAGCTCCAGCAGGTCTGGAAGCTACGCCGTGTGCTGAACGCCCTCGGCGGCGACGGAGGTGGCGGCGCCGGGCTCGAGCTCCTCATGGACAAGATCAAGACCACTCGATCCAACGACGAGTTCCTCGCCGAGATCGCCAAGGCGCCGAACCCAGGCGGATGAACCACTCGGGAGCCGGCCTGGCCGTGTTCTGCCCGGCCCGGCTTACAATGGAGAGATCATGAAGACAGACATTCATCCCGCCTACGTGACCGCGTCGGTGCGTTGCTCGTGCGGGAACACCTTCACCACGCGATCGACCAAGTCCGACCTGCACGTCGAGCTGTGCAACGAGTGCCATCCCTTCTACACCGGAAAGCAGAAGCTGGTGGACACCGGTGGGCGCGTGGAGCGCTTCGAGCGCCGCTACGGCCAGCGCAAGACCAAGCGCTGACTCGCCTTCACTTGCCCCATCCACGCCTCGTGTCACCGCGGCCGCCGTATTCGACGCGGAACACTGGGTAGTGCTCCACAACGGCTTCGATCTCCTCTAGGGACGCGTCCGCGCCCACGCCGAAGAACGAGCTCGCCTCCTTGGCGACGGCCGTCGCGCCGGCTTGGCGCCCCCAGCGGAACAAATAGGCGCGGATGACCGGAGCTCGATCGGGGGGCGGTACTTCGACCAGCACGGCGGCGTGCCGTTGTTTGCGCCCGATCACCACCCGGCCTTGCGCGGCGCGGGCGTTGCGGACCCATTCCGACTCACCGGCCAGAGCCACGAGGTGATGCTCGCCGCCGTGGACGACCCGGACGAGGACCGTTCCTCGGATCACGCCCGACACCCGACCCGGGACCTCAAGAACGACGACGTCTCTCGGGCTCAAGCCGAGGGCCGTGGTGCGAAGCCCGATCCACTGCAGCCGCCGGTAGAGCGCCGGTGGCGGCCGGTAGTGGCTCCTGCGGGCGTAATCGACGGGCTGGAAGAGCCCGCTCAAGAAGTCTTGAACCCCGCGTGAGCGCGAACTCTGCGCCGGTCCCTCGCCTGTGGAGCCCGCGGGCCCGACTCGCCGCGGCGGTCGACCGGTCATGGCGCGACTCGATCTCAGTCTGCGGGAGGCCCGGTTAATTCCTGCGCAATCTCGCCGGCCCAGGCATCGATCTCGTCCCAGTCGCGGAAGTCTCCCTCCGGGAGTCCAGCTCGGGCGGCTGGGAGCTTGCGGATGGCCCGCTCGGCGAAGCCGAGCGTGTCGGGGTCGAGCGCCCCGAAAAAGACGCGGTGGCCGCGGGCCTCAAGGACTCCCTGGAGCTCAGGGATTTCCTTTGGCACTGTGGCGGTCCGCAGATCCCGCCCTTTTGCGTCCGTGGGCTCGTTGCCGAGCGGCCCGCTGCTGAACAGCCAGACCGGGACACGCTTCAAGACGGCGCTGTTGCGCTTCACGAATGCCTGTGCCTCGTCCATCCAGTGGAAGGCGTAGGCGGCGCTGCCGATCACGAAGGCGTCGTAACCCTCCAGGCCCGATGCCTCTTCCACGGAGCGGGCTTGGGCCGGGTGGCCGTTCTCGGTGAGTTTCGCGGCTATCCGCTCGGCGATGCCCCGGGTTGAACCGTGCTTGCTGGCGTACACAACGAGTACAGGCATGGCCAACCTCCGTATTGATCGCAGGATCCCGTCGGGATCTGACCTCGGGGAAGATCCCAACACGGAGGCTACGGCGTTCTCGGGCGCCGGAGCAGTGATTGTTCGAAGTTTGGTCGCTGCCTCGCCGGGCCTGGCCGAGGTCGGCCACGAGAGGGCCGGAAGAGCGCGCTTGCCATCTTGACTAGCCTGAGTCCGTGCTCGATCGCCTTGAGGCGCTTGAGGCCGAGTACTCACAGGTCCTCACCCGCCTCTCTGACCCAACGCTCTCCAACGACCGCAATGAGCTGAGGGAGCTGTCGCGCCGCCACAAGGAGCTCGAGACCGTCGTGCGCAAGATGCACGAGCTCAAGTCCGCGCAAGAAGACGTCGCTATCGCTCGCGAGCTGGCCGCCGACGCCGTCGGCGCGGAGCGCGAGCTGGGCCGTGACGAGCAGAGTGTCGCTGAGGCACGGGTCGTGGAGCTCGAGACGGAGCTGCGCGACCTGCTCATGCCCCGAGACCCACACGAAGGCCGCAACGTCATCGTCGAGATCCGGGGAGCTGAAGGAGGAGAAGAGGCGAACCTGTTCGCCAAGGACCTGTTCGACATGTACCAGCGGTACTCCGACCGGCGCGGCTGGCGCTCGGAGGTGATGGACCTTCGCGAGTCCGAGCTCGGGGGCGTGGACGGGGTCACCTTTCTCGTCAAGGGCGACGACGCCTGGCAGCGGATGCACCAAGAGGCCGGCACTCACCGGGTGCAGCGGATCCCGGTCACCGAGTCCCAGGGACGCGTCCACACTTCCTCCGCGACGGTGAACGTGCTGCCCGAGGCCGACGAGGTCGAGGTCGAGATCGAGCCCGGCGACATCCGCATCGACGTCTACCGCTCCACCGGCCCCGGCGGGCAGTCGGTCAACACCACTGACTCGGCCGTGCGGATCACGCATCTTCCGACGGGTCTCGTGGTGGCGATGCAGGACGAAAAGAGCCAGATACAAAACCGCGCGGCCGCGCTGAAGGTGTTGCGCGCCCGCCTATACGAGCTCGAGCTGCAGCGGACCGCTGCCGCCCTCGCCCAGGAACGCCGCGCCCAGGTAGGAGGTGGCGGCCGTTCGGAGAAGATCCGTACGTACAACTTCAAGGACAACCGGGTCACTGACCACCGTATCGGCCTCACCTTGAAAAAGCTCGATCGCATACTGATGGGCGACCTCGACGAGCTCGTCGACGCGCTGCTGGCAGACGAGCGGAGCCGCCAGCTGCTCGAGGGATGAGGAGGCGCGCCGACGTGACCGGGGTCACCTGGCGCCAGCTGCGTCGTGAGACGGCCGAGGCGATCGCCGATCCGGTTGAGGCGAGGTGGTTGCTCGAAGAGGCAAGTGGCTTTGACGGCACACGGCTGTTGCGCGAGCTCGACAGCGAGGCACCAGCGGGAGCTGCGTCACGACTCGGCTCGCTCGTGCGCCGCCGGCGCTCAGGTGAGCCGCTCCAGCACGTGCTCGGACACTGGGGGTTCCGGACCCTCGATGTCGTCGTCGACTCGCGCGTGCTCGTCCCGCGTCCGGAGACTGAGGTCGTCGTCACTTTCGCCCTGTCCGAGGTCGACCGTCTTCGTGCCCTGCAGCCGGAAGCTCCCTTGCCCGGTGCCCAGGTTCAGCAGGTCGGAGCGGAATTGCTCGTCGTCGATCTCGGCACGGGCTCGGGTGTGATCGCGCTCTCGCTCGCGGCGGAACGGGACGCCGTGCGCGTCGTCGGCACCGACCGGGACCCGGCCGCTCTCGAGGTCGCGACCGCCAACCTGTCGAGGATTCCGGTTGAGGCGGCGGCGCGAGTCAAGCTCTGTCGGGGCGACTGGTACCAAGCCCTGCCGGTTGAGCTCGCAGGCCGGATCGCCTTGATCGTCGCCAACCCTCCGTATCTCGCCGAGCACGAGTGGGCGGGCCTCGACGAGGTGGTGAGTGGCTTCGACCCGTACGAGGCATTGGTGGCTGGCCCGAGCGGCCTCGAGGCCATCGAGACGATCGTGACCGGTGCTCCGGCGTGGCTCGCCCGGAGCGGAGCTCTCGTGGTCGAGATCGCGCCCGACCAGGCGGGACGGGTGCTCGAGATGGCGCGCGCGACCGGATTCCCGACGGCGAGCGTCGAGCACGACCTGGCAGGGCGGCCACGCGTGCTCGTGGCCGAACAGTGAGCCCGCCCAAGCTCGACGAGATCACGCAGGCGCTGGCGGCCGGGGATGTCGTGGCGGTCCCGACCGACACTGTCTACGGACTTGCCGTCGATCCCAGCGCGCCGGGCGCCGTCGACCGGGTGTTCGCGCTCAAGCAGCGACCTGAGCAGTTCCAACTGCCGGTTCTGATCGCGGATCCGACCGGGCTCGTGGGCCTCGCGCAGGCAACCGCGAGCGTCGAGCGTCTCATATCGCGCTACTGGCCCGGACCGCTCACGATCGTGCTGCCACGGCTGACCGGTGTCACCTTCGACCTCGGCGGCGACCCGGCGACGATCGGGGTCCGCTGCCCCGACAGCCCGCTGCTGAGGGAGCTGCTGCGGAGGACGGGGCCGCTCGCTGTGACGAGTGCGAACCGTCATGGGGAACCCCCCCTGCGCACCGCCGGCGAGGTCCGCCGGCGCTTCGGGGCCGGCGTGACGGTTGTGCTCGACGGCGGCAGGTGCGACCGAACGCCGTCGACGGTGATCTCGCTCGGGAGTCCCGACGCGAAATGCCTGCGGGAAGGGGCGATCCCGTTCGCGGAGATCGCTGCGTCGCTCGCCGCCTGCTCGTGAGCCGGCCCGCTTGAGAACGCAGCGGAGCTCTCGCAGGTCGGACGCGCCGTCCCGGAGCTCATCGCGCGCCTCCTGGTCTACGACCGAGGTCCTCCCTAGGACCGGCGTCGCGGCAGCCAGCTGAAGCGCCTGACCGCGAAAACGAACGCCACCACACACCAGATGGCGAGGTTCTCGAGCCATATCGCGTGAATCAAGTCGGTGTGGACCCGAGGGTTCATCGCGTTGTAGCTGGCGAGCACGAACGGCCGTATCGGGAAGTAAGAGGCGATCTTCGCGAGCACCGAGCTCGACGAGAGCGGGAAGAAGGTGCCGGAGATGAACATGAGAGGGAGGTAGACGCCGTTCACGATCGCAGGTGCGGCATCCGCGTTCGGAATGATCACGGTGATGGCGACCCCGAGGGCGCAGAAGGTCGCCGCGCCGAGCACGACGATGGCCGCGATTGCTCCGTAGGAGTGTGCGGGGACGACGAGACCGTAGAAGGCCACGCCGACGCCGAGTGTCAGGGCCACCAGTACCAGGGCGCGGATCACACAACTCGCCACGGTTGCCACCATGTAGGCCCAGGGCGGGAGCGGTGTGCCCCGGAACCGCTTCAAGATCCCCTGCTCCCGCTGATTGGCGAGCGTCACCGAGAGGTTGGTGTAGCAAGCGGAGATCACCCCGAAAGTCATGATGCCGGGGATGAAGTACTGGTCGAGCTTGAGCCCTTGGTAGCGGTCGCCGCTGTAGAGCGAGGCGAAGATGACGAGGAACATCACCGGCATGAAGAACGTGAAGAAGGCTCCCATCGGGTTGCGCCAGTAGGCGAGCTGCTGGTACCAGAGCTCGCTCGCGACGATGCGGAGGGATTTCACGCCTTGTCCTCGGCCGTGAGCGAGAGGTACACGTCTTCCAGGCTCGGCCGGGCGACTTCGAGGCCCTCCAACTCGATCCCGTGCGCGACCGCCCAAGAGGTGATCCGGTGCAACAACGGCGTGGGCGAGTCGGTGTCGACCTCGACCATGCGGCGGCCGTCTATCGGGCTGATGGTGAGATGGCTGTCGGCGAGCCCGAGCTCGGCGGCGCCGTCGGCCTGTTCGGGCAGCACGAAGCGGATCTTCGCGGTGCCAGTGTCCCGTCCGCCGATCGAGTCCGGTGTTCCCGAGGCGACGATGACCCCTTTTGCGATGACTGCCACACGGTCCGCGAGGACTTGTGCCTCGTCCATGTAGTGCGTCGTGAGAAGGACTGTGCGACCCTCGCCCGTGAGGCTGCGGACGATGTCCCACGCCTCGCGGCGCGCGTTCGGGTCGAAACCGGTCGTCGGCTCGTCGAGGAAAAGGAGCTCCGGGTCCCCGATGAGCGCCAGGCCGAGGTCCAGCCGTCGTTGCAGCCCGCCCGACAATGTCCGGACTCGGGCGCCCGATTTCTCGCGGAGCCCCACGAGATCGATCACGGCGTCGGGATCGCGCGGATGCGGGTAGTACGACGCCCTTCGCCGGAGCACTTCGCGGACGGTCAGGAACTGCTCCACGGCCGTCTCCTGCAGGACGATCCCGACGTGCTCGAGCATTCTCCGCCGGTCGTGCCGGGGATCGTGCCCGAGCACGGCAACCTTCCCGGCGCTCGCTGGCTGGTAGCCCTCCAGGATCTCGACGATCGTGGTCTTGCCTGCGCCGTTCGGCCCGAGCAGTGCGAGGACCTCGCCGCGTTGGATCTCGAGGTCCACGCCACCGACAGCTTGGACGGCTCCGAAGTCCTTGCGAAGTCCGCTCACCGAGACTGCCAGTTCCATCCGGCTAACCTAGCGAAGCCGGAAGGGCGGGGATAACCGGCTAGTGGGCGACGCAGGAAGTGCTCGGTAGACTCCCCCTGTGCGCGTATCGGCAGGATCGGACCACGCCGGTTTCGAGTTGAAGAGGCTGCTGATCGAGCACCTCAGGTCCTTGGGGCACGAGGTTGTGGACCTCGGCACGTACTCGCCGAACCCGGTTGACTATCCTGACTTTGCGGCGTCGGTTGGCCGAAGTGTCGTCTCGGGCGATACCGATCTCGGAATCTGCACGTGCGGCACGGGGACGGGCATGGCGATAGCGGCCAACAAGGTCCATGGTGTGCGTGCGGCCGTTGTCCACGACGTGACCTCTGCGCGGCTCGCCCGCGAGCACGACAACGCGAACGTGATCTGCATCGGTGCTCGCCTCGTGGGCCCTTTGATCGCGACCGAAGCAGTGGACGTGTTCCTGCGCAGCGAGTTCGAAGGAGGCCGCCACCTTCGCAGGATCGAGAAGGTCGCCGCTCTCGAGCAAAGCCAGGCCTGACGCCAGGTACCTGGCCACGACGTCGTTCGAAGGAGCCAGCAGTGACACAGATCGCCGAGACATCTGGTGCGAGCGCCTTGCTGCCGGGCGCGCTCGCCGGGGACCCCGAGGTGCACTCGCTCTTAGAGCGTGAGATCGAGCGGCAACGGACGAGCCTTCAGCTGATCGCATCGGAGAATTTCACGTCCCCGGCCGTGCTCGCGGCGTCGGCCTCGGTGCTGACGAACAAGTACTCCGAGGGTTACCCCGGACGGCGGTACTACGGCGGGAACGCTGTCGCGGACCTGGTGGAGGACCTCGCACGGACTCGTGCGACGGCGCTGTTCGGCGCGGAGCATGCCAACGTCCAGCCGCACGCGGGCGCGAACGCCAACCTGGCGGCCTATCTCGCACTCGTCGAGCCGGGCGACACGATCTTGGCGATGCGCCTCGATCAGGGTGGACACCTGACACACGGGTCTCCTGTCAGCATCACCGGCAAGCTGTACCGGTTCGTCGCCTACGGGGTCACACCTGCGGCCGGCGACGGTTCGGGCGAGCGGATCGACATGGACCAGGTCCGGGACCTTGCCGTCCGGGAGCGGCCCCGGCTGATCGTCGCGGGGGCCACCGCGTACTCCCGTGCGATCGACCCTCAGCCGTTCCGCGACATCGCCGACGAGGTCGGGGCTCGCTTCATGTTCGACGCAGCGCATCCTGCAGGCCTCATCGCAGGCAAGGTTCACCCGAGCCCGGTTGGCATCGCGGACGTCGTGACGTTCACGACCCACAAGACGCTTCGCGGACCACGAGGTGGAGCCATCCTCTGCGGCTCCGACCTCGCGAAGTCTGTCGACTCGGCCGTCTTCCCGGGCCTGCAGGGCGGACCGCTGGAGCACGTCATCGCCGCCAAGGCGGTGGCGTTCGGCGAGGCGCTCAAACCCGAGTTCCGCGACTACGCGTCCAAGGTGGTCCGCAACGCGGCGGCGCTCGCGCAGGCGCTCACCGCTCAGGGTTTTCGGCTGGTCGCCGGCGGTACGGACAATCACCTCGTGCTCGTCGACCTGCGAACCTTCGAGGCCGATCTCACCGGCAAGGTCGCCCAGGAGGTCCTGGACCGCACGGGGATCACCTGCAACCGCAACGCGATCCCGAACGACCCGCGGCCTCCTTTCGTGGCGAGCGGGCTGCGGCTCGGCTCGGCGGCCGAGACGACCGCCGGGCTCGGTGAGGCGGAGATGGCCGAGATCGCGTCCCTCATCGCACGCGCCCTGCGCGGGCGGGAGGACGAGGGCGAGTTGGCGGCGGTCCGCGGCGAGGTGAGAGAGCTCTGCCGCCGGTTCGACCCTTACCCGCACGGCGTCGCGTCCGCCGGGTGAACCCGTACCCGCCACCCGGGACGGGTGCGTGGCGGGGACCGCCGCGAACAGGGGTATTGTCTTGCCGACTCGGTGGCGGCGATGCCAGGATTGGCGACCGGAGTGAGAAGCAAGCAACCGCCGAGCTTCAGCACGCTGATCGGTATGGGCGTCTCAACGGCCTTGTGCGTTGCCGTCGGAGTGGGCGGCGGGTACTGGCTGGACAGGACGTTCCACACCGGTGAGCTGCTCACGTTTGTTGGTCTGGCGCTCGGGGTGATCGCCGCAGTTGCGGTTGTCTACTTCGATGTCAAATCGTTTCTCTGAGAGCCAGCAGCGTGGCCGGCCCCCACGGGTCGTACGCCTGCTGTCCTCGAACCGATCAAGAAGAGGGCATGGAGCGACTCGCAGCAGTACTGGAGCAGCTTGACCTGCCGGAGATCTCGAGAATGCTCCGGCGCACGGTGTTCGCGGCCATCGGCGTCGGCATAGTCGCGCTCGTCGTGCTGTCGATAGTGGGCTACCCGCTCGCCGGCCTTGGCGCCTTGATCGGCCTCGCCCTGGGACTGGCGAACATCCGCCTTGTGATGTCGACCGCGTCGCGGCTGAACTCCTTGGGCACGGCCAAGGTCAGGCGCCCGATGGCGATGAACACCCTGATGCGTCTCGCGCTCACGACGGTCGTGGCGATCGTCCTGGTCATCGTGAACCTGCCCCTCGGGATGGGCGTGCTCGGGGGCCTGGCGGTGTTCTACCTCCTCTTTGTCGTGAGCCTCGTGGCTACGCTGTTGCGTCAGGGTGCAGTCACATGAGCGGTCTCGGGCTGCTGGCAAACGCGAGCTCGATCACCGTCGGCAACTCCCCGACGATCAAGCTGCTCGGCCTGACGGTCAATAAGTACGACGTGATCTCTTCCCTGGTCGCGGGCGCGTTCGTGATCGGGATCGGGCTCGCCGTGAGAGTGAACGTCACCGCCGGCGTGCCCGGAAGGATGCAGCTCGCCTTCGAGGCCCTCTCCAACGCGATCTCCGCCCAGGTCGAGTCGACCATCGGCTCCAAGGGGCGCCGGATCGTGCCACTTGCGATGACGCTGTTCCTCTTCATCCTGTTCTGCAACTGGCTGGAGATGATCCCGTCTGGTCACGCCCCGCAGCTCCTGCCGGCCCCGACCGGCGACGTGAACCTCACCTACGCGATGGCGCTGACCGTGATCATCCTCGTGCACGCGACATGGATCCGGACCCAGGGTCTGGGCCACTACCTCGGTCACTACTTCCGCCCCTACAAGCTGCTCTTCCCGATCAATGTGATCGAGGAAATCGCGAAGCCGCTCACGCTGGCCCTACGTCTCTTCGGCAACATCTTCTCCGGCGGGATCATGCTGCTCCTGATCTGGGCGTTGTTCCCCTGGTGGGTCGTCCCGATCCCGGACTTGATCTGGAAGATCTTTGACGGCCTGTTCGTCGCACCGATACAGGCATTCATCTTCTCGTTGCTGACGATCCTCTATTTCCAGACCGCGATGTCAGGAGAGCATTGAGCGCTCACGACATCACAGATCTCCAACCCGTTCAGGAAGGGAGCAGGTAAACCCAATGGCAAATGACCTCAACCAGGCGATCGAGCTTGCCGGCGCCATGGTCGGCGGCGGACTTGCCCTCGGCGGCGGCGCCATCGGGGCGGCCGTCGGCGACGGCCTGGCCGGCAGCCAGACGATCGCCGGCGTCGCCCGCCAACCCGAGGCGCAGGGCCGGCTGTTCACGATCATGTTCATCATCGTGGGCCTCGTCGAGGCCATGTACTTCATCAACCTCGTGTTCATGGTCCTGTTCGTCTTCGTCCTCGCCAAGAAGTAGCGACGGAGGTCTTGCCGGATGCTGTTTGCAAGCGCCGGGGCCGCCAGCTCCGGCAACGGTGGGAACTTCCTGATCCCGAACGGCACTTTCATCGTCGAGCTGGTCATCTTCCTGGTCGTGCTCGGGGTCGTCGCGAAATGGATCCTCCCGCCGCTCAGGGAGGTGTCCGAGGCGCGACGGACCCGTATCGGCTCCGCGTCGCAGAAGGCGGAGGAGGCACGCGCGGAGAGCCAGAGCGTGCTCACCGAACGCGACCGGGTGCTGGCTGAGGCGCGCGCACAGGCTCGTGCCATCGTCGACCACGCCAACCAGGGCGCTGACCAGGCGGTCCAGAATGGTCGCCAGCGGGGCCAGCAGGAGTACGACCGGTTGGTCAGAGCCTCCCGGGCCGCGACCGCGGAAGAGGGCCGGCGCGCACGCGACGAGCTCATCGGCCGCCTGGACAGCCTCGTGGCGTCCGCGGCAGAGCGCGTACTCGGCAGTCGCGTCGATGTGGACCAGCACCGTGGCCTCATCGACCAGGCGATCGCCGCCGCCACCGGCGGGGGGGCCGTCTAGCCGTGGCGTCCTACCTGGCCGAGGTCTTCGGTTTCCTGCTGCTCGGCGTCTTCATCTACCGCTACGTGAAGCCACCCCTCAAGAGGCTGATGGACCGGCAAGCGGAGGCGATCCGATCCTCGCTCTCCTCGGCAGACGCGGGGCTCGAGAGCGCACAGCAGATGCGCGCGGACGCACATGCGGCCCTCGAGGCGGCCCGTTCGGAGGCGAAAGTGATACTCGAGAGGGCGCACGAAACTTCGGCCCAGCTCCTGCTCGAGGGCGAGCGCAACGGCCGTGGAGAGTACGACAGGCTCGTGGCAAGCGCCGTAGCCGAGGCCGACTTCGAGCGCCAGCGCGCCCGGGAGGAAGTCACGCGGGAGGTCGGCGCCATCGTGATGGCCGCGACCGAGCTCGTCGTGGCCGCCGAGATCGACGCCGCGCTGCAGAGGGTGTACATCGGCGCGACCATCGACGCCGCCGAGGCGATGGCGTGAGGGACCTGCTGCGCGGTTACGCGGCCGCGGTCTTCGAATCGGCGGCTGCGGCCGGGCGCGCCCGCCAGGTCGCGGACGACCTGGGCGCCTTCTCGCGGGCCCTCACCGAATCCGACCCGCTACGCAACGTGCTCACCGACGTCGCCATCCCTGCCCGGGCGCGTCGCGGTGTCGTCCACGACCTGCTGGATGCAAAGGCCGCCGCCGAGTCTCAGGCCCTCGTTTCCTGGGCGGCTCTCGTGGAACCCGCCGCCGAGTTCCCCGTCGCAGTGTCGGCGCTGGTCGGCATCGCTCTCGAGACCGCCGACGCGGCCGAGGTGGGCCAGGTCCGGTCGGTTCCTGCCGAGGAGCTGCTCGGCGGACGCTGCGCGGTGCGCGAACGGATCCGCGGCTACGCCGACCGGTTGTTCCAGGAGGTCGACAGGCTGGAGACCATCGACGACATCGAGGAGGAGCTGGTCCGCTTCGCGAGGATCGTCGATTCGAACCGTGTTCTGCGCCTGGCGCTCAGCGACCCTGCGAATCCGGTCGCGCAACGCGTCGCGCTCGTCGGAGACCTCCTGGATGCCAAGGTGCTCCCCGCGACGGCTCGGCTTGTCTCCTACGTTCTTCGCGCCGGCCACAGCCGCGATCTCGTCGGGACGCTCGAGTGGGTCGCGGGGCTTGCCGCCGAGGAGCGAGGGCGACGGGTGGCCGAGGTACGCTCGGCCGTCGAGCTCGACGAGGACGAGTACCAGCGGCTCGTCGAGGCGCTCGAGCGCACTGCGGGTCGTCCGGTCGAAGTGCGCGTGCAGATCGAGCCCTCCCTGTTGGGCGGTATGGCCGTCGAGATCGGCGATACCGTCATCGACGGCTCCGTACGACACCGTCTCGACCAGCTCCGCGAAGCCCTCGCGCCCTCGACAGGCCTGCAGGACCTGTCGAGTTCCGAGCACGACCGTTCCTGAAGAAGACGAATAGGACAAAGGACCCCCACCGATGCCTGAGCTCACGATCAATGCCGACGACATCGCCGCCGCGCTGGCGCGGAATGTCAGCGACTTCACGGCCGGGACGGAGGCCGAGCAGGTCGGCCGGATCGCCGAGGTCGGTGACGGCATCGCACGCGTCACCGGACTGCCCGGGGCCACCGTCAACGAACTGCTCGAGTTCGAGAACGGAACCGTGGGCCTCGCGCTCAATCTTGACGAGGAGTCCATCGGCGCAGTCGTGCTCGGCACGATGGAGGGCCTCGACGAGGGTCAGGTGGTCCGTTCGACCGGCAGGATCTTGTCGGTGCCGGTAGGCGACGCGCTCTTGGGCCGTGTCGTGAACCCCCTCGGTGAGCCGATCGACGGGAAGGGCCCGCTCGGTGTCACCATCGACCGCCGTCTCGAGATCCAAGCGCCAGGCATCGTGTCGCGCCAGAAGGTCTTCGAACCGCTGCAGACGGGCATCAAGGTGATCGACGCGATGACCCCCATCGGTCGCGGCCAGCGCGAGCTCATAATCGGCGACCGCAAGACAGGCAAGACGACGCTCGCGACCGACACGATCATCAACCAGCGCGGCGCGGGGGTGAAGTGCATCTATGTCGCGGTCGGCCAAAAGGGGTCGACCATCTCGCAGACCGTCGCGACCCTCGCCGAGCACGGTGCCCTGGACTACACCGTCGTAGTCGCAGCGCCGGCCTCCGAGCCCGCCCCGTTCAAGTACCTCGCCCCGTACGCGGGCTGCGCGATGGGCCAGCACTGGATGGAGAACGGCGAGCACGCGCTTATCGTCTACGACGACCTCTCGAAGCAGGCCGAGGCTTACCGCCAGATCTCCCTTCTCCTTCGCCGCCCGCCAGGGCGCGAGGCCTACCCCGGTGACGTCTTCTACCTTCACAGCCGTCTGCTCGAGCGGGCGGCAAAGCTTTCCGACAAGATGGGCGGCGGATCGCTCACGGCACTGCCGATAATCGAGACCAAGGCCGGTGACATCTCCGCTTACATCCCGACCAACGTCATCTCCATCACCGACGGCCAGATCTTCCTGGAGAGCGAGCTTTTCTACTCGGGCGTGCGCCCGGCATTCAACGTCGGGAACTCGGTGTCACGAGTCGGGGGCGCGGCGCAGATCAAGGCGATGAAGGCGGTCGTCGGCACGCTCAAGATCGACTTGGCGCAGTTCAGGGAGCTGGAAGCGTTCGCCACGTTCGGTTCCGAGCTCGACAAGGCGTCGCAGGCGCAGCTGGACCGCGGCTATCGCCTCACCGAGCTCTTGAAGCAGGGCCTGAACGTCCCGATGCCGGTGCAGGAGCAGGTCGTCGTCATCTATGCCGGTGTACGCGGTCACATCGACGACGTGGCCGTCGAAGACGTGCAACGTTTCGAGGCGGAGCTACGGGCGTTCATGCGGGCGCGCCACGCCGACCTCCTCGAACAGATCGCTTCGACGGGCACCCTGCCCGACGAGAGCGATCTCAAAGCTGCGATCGCGGAGTTCAAGCGCGGCTTCGGCCCCTCGGACGCCTCGCCGGCTGTCGGCGCTGGTGGCGCCGCTGCGCCGAGCGCGGTCGGCTCCGCCGAGGCTGCCGGTGCAACCGTGGCGACCGCCTCGGTCGCAGGCGAGACCGAGGCCGAGTAGTCACATGGCAGGCGGTCAGGAGCGGATCCTTCGCCGACGCATCCGCACCATCGAGTCGACGAAGAAGATCACCCGGTCCTTCGAGCTGATCGCGGCATCACAGATCACGCGCGCCCAAGGGCGCATCGCCGGTTCGCGCCCTTACGTCGGGGCGATATCCGACATCCTGGCCGAAACCGCCCGGGAAAGCACCACCGCGACGCGCATGGTCGGGATACCCGAGTCACCGCAGAACGTCCTCGCGCTCGTGATCGTGGCGGACCGCGGCCTGGCCGGTGCCTACAACTCGAGCGTGCTGCGATCAGCCGAGCGTCAGCTCCGCTCCGGGTCGCAGGCGGGTCAGAGCTACCGGGTGATGGCGATCGGCAAGAAGGCGCAGACCTATTTCCGCTTCCGCCACCAGCCCGTCGAACGCCAGTTCGTGGGCATGTCCGACCGACCCACCTACGAGGACGCCCGGCGAGTGGCAGCCGTGATCGTCCCGCCGTTCCTCTCGGGCGAGGTTGACCTCGTGCAGATCGTCTCGACCAGGATCCGCTCCGCGAGCCGCCAGGTCGTCGAGACCCGCCAACTGCTACCGGTTCTTCCGAGTCCGGAGCCGACCGGCCCACAACCCTCCGGCTCGCCGGCACCCAAGAGGAAGCCCGGCTACTTCGAGTTCGAGCCGGACGTCGAACAGCTGCTGGCTGAGCTCATCCCTCAGTACTCGGAGGCTGCGATATACGCCGCGTTGCTGGAGGCGTCCGCTTCGGAGCACGCTTCGCGCCAACGTGCCATGTCTGCAGCCACCGAGAATGCCGAGGAGCTGCTCAAGACGCTCACGCGAGTCATGAACCGCGCCCGCCAGGACTCGATCACGACTGAGATCATGGAGATCGTCGGAGGCTCCGAGGCTCTGCGCTCCGCCGGCGGCATCCCCCACGACCTCACTCATCCGCAAGCAACCGAGGAGCAGAACGAATGACCACCGTCGCCCCTGACATCCCTGAGGCCCGGCATCTCGAGAACGGCCGCATCGTCGCGATCGCGGGCCCGGTCATCGACGTCGAGTTCCCGCCGAACGCGCTGCCCGAGATCAACACGGCCGTCGAGGTGAAGCTCGTCGTCGACGGCAACGAGGTTCTCATCACGGCGGAGGTCGCGCAGCAGATCGGCGAGGGACGGGCGCGTTGCATCTGTCTCAAGCCGACCGACGGGCTCGCCCGCGGGGCGACCGTCGTCAACACGGGTCGCGGCATCACGGTCCCCGTCGGCGATGCCGTGCTCGGTCATGTCTTCAACGTGATCGGTGAGCGGTTGGACGCCGGCGAGATGGGCGAGCCCGACGCGTGGTGGGAGATCCACCGCCCAGCTCCGGAATTCGACGCGCTCGAGCCGAGGCGACAGATGTTCGAGACCGGCATAAAGGTCATCGACCTTCTGGAGCCTTACGTTCAGGGAGGAAAGATAGGGTTGTTCGGCGGCGCCGGCGTGGGCAAGACGGTGCTGATCCAGGAGATGATCCACCGCGTCGCCCAGGAGCACGGCGGGGTGTCCGTCTTCGCAGGCGTCGGCGAGCGCACACGCGAAGGGAACGACCTCTGGCTCGAGATGCAGGAGTCCGGCGTCATCAACAAGGCGGCCCTGGTCTACGGCCAGATGGACGAACCACCGGGCGTGAGGCTTCGCGTGGGGCTCTCGGCGCTCACGATGGCGGAGTACTTCCGGGACGTCAAGAACCAGGACGTGCTGCTGTTCATCGACAACATCTTCCGCTTCGTGCAGGCGGGGTCGGAGGTGTCGACGCTGCTCGGCCGCATGCCTTCGGCCGTCGGCTACCAGCCGACGCTCGCGGACGAGATGGGGGAGCTGCAGGAGCGGATCACCTCCACCAGGGGCCACTCCATCACCTCGATGCAGGCGGTCTACGTCCCTGCCGACGACTACACCGACCCGGCGCCGTTCACGACGTTCACACACCTCGACGCGACGACGGAGCTGTCCCGCCAAACAGCCGCGCTCGGCATCTACCCGGCTGTCGACCCCCTCGCGTCGACGAGCAACATCTTGGCTCCCGAGGTGGTCGGCGACCGCCATTACCAGTGCGCGCGACGGGTGCAAGAAGTGCTGCAACGCGCCCGCGAGCTTCAGGACATCATCGCCATCCTCGGTCTCGACGAGCTCTCGGAGGAGGACCGTCTGAGCGTGACCCGGGCACGCAAGATCCAGCGGTTCTTGTCACAGCCCTTCTTCGTCGCCGAGGTGTTCACGAACCTGCCCGGCGTTTACGTCACCACCGAAGAGACCGTGCGCAGCTTCGAGGCGCTCGTCGGCGGCGACCTCGACGACGTTCCTGAACAGGCGTTCTTGAACGTGGGGGGCGTGGACGACGTGATCGCGAAGGCCAAGACCATCGAACAGCGCTGAGCGGATCCCATGGCAAACCTGACCCACGTGGACCTCATCACGCCTGAGCGCATGCTGTTCTCGGGCGAGGCAGAAGCGGTCGTGCTGCGCGCGGACGGGGCTGACACGACCTTCCTCGCGAACCACATGGACTACATCGCCGCAGTCGACGTCTGCGTCCTGCGGCTCGAGGGCGTGCAAGGTGGCGAGGCGCCAAGCGACGACGTCCCGGCGAGCGGCACCGGGCCAGCGGGCGAGGTGGCCCCTCGCGGCGTGGCGCTGGCCGCGGTGCACGGCGGTTTCGTCAAGGTGGCCGACAACAAGGTGACGATCGTCGCCGGGGTCGCCGAGCTCGCAGAAGAGATCGACCTCCCGCGTGCGCAGCGCGCGCTGGAGGCGGCCGAAGCCAGGCTCTCGGCCGGCGACGTGGCTGAAGCTGAAGCCGCCGCCGCTCGGGCACGGGTGCGGATAGCAGCTGCTGTCAAGCTCAAGGCCGACCTGGGCCGCTTGGAGACCGGCGCGGGCAGCCCACGCCTTATGGCGTAGATTTCCGGGATGCGCCTCGCCTTCAAGACTTCACCGCAGAACACCACCTGGGAGGACATGCTCGATGTCTGGCGGGCGGCAGACGACATCGAGACGTTCGAGTCCGGCTGGCTCTTCGATCACTTCTACCCGATCTATTCGGATCCGACAGGACCCTGCCTCGAGGGATGGGTCACCCTCACCGCCTTGGCCCAGGCGACGCGACGGCTGCGTCTCGGGACGCTCGTGACCGGCATCCACTACCGGCACCCCGCCGTGCTCGCCAACATGGCTGCCGCTCTCGACATCGTCTCGGGCGGTCGCCTTGAGATCGGCATCGGAGCCGGCTGGAACGAAGAGGAGTCCGGTGCTTACGGCATCCGGCTCGGCACTCCGAAGGAGCGCAGCGACCGCTTCGAAGAGGCATGTGAGGTCATCGTCGGTCTTCTCTCGGACGACACGACCTCGTTCAGGGGGACCTACTACGAGCTGAAGGACGCCCGCTGCAACCCCAAGCCGGTCCAGCGGCCGCATCCGCCGATCTGCATCGGAGGCAACGGCGAGAGGCGCACGTTGCGCACTGCGGCCCGCTTCGCCCAACACTGGAACTACCTCGGAGGCTCCGTCGAGGAGTTCGCGCACAAGCGGGACGCGCTCCACGCGCACTGCGCGGAGTTCGGGCGGGACCCGGAGCAGATACTGATGTCGAGCCATGTGCATTTCGCGGGTGACGTCGGCGCGACAGTGGCGCAAGCAGCGGAGCTTGCCGAGGCCGGCGTCGGGCTCGCCATCGTCTATCTACGGCCGCCCCTTTCGCCCGCGGTGCTCGAGCCGTTGGCGGAGGCCTTCAGCGCTCTGGGCTGAGTCCCGGGCCCTAGCCTCGCGCCGTGTCTCCAAGACGCCGGCTGACCGTCGCCCTCGTGGTGACCGGTGCCCTGGCCAACGAGATCGACGGCATGCGCAGGGCGCTTGGTGCCAAGGCTCTGGAGCGCATAGCCCCGCACTGCACCCTCATCCCACCGGTGAATGTCCGGGAGGAGAGCCTCGAGGCGGTTCTTTCGAATGTCCGCACGGCCGCCGCCAAGAGCGCGCCGATCGCGGTGAACCTTGGGCCACCGGGCACGTTCTGGCCTCGCACACCTGTGCTCTACCTTGCGGTCACGGGGGACATCGGGGCCATGACGCTGCTCCGAGACAACCTCGGGGCGGGTCCGCTCGCCCCACCGCCGGAGCGGCCCGGACGCCGATTCGTGCCCCACCTCACCCTCGACCAACGAATCGAGCCCAGCAGGCTGTCTCATGCGCTGGAGGCACTGACCGACTACCGGGCGACGCACTGCTTCGAGCGGGTCACCGTACTCCAGCAGGATGCCAGCCATCGTTGGCGGCCGCTGGCCGACACCCCACTGGGCAGACCTGCGGTGGTCGGGAGGGGCAGCCTCGACCTGGAGCTCTCCGTGGTCGAGCGCCCCGATCCCCTGGTCGCCGCGTGGGCGGACGAGCAGTGGGCGAGCTACTTGCGGGATCGCTACGGCGAGACGGTCCGACCGATCGAGCCGTACGCGCTCGTCGCGAGGGCGGCCGACCGTCTCGTCGGGTTCGTGGACGGCGAGGTCCGCGGCCCGGTCCTCCGTATCGGCCGGCTGATAGTCAGGCCAGATTGGCGGGGAATGGGAGTCGGCTCGCACCTGCTTCGTGCCGTGGAGCGGCTCGCTCGCGAGCGAGGGTGCGGCCGGGTCCGGCTCGAGACGCTCCTTGGAGGCAATGCGGAGCAGTTCTACGCCGGGCGAGGCTATGTGGCCACTGCGACCCTCCCGAGATGGCGCGAGGAGCGTGACTTCGTCCTCATGGAGCGCGATGTCGTCGTCGCCCCTGAGCGGCGAACTGGGAACGGCCCGGGAGACCCGTCCTCCGCCGGCGGCGACTACCCCGATTAGAGCGACCCGGACTCGCCCGCGAGTTCACGGGCGACTTGCCCGACGAGCCGGCCGGCCGCCTGGTCGGGGTCCATCCGCCTCTGTCTCAGGTCGGTCAACAGGCCGGCGTTGCCGGGCCCGCCGACCGCTGCGCCAAGCGCCCTTTCGAAACGGCCCTTCGCGATCTCGAGCGCTTCGTCCCTTGCACGTTCCGCGCGCCTCACCTCGAGCTCTCCTCGTCGCTCGAGGTGCTCGCGATGTGAGGCGATGGCCTCGAAGAGCTCGGCTATGCCCTCACCCGTCGAAGCCACGGTCTTGACGATGGGCGGCGTCCACTCGAGCGTTCCCGAGAGCTGGAGCATGAGCCTCAGGTCACGTGCCGTCTCCTGGACGCCGGGCCGGTCGGCTTTGTTGATGACCAGGACGTCGGCGATCTCCAAGAGTCCCGCCTTGTTGGCCTGGACGGCGTCTCCCCAGCCGGGATTCACCACGACGACGACGGTGTCGCAGATGGCGGCGACCTCGACCTCCACCTGGCCGACGCCGACGGTCTCGACGAGCACGAGCGGCCATCCCGTTGCGTCGAGCAGGCGGACCGCCTCGGGAACGGCGGCTGCCAGGCCACCGACGTGGCCGCGCGTCGCCATCGAACGGATGAAGACGGCGTCGTCAAGCGCGTGCTCCTGCATACGGACCCGGTCGCCCAGGATCGCCCCTCCCGTCACCGGCGAGGAGGGGTCGATCGCGAGCACGGCAACCCGGCTATCGAGGCGCTTGCGCTGCTCGCCGAGCACGGCGCTCACCAGAGTCGACTTCCCGGTGCCTGGTGCGCCGGTGAAGCCTATGGCGTAAGCGTTCCCGGCTCGCCTGAAGGTCAGCGCGGCAAGTTCGCGGGAGTCATCACCGCCTCGCTCGACGATGGAGAGCAGGCGGGCGAGGGCACCGCGGTCACCTGCAGACGCGGCCTGGAACAGCTCGGTTGCGTTGCTCGTACGCTTCACGGCGACGAGACGCGCTCGATGTTCGCACCGAGTGCAGAAAGGCGCTGGTCGAGGCTTTCGTAACCTCGGTCGATGTGTTCGGCGCCGCTCACGTCGGTCACACCGTCGGCCACGAGGCCGGCCAGCACCAGTGCCGCTCCCGCGCGTATGTCCGAGGCCCGGACCCGGGCACCCGACAACCTCGGCACCCCGCGCACGATCGCGTGGTGCCCCTCGGTCTTGATCTTCGCCCCCATCCGTCTCAGCTCGTCGATGTAGCGGAAGCGACCGGCAAACAGGTTCTCGCTCACGATCGCGACGCCGTCCGCGACCGAGAGCAGAGTCACGAGAAGAGGTTTGTAGTCCGTTGCGACGCCCGGATAGGGAAGAGTGGCGACGTCAACCGAGTGCCGGTGCCCCTCCGCGGACGCGAGGAGGCCCTCGTCGGTCGGCGTGCACTCCATGCCCATCTGGCGGAGCTTCTCGAGGAGCATGTCCATGTGCTCGTGCCGTGCCCCTTTGACGAGCACCTCGCCACCGGCAAGGCCCACCGCGGCGACGAACGTCGCGGCCTCCACACGATCGGGGATCGCCCGATGATCAGCCGGGCGCAGCTCGTCCACCCCCTCTACTTCGATGCGGGAGGTCCCGGCGCCGTGGATGCGCGCCCCCATCTCGGTCAACATCGATGCGAGGTCGGCGATCTCAGGTTCTCGTGCGGCATTCTCGATCACCGTCGTGCCCTTGGCGAGCACCGCGGCCATCAAGATGTTGTCGGTGGCGGTGTGGCTCGGGAACTGGAGCACGATCCGCGCCCCTACGAGGTGATCGCAGTGCCCGTCCACGTATCCGTGCTCGGCCACGAAAGTGGCTCCGAGGTCCTCGAACGCGCTCAGGTGGAAGTCGATCGGACGGTACCCGAAGTCGTCGCCACCGGGCATCGAGACCCTGGCGGTGCCGTAGCGGGCGAGCAGAGGGCCGAGCACGACGATCGACGCCCGCATCTTCTCGACGAGCTCGTAGGGGGCGATCGGGGTTACGTCTTGAGGGATCGTGATCTGGAGGTGTCCCTGCGCGCCCCGGCCCTCCTGGACGACCTTCGCGCCCATCGCACGGAGCACGTCCGACATGATCGCGACGTCGCTGATGACCGGGACGTTGTCGAGGCGGTGCACGCCTGGGGCGAGAAGGCAGGCGGCCATGAGCTTCAGCACCGAGTTCTTGGCCCCGTTGACGCACACGGTGCCGTGCAGGGGGCCGGATGGGTGCAGGACGAAGCGATCCACGGCGAGACAGTACTGCCGGGAGCGGGTCGCCAGTAGACGACAGCCCGCCGTGGGCGCGCGAAGCCGCGAGCCGTCGGTTCGCCGCAAGCTATCGTCGGCGCGGTGAGCGACCACAGCCAGCTCCCCGATCGCTACCCCACCGCGGAGACCGCCCGTGCCACCGAGGGCCACCTGTTCTCGGAGCTGGGCAGCTTCCCCGCCGTCGCGCTCGGCTGAACGAGGCCGATGGCTCCGAGCCCGCGCCCACCGAACCGCGACGCACGGTGGTACGAGCAGGCCGTGTTCTACGAGCTGCTCCCCCGGGGCTTCTTCGATTCCAACGCTGACGGGGTCGGCGACTTCGGGGGCCTCCACCAGAAGCTCGACTACCTCCAGTGGCTGGGCATCGACTGCATCTGGCTCCTGCCCTTCTATCCCTCACCCCTCCACGACGGCGGCTACGACATCAGCGACTTCTTGACCGTCGCCCCCGATCTCGGAACCATCGACGACCTCGTCACCTTGATCGACGATGCCCACCGCCGAGGGATCCGGATCATCTCCGATCTCGTGATGAACCACACGAGCGATCAGCACCCCTGGTTCATCGAGTCCCGGTCGTCGCGCGACAACCCGAAAGCCGACTGGTACATGTGGGCCGACGACGACCATGGCTTCGCTGACGTGCGCGTGATCTTCTGCGACGTCGAGCCGTCCAACTGGACATTCGATCAGAAGCGCCAGCAGTACTACTGGCACCGCTTCTTCCACCAGCAACCGGACCTGAACTACGACAACCCCGAGGTCGTCGACGCGATGCTCGGAGTCGTCCGGTTCTGGCTCGACATCGGCCTGGACGGCTTCCGGCTCGACGCGGTCCCGTACCTTTACAAGGCGGAGGGGACCTCATGCGAGAACCTGCCCGCGACCCACGAGCTGCTCCGCCGGATCCGGGCGGAGATCGACGCGTCCTATCCCGGCCGGCTCATGCTGGCGGAGGTCAACCAGTGGCCGAGTGTCGTGACCGAGTACTTCGGCGACGGCGACGAGTGCCACATGTGCTTCAATTTCCCGCTCATGCCGCGCATGTTCATGGCCGTGCGGCGCGAGCAGCGCTTCCCGATCACCGAGATCCTCGCCCAGACCCCTCCGATCCCCGACGGCTGCCAATGGGGGATCTTCCTGCGCAACCACGACGAGCTCACCTTGGAGATGGTGACCGACGAAGAGCGCGACTACATGTACAACGAGTACGCCCACGACCCGAGGATGCGCAGGAACCTCGGGATCCGCCGGCGTCTCGCCTCGCTCGTCGACAACGACCGCCGCGTCGCCGAACTGCTCTACGGCCTGCTCCTGTCGTTGCCGGGCAGCCCGGTGCTCTACTACGGCGACGAGATCCTGATGGGCGACAACATCTACCTTGGGGACCGTGACGGGGTCCGCACGCCGATGCAGTGGGCGCCCGATCGGAACGCCGGCTTTTCCCGAGCCGACTTCGCGCAGCTCTACCTGCCACCGCTGATGGACCCGGTCCACGGCTATCAGGCCGTCAACGTGGAGGCGCAGCAGCGGGACCCCTCGTCGTTTCTTCACTGGCTGCGGCGGATGCTCGCGGTGCGGCACCAGTACCCGCAGTTCGCGACCGGATCACTGGAGATCCTCCCTGCCGACAATCCCTCCGTGATCGCCTACGTCAGGCAGCCCCGCGTCAGCGGCGGCCGAGCCGCCGTGCCGCCCGGCCCGGATGGAGCGTCGGACCAGGTCGGCGAGTCCGAAACAGCAGGTACCAACACCGCCGTGCTGTGCGTGTCGAACCTGAGTCGATTCGCCCAGCCTGCGGAACTGAGCCTCGGTCGCTGGGAGGGCTGCACGCCCATCGAGCTGTTGGGGCGGGTACCGTTCCCACGGATCACCGCAAAGCCCTACTCAGTCACGCTGGCCCCCTACGGCATCTACTGGTTCGAGCTCGAGGAGCGCTGAAAGTGCCCCCTAGTCCGTCAGCTTTCGCAGGGCTTGTCATCCCCTATCTCCAGCGCCAGTCCTGGTTCTTGGCCGACATGTCGCGCTTTGACCGGGGCGCCTGGGCGACTTTCCGGATCGCCGATCTCGAGATCCTGCTCGACGGACGCCCGGGGATGGCGAGCGTCGTCGTCGCCGTCGGGAACCGACCGTTCCACGTGCTGGTCGGATGGCGGGACCCGACGCTCGCCCCGGCGGTGCTGGGAGACCACCAGGGAGCGGTGCTCGGCATGTGCGACGACGGGTCAGGCGACGTGCTGTGCTACGACGCTCTCGCAGACGAGGAGCTCTCGGCGGGGCTGCTCGCGGTGGCGAGTGCGGGGTACGAGAGCGCGAGGCGCGCGCGCCTCGTCCAATCGCTCGTGAGCCACGCCTCGCTCGTGTACGACGAGCGCTTGTTCATGAAGTCCTACCGTGTGCTGGAGCCCGCGCCACGACCCGAGATCGAGCTCATGCTGAGGCTGGACGAGGTCGGTTTCAAGCACACGTTGAGGCCGGTTGCCCGTTGGGAGCGAAACGGTTGGGACCTCGCGCTCGTCCGCGAGTACATCCCGGGTGCAGTGGAGGCCCGTCTGCTCGCGTTGACGTCGTTACGCGACCTGCTCGGCCGCAGCCTCGACGACGAACAGATGAAGCTCGAAGAGGTCGGAGGGGCGGGCGGGGACCTTTCCTCGGAGGTCCGCCGCCTGGGAGAGCTCACCGCCGGCCTCCATCTGGCCCTTGCCGAGGCGTTCGGCGTGCGCCCGCTTGTTGGCGACGAAGCCTCGCTCGGGGTTGCCATCAGGGTTCACGGCGACTACCACCTTCGTCGCGTCTTCCGGACCGACGCCGGTTGGATCGTCGCGGGTTTCGGGGACGACCCCCTGATCGGCAAGGTCGGCGACCCCATGACGCGCCCAGAGCCGCGCTTCGCCTCACCGCTCGAGGACCTCGCGGACCTCTCCTACTCGCTGCGCCAGGTGGCGGCCGAGGCCGTGGCGGCGCAACCGGCCGTCACCCGGGTCCGGGCCGAGCGACTCGCGAAGTCCTGGGAGCGCCGCAACCGGGGCGCCTTCCTCAGCGGCTACCTCGGCGTGGACGGAATCAACAGGCTCATGGCGGTGGACCGCTCCGGGGCAGCGGAAGCGATCAAGGTTCTGGTCGCCAGGCGGGCGACGGCGACCTGAGCTCGGCGAGCCCGCGTCTTGCGGCGTGCCGCGTCACGACGCTGCGGACACGCTCCCGTCGGAGGATTCCGGCTCCACGCGTGCAAGCGCTTGGCGCAGGTCCTCGGCCGCCTTCTCGGGCCCTACCACGTTGATCATGACCCCGGTGCCCAGCTCGAAGCCCGCACGGGTGGTCAAGCAGGGAAGGATGTGCACGTGCCAGTGGTACTCGGTGGTCCCGCTGAAGGGGGCGGAATGGAACACGACGTTGTAGGCGACGTCCCCGACGCTCTCGTTGATCGCACGGAGCGCGCTGCGGACGGCCCGTCCGACGCCCACTATGCCTTCGGTGGACGCCCGGTGAAGATGAGCGCCGTGGTCGCGAGGAACGACGAGGATCTCGTAGGGCGTTCCGCTCCAGTACGGGCAGAAAGTCACGGCGTGCTCGGTTGCCTGGACCATCCGGGACTCGAAGCTCAGCTCGGCGGCTGCCGCCGCGCAGACCAGGCACCCGCCTGCAAACCGGTCGAAACCGGCCAGCTCGTCCGCAAGCTCCCTGGGCACGAACGGGATCCCGAGCAGCTGGCCGTGCGGGTGGGCGATGGAGGCGCCCGCCTGGCGACCGTGGTTGATGATCACCTGGCTGTAGCGCAGGCCCGCAGTGCCCTCGTGCTGCGCGACGCGGTCGCGGATGGCGAGCATCACGAGCGACACCTGTTCGTCGGGAAGCGACGCCATCGTCGCGTCGTGGTCGGGCGAGATGACGAGCACCTCGTGGATTCCGCTCGCCGGAGCCTCTGTGAACACCGGCCCACGATTCTCGATGACGAAGGGTGTGTCGCCCTCGAAAGCCGGGTAGCGGTTCGGCAGGACACGGACGAGCCAGGTGCCGGAGCTCCCGTAGATCTCCAGGGCGGGGGACGCCGAAGCCTCCATGCCCGGGCAGAAGGGGCACGGGATTCCCTCGAGGGAGTCGAGGGTGAGCTGGCGCGGCACGAAGAGGGCCTGTCGCTGGGCACGGCCGGTGGCCACCGTCACCCATCGTCCCGAAAGCGGATCAATGCGAAGCTGGTTCACGCTCGGACCAGGACCTCCTTCGAGACAGAAGTTCGACAGATCATCGTCATCTCTTTTAACGCTATCGCCACAACAGTCGGAACGAGTCGGCTTTCGACATGACCGGGCCAAGTTACGACCTGCTGGTGGGACTTCACGCGTTGAGCGCGGTGATCGGCTTCGGAGCGGTCGGGGTCTCCGGCACCTACGCGGCGCGCGCCCGGTCTGCTGCCGAGCCGCGTCAGGACGAAGGGTTGCAGCGCTATTTCCACCCGAGCACGAACTGGGCGGAGCGAGCCCTCTTCCTGACCCCCGTGCTCGGCTTGATCGTGCTTTGGACGGGGGACCGTTCCGCCGCCTCGCAGGTGTGGCCGTGGATCGGGCTCGGCTGTTGGGTTCTCGCGGTGGGGATCGCGACCGGCCTGTGCTGGCCCGCAGAGGGGAAGATCCAGGCATGGTTAGCCGCTCCGCCTGATCCCCGGGAGCAGCAGGCGCCCGGGCTTGCAGAGTTCCAGGACGCGTGCAGGGCCTTGCAGCGGGGTGCCTCCGCAACCTCGTTGTGTTTCCTGGTGGCAGTCGTGGTGATGATCTGGCAGCCCAGGTGACGTCGAAAAGGGCTCTGATCTCGTCTTGTTCGGCGGGTGCCCTCCCGGCTTGGCCGTAGCGCCGGTAGATTTGCCAGCCGTGGAGGCCCAGTCGAACCGGCGGCATCACGTGCGCGTGCCGGGACGCGGCCCGGCAAGGCCCCTCGAGGCTCTGGTTCTCCTGGTGGCTGCCGGGGCCCTGGCAGCCTGCTCGGTGGCAGCCGGGGCAGTTCGCACGGGCAGCACGTCTTCGCCAACGACCGTCGGTCGCGCCAAGGGGCATCAGGGTCGTGGCGACGCGCGATCCGGCGGCACCGGTACGTCGCCCACGAGGCTCGAGAGCCACCTTCGGATCCCGGGCAAGAGGCCCGCCGCTTTCGGCGTCGGCCTGTCGATCGCGACCTGGACCGAGACGGACGGCTCGACCGAGAATTTCTACGAAGGCACCACGGAGCCCGGGCGGACCTTGGAAGTCGAGATCCTGTACCCGACGCTGGGCGTGAAGGCGCCGGCCGTGAAGCCGTGGGCGCCTCCGGCCTATCGCTACGGCCCCTACCCGGTGATCGTGTTCGCGCACGGCTTCGACGTGGACCCCAACACCTACCGTGCCTTGCTCGTGTCCTGGGTAGAGGCGGGTTACGTGGTCGTCGCGCCCTTCTTCCCGGACACGAGCCTTCCCGCCGTCCAAGCCCAGCACGGGGCCGACACCGAGTACGACATGTTCAACCAGCCCGGTGACGTCGCGTTCGTGGTGTCGCAGGTTGCCGGGGCAGCGCACGGGTCGCCACCACCGTACGCGGCGTACCTGGAGGGCCTGGTGGACCCTGACCGCCTCGTCCTCGCCGGCCAGTCCGACGGAGCCGACACGGTTGCCGCACTCCTGTACGACCACGAGTACGCCAGAGCACGTGCCTCGATGGCGGTTCAGCCCGTAGCCGTGGCGCTCCTCTCGGGCGCCGAATGGGCCCGCTCCGAGGACGTCTACGGGTTTCCGCGGGGCTCTGCGCCGGCGGCGCTCGTCGTGCAGAGCTTGACGGACTCGTGCAACGACCCCGCGGACAGCTCCCAGCTCTACAACATGTTGACGGGCCCCAAGTGGTTCCTCGCCCTCGAGGACGCCACCCACCTCGGGCCTTACGTCGGTGACGGCGCAGGCGCCCTGGTGGTGGAGCGGGTGACGACGGATTTCTTCGACCTCGAGACCGGCCGCGCCAAGGCGACGCCGGCGATCCTCGGCCAGGAAGGCGACCGCCCCGGGGTGAGCACCATCTCGAGCACGGCCAGCGTTCCGCTGTACCCGGCCCCAGCCTGGGTGCCGGGTGCCTGCTCCCCGCCGCCGGGGGCTCCGGCAGATTGACCGACGTACGGCGGGACCCGATCGCCTATCTGGACCACGCCGCCACGACGCCGATGTGCGCGGAGGCCGTCGCGGCCATGCTCCCGTTCCTTGGCGACAGCTACGGCAACGCCTCGGGGAGTCACAGCGTCGCTAGAGCGGCACGGCGAGCGCTGGACGACGCCCGCGATCTGCTCGCCCAACTGCTCGGGGCGAGCCCCGGTGAGGTCGTGTTCACCAGTGGCGGCACCGAATCGGACAACCTCGCCGTCTTCGGCGTTGCCGACGGCCCGGGGGCGGCGCTTTGCAGCGCCGTCGAGCACCCCGCCGTGCTCAAGGCGTGCCTGGCCGTCGGTGGCGGCGTCGTCGCCGTCGATCGTCGCGGCGTCGTGGACCTCGACGTCCTCGCGGACTTGCTCGACGAGAGGGTGCGACTGGTTTCGGTGATGCTCGTGAACAACGAGACGGGAGTGCGCCAGCCCCTCGAGTCCGTCGTCTCGTTGGTGCGAGAGCGCGCCCCCGGGGCCCTCGTGCACACCGACGCCGTGCAGGCCTTCGGCTGGCTCGACGTCGCCGCGCTGACAGCCGGTGTGGACCTGGTGAGCGTGAGCGCTCACAAGTTCGGAGGCCCCAAGGGGGTGGGTGCGCTCGTAGCGCGCGACCGGGCAGCTTTGCGACCCATCTCGCGCGGCGGCCCGCAGGAGCGCGAACGCCGGGCCGGTACGCAGAACGTGGCCGGCATCGTTGCGATGGCGGCGGCGGCCGAGGCAACCGCGCGCGGTCGCGACGACGCGGGTCGGCGCGTCCGAGAGCTCTCGACGCGCTTACTGGGAGGAATCCTGGAGGCGGTTCCAGGAGTGCACGAAGCCGTGCCGCGGCAGGACCGCATCGACGCGATCTGCAATCTCGGCATCGAAGGGGTCGAGGCGGAGGAGCTGCTCGTGGTCCTCGACGAGCTCGGAGTCTGCGCGTCGGCCGGGTCGGCGTGTGCGAGCGGTGCCATGGAGCCGAGCCATGTCCTGTTGGCGATGGGCCGGACTGTCGAGGAGGCCAAGCGTCACGTGCGGCTGTCTCTCGGCCACGCAAGCACTGCTTCGGACATCGACGCAACGCTCGTCTCCTTCCCGAAAGCGGTGGAGCGGCTGCGCTGCTGAGAAGGTGTCGGCCTGCCGCGTTCGCGTCCCCGTTGCTCTGCGAGAATTGGGGCGTGCGGGTACTGGTCGGACTTTCAGGTGGAGTGGACTCGTCGGTCGCGGCCGCGCTGCTGCTCGAAGAGGGCCATGACGTCGTCGCAGCGACGATGAAGCTCTGGGGCGGTGCGGGCGACTCGGGATGCTGCTCGGTGGGCGACGTCGACGACGCGCGGCGCGTGGCAACACGGCTCGGGATCGACCATCATGTCTTCAATTTCTCCGAGGAGTTCGAGGAGAAGGTCGTAGCGCCTTATGTCGCGGCGCACGTCCTCGGGCGGACGCCCAATCCCTGCATCGAGTGCAACCGGCATCTCAAGTTCCGCCGCTTTCTCGACCGTGCCGTGCGCCTCGGCTTCGAGGCGGTGGCGACCGGGCACCACGCCCGCATCGTCAACGACGGGCCTGACGGCCCGCCGAGGCTGCTGCGCGGGCGCGACGCGGCCAAGGACCAGTCCTACGTGCTGTCGATGCTCACGGTCCGGGAGCTCGCCCGGGTGCTGCTTCCCGTCGGTGAGCTCACGAAACAGGAGGTCCGAGCACGTGCAACGTCGTTGGGCCTGCCGACGGCGGAGAAGCCCGACAGCCAGGAGGTGTGCTTCGTCGCCGCGGGGCCCGGGCAGGGTCCGCGCCGAAGCTTCCTCGGTGAACGGATCGAGCTGCACCCGGGGCGGCTAGTCGATCGCGCGTCCGGATCGATCGTCGGAGCCGTCGCCGCCGTCGAGCTCGTCACCGTCGGCCAGCGTCGCGGCCTCGGGTTCTCGCCGTCCGGGCGGCGGTACGCGCTCCAAGTCGACGCAGCCTCGGCGACGGTGACGGTCGGTTCGGAGGAGGACCTGCTCACCGAGGAGGTCGAGCTCACCACGCGCACGTGGGTCAAAAGCCCGTTCCCGGTGGGCGCCGTCCTTCTCGCCCAGGCGAGTGCACACGGTCGCCCGAGACCCGTCAGGCTCACCGAGACCGGCGTGCGCTACCTCGAAGGTCCTGGTAAGCGCGTGGCACCGGGCCAGACGGTTGCGCTCTATGCAGGCGACGAAGTCGTGGGCTCGGGCATCGCGGCGTGAGCCGCATCGTCGTCAGTCGGTCGTCGCGCGCTCCGTATCACCTCCGCCTGTGGCCGCCTCGGGCGCGCCGTTCTCGCGACCCAGAGTCGGGTTTCCGGGCCCGGACGGAGGCGCTCATGACCGACCCGGCCACCTCGGTCATCACTTCGTTGCGATCGATGCCCTGGGAAAGATGGGCGTCGACTGAAAGCTCGGCCTCGAGAGCGTCGATGTCGCCGTCCCCGAACACGCGGGTGGGCTCGATGGAAACGTCGTCAAAGCCGGCGGCCCTCAACTTCGACTCGTAGTCCTCGACGACGAGGGCACCGGCCACGCATCCGGTCCACAGACCGATCAGTGCCCTCGTCGGCTCGGACAGCCCACGGCGCAGCACGATGTCGGCAATCGCCAGCCGACCGCCTGGCTTGAGCACCCGAAACGCTTCGCGCACGACGGCGTCCTTGTCCGGTGACAGATTGACGACGCAGTTGGAGATGACGACGTCGACCGTCTCGTCGGGAAGGGGGATGTCCTCGATCGTGCCCTGGAGGAACTCGACGTTGGCCAAGCCGGCCTCTGCCCGGTTCTTCCGGGCGAGCTCCAGCATTTCCGGGGTCATGTCGAGGCCGTATGCCATTCCGCCTGGGCCGACCCGGCGCGCCGACAGCAGCACGTCGATCCCTCCGCCCGATCCGAGGTCCAAGACGACCTCACCCGGCTGCAGCTCGGCGAGCACGGTCGGGTTCCCGCACCCGAGCGAGGCTGCCACGGCATCGGACGGGAGGGCGTCGGTCTCGTCTTTTTCGTACAGATTGCTGGTGACGACCCCGGCTGTGGTGTCGCCGGGTCCGCAACACGTGCAGCTCGACGCCGCGCGGGCCGCGTTGGCGTAGCGGTCGCGCACGGCGGCGTAGATCTTCTCGGAATCATTTGTGGTCATAGTCAGCTCCGCTGAGTCTCGTCTGGGATGGCGTGCACCGCCTATCCACTGGGCTGGAGGGCTGCTTGAAGCGCGGCGAGCCGTTCACGGTTGAGGGAGTACCAGACCCACTTGCCGCGCCGGTCTCCGGTGACCAGACCGGCCTCGCTCAGGATCTTGACGTGGTGGGAGATGGTCGGCTGGCTCTTGCCGAGCGGCCCGACGAACTCACACACGCACACCTCACCGTCCGGCGCGGTGGCGAGGATGCTCAAGACCCGCAGCCTGACCGGATCAGCCAGGGCCATGAAGCCATTCGCCAGTTCCGCGGCCTCCTCGGCGTCGAGAGGAGCAGCAAGCACCGAAGGGCAGCACTGCTCCGTCGGCTCGATCGTCGCGACCAGCTTCGCCATGGGCCCTCCTATTGACAGTTGTCAATGCATTGATCATACTGGATGCATCGACCCTCGTCAATGTTACCGGAGGTGCACGGTGTCCAGAGTCCAGCTCGCCCTCAACGTCAGCGACATCGACGCCGCCGTTGACTTCTACTCCAAGCTGTTCGGGACTGAACCAGCCAAGGTACGTCCCGGCTACGCCAACTTCGCGATCTCGGACCCTCCGCTCAAGCTGGTGCTGATCGAGGACGCCAACCAGACCCCCGGAACGATCAACCACCTCGGAGTCGAGGTGGCGAGCGCCGACGAGGTGATCGCGGCGCAGGAACGTCTGACCGCTGACGGTCTGAGGGCCGCGTTCGAGTCGCAGACCTCGTGCTGGTATGCCGTCCAGGACAAGGTGTGGGTGAACGGGCCCGCCGGCGAGCCCTGGGAGATCTACACCGTCCTGGCCGACGTCGAGATGTCTGGCGGGCACCTCCGCTCGGCCGCGCCTGAGGCGAGCGTTTGCTGCGCCAAGCGATCCGATCCGGGGGCCACCACGGGAGCCAACTCGTGCTGCTGAGTCGCCACCGTGCCGCGACACCTGAAGGTGCCAGGCTATGAGCGACGTCGTGTCCGACCGTCCGCCAGCCGGTTCATCCCCGGTGACACCGGTCATCGCCCGGTTGTCGTTCCTTGATCGCTTCCTGCCGGTGTGGATCGTCGCGGCGATGGCTGCCGGGATCGGGCTCGGTCGTGCGATCCCCAGCCTGAACAAACACCTGAACGCGATCCAAGTGACCTCGGGTACGTCGTTGCCGATCTTCATCGGTCTTCTCGTGATGATGTACCCGGTGCTCGCAAAGGTCCGCTACGACCGGCTCGGTTCGGTCACCCGGGACCGACGGATGCTGGTGACCTCTCTGGTGCTCAACTGGGTGATCGGCCCCGCGGTCATGTTCGCGCTTGCGTGGCTTCTTCTACCCGACCTGCCCACCTACCGGACCGGGCTGATCATCGTCGGCCTCGCCCGCTGCATCGCCATGGTTCTCATCTGGAACGACCTGTCGGGTGGGGACCGGGAGGCCGCGGCGATCCTGGTGGCCGTCAACTCGCTGTTCCAGGTGGTCGCGTTCGCGCTCCTCGGCTACTTCTACTTGAAGGTGCTGCCCGGCTGGCTCGGCCTCAGCACCGTCGGACTTCGCCTGTCGGTCGGCCGGATCGCCGAGACCGTCGCCATTTTCCTCGGCGTTCCTCTTGTGGCGGGGTTCCTGACCCGCACCTTCGGCGAACGTGCCCGGGGCCGGGAATGGTACGAGACCAAGCTCCTGCCGCGTCTTGGACCATTCGCCCTCTACGGGCTGCTGTACACGATCGTCATCCTCTTCGCCCTCCAGGGCCACACCATCACGTCGCGTCCTGCTGACGTCGCCCGCATCGCCCTGCCGCTGCTGGGCTACTTCGCCGTCATGTGGTTCGGGTCGTTCGCGCTCGGCAAAGCGCTCGGCCTCGCCTACGAGCGGACCGCCACCCTGGCGTTCACTGCGGCGAGCAACAACTTCGAGCTGGCGATCGCCGTCGCCATTGGTGTGTTCGGCGTCACGAGTGGCGAGGCTCTCGCAGGTGTCGTCGGCCCTCTTATCGAGGTTCCGGTCCTCGTCGCCCTGGTGTACGTGTCCTTGTGGGCCCGACGGCACTACTACCCGGCAAACGCGCAAGCACGGCTGGGAGATATCGCGTGAACCGAGGCTTTGTCCGTCCGCGTCCCGCAACGCCCATCGCAGCCCCGCCGCTCCGGCCTTGTCCGACAAACCACGCTCGGTCTCCCGGCGCAGCGCACCCCATCCGCGACAGAAACGGCCGCACCGAAGTGCGACTCCTCGGTTGCCGCTCAGTTCACAACAGGCAGAAGGAGAAGAGCGATGACCGCCCGACAGCTGACCGACCTTCCTCACGAGCAGCAACGCCTCGTCCACGAGGTCTCGGAAAGGCTCGCTCCGAAGTTCGCAGGGGTGTTCGGACCTGAGACCATTGAGCGGTTCGTCGTCGACTCGATGGACCAACTTCTGGCGACGGCCAAGACCACCGCGTTCTTGTCGTTGTTGACCGAGCGGTTCGCGCGCGAACGGCTCCAGGCGCTCGGGAAGCTGGAAGGGTCGCTACCCTCCGCAGTCCCCGGCGTCCTCTTCCTTTGTGTCCACAACGCGGGGCGCTCCCAGATGGCAGCCGGTTGGGCGCGCCGCCTTGCCGGCGACCGTGTCGTCGTCTACTCGGGGGGTTCGGAGCCCGCTTCGGAGATCAACGCCGCCGTTGTTCAGGCCATGGACGAGGTAGGCATCGACATCCGGGAGGAATTCCCGAAGCCGTGGACCGACGAGGTCGTTCGTGCCGTCGATGTCGTGATCACCATGGGATGCGGGGACGCCTGCCCCCTCTATCCCGGCAAACGCTACGAAGACTGGGAACTCGACGATCCTCAAGGGCGCGACATCGAGTCGGTCCGTCCTATCAGAGACGAGATCAGAACGCGCGTCGAAGCGCTCCTGTTGTCGCTCGCGGTTCGCGCGGACTGACCCGCCCGCGCGAAGCACAGGCGGACCTTCCTCCCTTGTTGTCGCAACCGTGCCAGTCCACCATGTCGGTGTGAGTGCGGTGCTCGCCTACGTTGCCGCCGGAGTCGTCGGCCTGTGGGGTGTGGCCCACGTCCTGCCCACGGCGCGAGTCGTTCACGGCTTCGGCGACACCTCCCGAGACAACCGGTTGGTCATCGCGCAGGAGTGGATCGCCGAGGCGATGACCATGTGGTTCATCACAGCGGTTGTCGTCATCACGGCCGTCTTGGGCGGCTCCCATCAGGCTCTCACGGATTGGATCTATCGAGCCTCAGCCGTCATGCTCATCGCCCTGGCGGCGTTGACAGCAGTGACGGGGGCGCGCACCGCCGTCGTCTTTTTCAAGATCTGCCCGGTTCTGCTCGGCGCGACGGCGGCCGCACTCCTCGCGGCCAGCTGGGTCTGAACTCGGCACGCAGTGCCGCTGCGTTCGGTTGGTCAGAACGTGGCGGCGTCGATCACAAAGCGATAGCGGACGTCGCTGTCGACGACCCGGTCGTAGGCGACGTCGATCTGGTCGCCGCTTATGACCTCGATCTCGGCTCCCAAGCCGTGCTCGGCGCAGAAGTTGAGCATCTCCTGGGTTTCCCGGATGCCACCGATCGACGATCCGGCCAAGCAGTGCCGGTTCTCCATCAGCGAGGAAGCCGGTACCGAGAGAGGTTCCGGCGGTGCGCCGACGTTGACCAATGTGCCGTCGAGCCGCAGCAACGACAGGTAGGAGGCCATCGGCAGCGTCGCCGACACGGTGCTCACGATGAGGTCGAAACGGCGCCTGAGCTGCTTGAAGGTGGCGGGGTCGTCGGTGGCGTAGTAGTGGTCGGCACCGAGCCTCCTGCCGTCCGCCTGTTTCGACAGGCTCTGGGAGAGCACGGAGACCTCGGCTCCCATCACGTGGGCGATCTTGACGCCCATGTGGCCGAGCCCGCCGAGACCGACGATCGCGACCGACGCGCCGGGGCCGGCGCCCCAGTGCTTGAGCGGCGAGTACAACGTGATGCCGGCGCAGAGCAGCGGCGCGGCCACGTCGAGGTCGATGCCGTCTGGGATGGCGAGCACGAAGTCCTGGTCGACGACGATGTGGGTGGAGTAACCACCCTCGGTCGGTCGGCCGTCCTTGCCGATGCCGTTGTAGGTGTAGACGGGCACGTTCAGGCAGTACTGCTGTTCACCTGCCAGGCAGTTGTCGCACTCGCGACAGGAGTCGACCATGCAGCCGACGCCGACACGGTCTCCGACGGCGTACTTGGTGACACCGGCTCCTATCTCCTCGACAATGCCGGCGATCTCGTGGCCCGGCACGAGCGGGAAGATGACGTCGCCCCACTCCCCGCGTGCGGTGTGGATGTCGGAGTGGCAGATCCCTGCGTAGGCGATCTTGATCAGGACGTCTCCTGGGAGAAGGTCGCGTCGCTGGATCGTGGTCTTCTTGAAGGGGGCCTTGCGGTCCGCGGTGGCGTAAGCGGTGACTGGACGCATCTGTTGCTGGCTCCTTATGTGGTTCGAAACTCGGTCACCTGGTCACGGTCTTCTTGCGCTCGCGATCCTGGCCTGCGTGTACCCGGCAGGCGTCGTGCAATTGTGCGCGGAGTGCGGGCCGTTGCGATTGTAGAGGGCCTCGATGGGCGCACCGGTGCCCGGCGGTCCATCCGAGCGGCACTTGCGGGTCTCGTCCTACCATCCTTGGCGTGAGTACCGAGTTCGGCGGCGTGCCCCCTTCGGTGTCGGCCCGGGTTGACGAGTTGCGGGCGCTCATCAAGGGCTACGACGAGCAGTACTACCTCGAGAACGCCTCGGAAATACCCGACGCCGAGTACGACGCCCTGAAAGACGAGCTCTTCGCGCTCGAGGACCAGTACCCCGCGCTCGTGGAGGCAAGCTCACCGACCCAGACGGTAGGGATCGCGCCCTCGGCGCTCTTCGCACCCGTCACGCACAGAACGCCCATGATGAGCCTCGACAAGGTCACCACGCTGGAGGAGATCCTCGCCTGGGGAGCCCGTCTGCAAAAGCTGTTGGCTCCCCGAGATGGGTCGCCGTTCGTCTGCGAGCCGAAGATCGACGGCTTGTCGATCTCGCTCACCTACGAGCGCGGCCACCTCGTGCGCGGCGCAACCCGTGGTGACGGACGTGTCGGCGAGGACGTGACGCCCAACGTGCGCACGGTGGCCGCCATCCCGGACGAGCTCGCTCTTCCTGTGGGTGAGATCCCGGAGATCGTCGAGATACGCGGCGAGGTCTACTTCCCGGTCTCCGCGTTCGAGGAGCTGAACCGCCGCCAGGCCGCGGCCGGCCTTCGGCCCTTCTCCAACCCACGAAACGCGGCGGCGGGCTCGCTTCGCCAGAAGGACCCGGCCGTCACCGCCGGCCGGGCGCTCGGCGCGTTCTTCTACCAGGTGGACGGGGTGCCGAGCCTCCCGACGCAGTCGAGCTCGTTGGACATGCTCCGCCGCTCCGGCCTGCCCGTCAACCCTGAGACGAAGGTCGTGGCGGACCTCGACGCGGTGTTCGCGTACTGCCGGGATCTGGAGTCGCGGCGGCACGGTCTCGGCTACGAGATCGACGGCGTGGTCGTGAAAGTGGAGGACCGGGCCCTCCATCTTCAACTCGGGGCGACCTCTCATGCGCCCAGGTGGGCCGTCGCGTACAAGTTCCCCCCCGAGGAGCAGTCCACGCTGCTCGAGGACATCCTGGTCTCGATCGGGCGCACCGGGCGGGCGACGCCGTTCGCGAAGCTGCGGCCGGTTCGCATCGCAGGCTCGGTCGTCGAGCTCGCGACCCTGCACAACGAGGACCAGGTCCGCCTGAAGGACGTCCGCCCTGGCGACACCGTCGTGGTGCGCAAGGCGGGCGACGTGATCCCCGAAGTGGTTGGTCCCGTGCTCAGCGCACGACCGCCCGGCTCCGAGCCGTGGAGGTTCCCGAGGACCTGCCCCAGTTGCGCGAGCCCGCTCGTGCGTCTCGAGGGCGAGAGCGACACCTATTGCATCAACGCCGACTGTCCCGAACAGCGTGTCCAGCGGATCGTGCACTTCGCCTCCCGCGGTGCCATGGACATCGAAGGCCTAGGTGAGCAACGGGTCGGGCAGCTCGTCGCAGCGGGCCTGCTTTCCGACGCGGCCGACTGCTATCGGCTCCAAGCGCCTGACCTCATCGGTCTCGAGGGTTTCGGCGAGCTGTCGGCGACGAACCTCGTGGCTGCCATCGACGCTTCGCGCTCCCGGCCACTCGGCAACTTGTTGACCGCGCTCGGCATCCGCCACGTGGGCGGAACCGTCGCCGCGGCTCTGGCCTCGAGGTTCGGCGACCTCGATCGGCTCATGTCAGCGTCCGAGGAGGAGCTCGCGTCCGTCGAGGGCATTGGAGGCGTGATCGCCGCGAGCCTGGTCCGGTACTTCGGTTCGGAAACCAACCGGGCGATGATCGAGCGGCTTCGGGCAGGCGGCGTTCAGTTCGGTGCCGCCGGAGGCCCTCAACTGCCCCGGACCCTGGTCGGCAAGTCGGTCGTCGTAACCGGCACCTTGAGCGGCCTGAGTCGCGAGGAAGCCGAAGCCGCCATCATCAGCCGTGGGGGCAAGTCGCCAGGGTCGGTGTCGGCAAAGACAACGGCTGTCGTCGTCGGTGAGAATCCCGGCGCCGCCAAGTTGACCAAGGCGGAGGCGCTCGGGATCCGGATCCTCGACGAGCAGGAATTCGCCAAGCTCCTGGAGACCGGCGAGCTGCCATGATCAGCGTGCCGCGTGCCCTCCACCGGTCGCGGGTCACCAACCGTTACCCTTTCGGTGATCCTCATGTCGAGCGCTGTGGAACAGGTCGGCCGGGTCATTGGCGGCCGCTACCGACTACTCGCCGTGGTCGGCGCCGGTGCTTCGGCCCAGGTCTTCGCCGCTGACGACACGCGCCTCGGCCGACGCGTCGCAGTCAAGCTCCTTCACCCGGCCCTGGCCGGTGACGCCACCTTCTTGAGGAAGTTCCAGGCCGAGGCCCGACTGGCGGCCTCGCTGAACCACCGCAACGTCCTGCACGTCTACGACTGGGGCGACGAGGGCGGCATCCCGTATCTCGTGCTCGAGTACCTCGGAGGTGGGAGCTTGCGGTCTCTTTTGGACACCGGTCGCCTGCTCAGCCCGCAACAGGCAGTCGCCATCGGCGCAGAAGCAGCCCATGGGCTCGCCTACGCCCACCGGCGCGGGCTCGTTCACCGTGACATCAAGCCGGCCAACCTCCTCTTCGACGACGACGGGCGCCTTTTGGT
>Ga0326728_10004290_pt1 | contig 42515 bp, 23 predicted proteins | sample MB3enrmetagenome_FD_207602 | JGI IMG/M metagenome (GOLD analysis project Ga0326728, IMG submission 207602) | Lab enriched peat soil microbial communities from McLean, Ithaca, NY, United States - MB31MN | ecosystem: Environmental > Terrestrial > Soil > Wetlands > Peat | place: USA: New York... | reverse complement strand
CAAGTCCGGTGAAAAACCGTGTATAAACATCTTTCGGTGTCAGGTGATAGAACAGCTCCTGCAGACCCCCCTCATCACTAGCTCTGGAAGGCCTGATGAAGACCTTCATGCCATTCTTCATCCTCACATCACACTCCTCGTCACACGGGTAGGCAACCTTGCTCTTCATTTTCTGGTCTGAGCGTACATACCCGAGTCGCTTTGCTTCCTCCAAGAGCCATGGTCTGAAAGACGGATGTGCGACCTCAATGAGTGCCAGGGCACGTTCTCGGATGGATTTGCCGAAGAGATACGCAGTACCGTACTCGGTCACCACATAATGGATCTCCGAACGGGCGATAGTTACTCCTTCACCTTCATGGAGCAGGGGGCGTATGCGTGAGGCCTTACCATCCTCAGTGGTTGATGACAGGCAGATGATCGGCTTACCCCCTGGTGAACTGGCTGCACCTCTCAAAAATTCAGGCTGGGTGGACACGCCGCTGTAGAACTTCCCCTCGAACTGGTCTGCACACACCTGACCGGTGAGGTCTATGGCAAAGGCCTGGGTAACGGATACCAGTTTGTTGTTCTTGGCCATGATGGACGGATCACAAATGTACTCGATGGGGTGGAAGGAAAACATGGGGTTTTTATCGATAAGGTCATAAAGACGCTGTGTGCCCAGGCAATAGCTGGTCACGATCTGACCCCGGTGTATGGACTTTGCATTCCCGGTGATCACACCTTTCTCTATGAGATCGATGACCGGGTCGGTGATGACATCCGAGTGGATGCCCAGGTTCTTCCGGTTGGTGAGATACTTGAGCATTTCGTTGGGAACCCGGCCCAGACCTATCTGGATCGTGCATCCATCCTCGATGATCCGAGCCACGTATCGTGCAATCTTCTCCGAGATGGCATCCACCACCTTGGGGTGGACATACTCGGTTACCGGTGTATTAACCAGAACCATGTGATCGATATGGTCCACCGGAATGAAGGTGTCACCGATGGTCCAGGGCATATTGGGGTTTATCTCTGCTATCACCACCTTTGCCTTTTCCACTGCGGTGCGGGTGACATCCACGGATATGCCCAGACTCACATGTCCGTACTCGTCAGGCAGGCTCACTTGTATAAGGGCCACATCGGGGATCATCCTGCCATTGTTGATCAGGGCACATGCCTGGGGTAGTGATATGGGTACGTAATCAGCTTCACCCTTGTTCACAATTTCTCGGTTATCAGTGCCCACGAAGAATGACTTGTGGTGGAACCGTGTATAGGGTACTCCATCTTTCTTGGGTATGGCACCACCGGTCAGGAAGTGAAAGAGCTGGACATCGGAAAGCTTCTTGTTGGTCCTTTCCAATGCCATGATCAAGGTCTGCGGTGTAGCGCATGCAGTGCCCACAAAGACCTTATCCCCTGACTTGACTATCGATACGGCTTCTTCGGCAGTAGTCACCTTGTCCTTGAAACGACCCAGGATCTTCTGAATGGTCTCTTCTGATGGTTTGTTCCTCATGTATATGCCTCCATGCTTTATGAGATAGCCATACCAGGGTGCCAGGTCTCAGATGAGGAGTGCTCGAAAGTAACTGCCACAATAAGTCAGCTACATAGATATTATTTAATCTACTTTGAGAAGCCGGAAAGTCAAGCCATTCATGGTGCTTCCCTATTCAAATAGATTTTTTCATGATCTTGTACTATAAACATAATGCTTTATAATTTAAAACAATAGCTTATTCATCCCTTGAGATTTTCCTGACATCTACAGAGAGCTTTTTCTTTTTGTAAGAGGGGGAGTCTGTGAATCGCCAATATCCAGGGTTCTCCAGTAGATGTTTTTATTCTGACATCAAGAGCTGTTTCATACACAACGGGGTAATACTATGAGTGAGAATATTCATAACGAGTCCGACAGGCGTCTTGTTACGGTGATGTTTGCTGATATTTCCGGTTTCACCGCCATGAGTGAGAAGATGGACCCTGAAGAGGTAAGCGAAATAATGAAGGAGTGCTTCTCCATGATGGAGAAGATCATTGAGGAGTACGGCGGTACCATTGATAAGTTTATCGGGGACTGTGTCATGGTACTTTTTGGGGCACCTAAGGCCCAGGAAGACGCACCGCACCGTGCACTGAATACAGCCCTTGAGATCAGGAAAAGGCTCCAGAAGTTCAATGAGGAGAAGCGTCTTGTCATACCTCTGGACATACACATTGGGATCAATACCGGCCCAGTGATTGCCGGTCTCATGGGAGGTGACAAGAGACAGGACTTTACCGTGATGGGAGACACAGTGAACCTGGCCTCTCGCATGGAGAGTTCTGCCAAGACTGGAGATATCCTTGTTACAGAGAGTACCTATCGTTTGACTGAAGGTTACTTTGACTTCGAAGATGTTGGTTTTATTAGGGTGAAGGGCAAGGATCAACCGGTTCAGTCATATCGTCTCATCGGCCCCAGACAGGTTAAGACCAGGATCGCTGCATCTCTTGGTAAAGGACTTACTCCGTTTCAGGGCCGTACAAAGGAAATGACCCTTCTTATGGACTGCTATGAACAGGTGAAGGAAGGCAATGGCCAGGTGGTGGGTATCATGGGAGAGCCTGGTATGGGCAAGTCAAGGCTTATCAGGGAGTTTACTCGATCGCTTCCTCCAGAGGAGTATACCTGCCTTGAGGGTGGGTGTCTGCACTATGGGGATACCATCCCTTATCTTCCTATCCTGGACATTCTCAAGGATTGCTTCGACATCAAAGAAGATGAAGGCGAAGCGGCTATCAAACAAAAGATCGGAACAAAGATCAGTCAACTTGGAGGCCTTCCGGAATCCATTCTTCCCTCTGTCCACGAAATTCTGTCCCTCAAGGTAACGGATGAGGCATACTCCAAACTCGATGGCAAGCAACGCAGAGATAAAGTCTTTGAGGCAATCAGACTGCTCCTTATTGCAGAGAGCCAGAAGAAGCCCCTGATTGTTGTGGTTGAAGATCTGCACTGGATGGATAAGACATCCGAGGAGTTCCTTACCTATCTCATCAACTCCCTGGCCACAACAAGAATCTTGCTCATACTCCTTTATCGACCTGAGTATACTCATTTATGGGCGAACAAGACATATTACAGCCAGATCCGAGTAGACCAGCTTTCGAAGAAGGTAAGCCAGGATCTCCTTCATGCCGTTCTTGCAGGTGGTGAGGTGGATCAAGAGTTGAATGATCTCATCATAACTCGGACAGCAGGAAATCCTCTTTTCCTAGAAGAGCTTACCCAGAATCTCCTAGAGAACGGCTCTATCGAGAAAGCAGGCAATCGATATGTGCTGTGTTGTATACCCTCTGACATCAAGATACCAGACACTATTCAGGGGATCATTGCTGACCGGTTAGATCGCCTGGAAAGCAACCTCAAGAGGATCATGCAAATGGCCTCAGTCATCGGTAGGGAGTTCGCTTTCCGTATTTTGCAATCAGTAGCGGCCATGAAGGAAGACATGAAGTCATCAATGCTCACTCTCCAGGACCTGGAGTTTATCTATGAGAAAAGTCTGTTTCCAGAACTTGAGTACATCTTCAAGCACGCTTTGACCCGAGAGGTTGCCTACAATAGCCTGCTTATCAGGAAGAGGAAAGAGACTCACGAAAAGGTCGGCCAGGCAATTGAGACTATCTATGCTGAACGGCTGGAGGAGTTCTACGAGATGCTTGCATACCACTACTCACTCAGTGAGAACTCCCAAAGGGCCTATCATTATCTGAAGCTCTCAGGGGACAAGGCTGCCAGGAGCTATGCTAACCGGGAGGCCATCCGGTTTTACCAGGAGGCTCTCAAGGTGCTGGATGCGAAGCCCAAAAGCGAGGAGACCAGGAGGGAAAAGCTCGATGTTTGCCTTTCTATCATGGCACCGATATGGCTAATCGGGTATCCTGAAGGTGGACTTGAGATTCTCCACAAGGCTGAAAGGCTTGCACAGGAGCTTGAGGATGAAAGGAGCCTTGCAACTGTTTATAGTAGAATGATCCATTATTATACCTTCAAGGGAAACATACCCCTTGCAACAGAATACTCAGAGAAGTGTTTTGAAGCGGCCGATAAAATCGGATCGGTCGAACTAATGGCTCAGAGTGCATATGCTGTTTGTGCTACGCATTTTTTCACCGGCAATTGTTTGAAGGTGGTCGAGCTCAGTCGCAGGACACTCCCGGCCATAGAGGAGCATCACCTGGAAAGGGATCTCTATGCGGGTGGACGCAATGTGTATTCAGGACTTAGCGGGTTTTGCGGTATGTCTTTGGGGTGGTTGGGAGAGTATGCGGAAGGAAAGACCGTTCTCGAGAAGGGGCTCCAGAATGCCTGGGAAATAAATGACAAGTTCATAACCGGGTTTATGGAACACTGTCACTCCATTTTGTCTTCTTCTGAAGGAGATGGCGACAGCACTATTGATCATGCACGAAAAGCTATAATGTGCTTTGAAGAAGCAGGATCAGAATTTATAGTAGGTATCGCTTGGGTGATGCTAGGTTCAGGATACTACCTCCGTGGGCAGTACGAGACAGCGAAAGAGCATGCGGACAAGGGTTTTAGCATACAGGATAAGATTGGCATACCCTACATGACAGCCTGGTGCTCATGGTGGCTGGCCATGATTTTTTGCGCTACAGGTGATCTGATGTGTGCCAAGGGATGTGTTGAAAAAGCCTTAATGCTTGCACAGGAACACAAGATTAAAAACTGTGAAGGGCATGCGTGGATGCTCCTCGGGAGTCTCAAGGGGAAAATGGACCCAGCACGTATCGATGAAGCGCAGAATCAGATCAGAAATGGCATCACGATACTCGAAGAGCTGAGACAAAAAGCGATCTCAGCCATAGGGTATCTTTACCTGGGTGAGCTTTTCAATGATGCAGGCCGAAATGAAGAAGCCCTAAAGAACCTGAAGAAGGCAGAGGGTCTGCACCTGGAGATGAAAGTGACTTCCAAGAGCTATTGGCTAAAACGAACACAGGAGGCCCTGGCGAAACTAGAGTAATTGCTTACCGCAATGTCTAAGAAAATTGAAGGAGGTTTTTTAAATGACTTATAAGGTTTTTGAACCTACGCAACTAGCAGGAATACCACTAAATAACAAAATCATACGTTCTGCCACCCATGAAGGGATGTCAGATGAACGAGGTTATCCTACCGAACAACTGAAAAAGAAATACATCCAGCTAGCGAAAGGTGAAGTGGGAGCCATAATAACAGGATTTACCGGAATCCAGCAAAACGGGAAAGCATGGCTGTATAGGATGCAGATGATCGATGAAGATGATTGCATTGCAGCCTACAGACACCTCATGGATGCCATCCATGAATATAACACACCAATAATCATGCAGATTGCACACTGCGGTAGGCAAACTCGTTCAAAGATTACCGGTAAAACCCCTATTGCTCCTTCTGCCCTTAAAGACAAGATGTTCAGTGAGGAACTGCCTCATGAGTTGTCTGAAATAGAGATTGAAGGGATTATCGATCAATTTGTACAAGCGATAGGAAGGGCACAAAAGGCTAGTTTTGATGGAGCGCAACTACATGCAGCCCATGGAACTTTACTATCAGAGTTTCTCTCGCCATACATGAATCGCCGCCAGGATAAATGGGGAGGGAACACTCAGAACAGATTTCGCATAGTACAAGAAATTTACCAACGATCCAGAAAAGCCTTTGGTGATTTTCCAATACTGATAAAGATGAATGCCTATGATGGCCGCAGGAATGGTATGCGTCTTGAAGAGGCAGCTAAGATTGCAGAACTCCTTGAGCGGTCTGGATGTTCAGCCATTGAGGTGTCCTGCGGTGTTATTGAAGATGGCTTTTATACAATCCGAGGTGAATCATTACCATTGGATGCATTGTTTGCATATCACTTCAAGTTCAAGACATTACCGTCTTTCATAAAAGCTATGATGAGACCTTTTGCCAATATTGTTATGCCACCTGTCCGGCCACTGACGAATTACAATGTACCTGCTGCTCAGACTATCAAGGCCAATGTTTCCATCCCAGTCATTGTGGTCGGGGGGATACGGTCACTGGATGATCTGAATCAGATCATATTGAATCAACAGGCAGACATGGTATCCATGTGCCGCCCATTCATTATTGAACCGGATATTGTGAAAAAACTTAAGGAAGGCAGGCAGCAAGTTTCAAAGTGCATCTCATGCAATTATTGCTTTATTGCAGCAGAAGAACGACCTCTCCAGTGCTATTACGGGAAGTTAAAACCAGAAAGACAAGATGCTTGAGTCCTAACTTATACTGATTGGCATGAACTCTCGAGTAGCGGGGAAAGCGGTTCATTTTTCTTTAGATTAAATTATATGTCTTGTGACAAGGCCAATGGTTATTCAAGACCATAACTTACATTTGAGGCTGTCGAAAAACCCCAGCAAGTCTCAAAATAATCAAATCTGGACTATTAAAACACAAGTCTCGATCTAATGAAATTCAATGTCGGGCATTCTGTGAGGTCATTATTTTCGTTACTTATCGTCCTCTGGGTTTTTCGACAACCTCTTTCATAATCTACGAAAAAGAGGAGCATGGAAAACCATAGATTACATGCCAGTTCTGACAGTCTGGTATGATGTGATGGTTTTCATATGTTTCGAACCATAATCAACACTTCAGCCAAAAGCACTGCAAGCAAGCTTCACTATCGAGAGTGCTTTAATCTTGTAATATAATCATTATGCTTTATAATTAAAACCATAGCTCATCCATCTCTTGCGATTTTATTGGCAACCTGAGAGCTCTTTTTTTACATGGGGAGAAGTCTATGGGCGATAACAATCATTCCATTGAATCCGACCGCCGTCTTGTTACGGTAATGTTTGCTGATATCTCTGGCTTTACTGCCATGTCTGAAAAGATGGACCCGGAAGAAGTCACTGAGGTCATGAAAGACTGCTTTTCTATGATGGGGGATTGTATCGAAGAGCATGGCGGTACTATTGATAAGTTCATAGGTGATTGTGTCATGGTTCTCTTTGGTGCACCTAAGGCTCAGGAGGATGCTCCTCACAGGGCGTTGAATACAGCCCTGGAGATCAGGAAAAGGCTGAAGACATTTAATGAGGAAAAGCGCCTCACGACCCCTCTGAACATTCACATTGGGATCAACACCGGCCCTGTCATCGCAGGTATGATGGGGAGTGACAAGCGACAGGACTTCACAGTCATGGGGGATGCGGTAAACCTGGCATCCCGCATGGAGAGCACGGCAGAGACCGGTGATATCCTTGTAGCCGATGATACATACCGTCTGACTGAAGGTTATTTCGATTTCGAGCCCATTGGTGGTGTCAAGGTTAAGGGCAAGGAGCAGCCTGTGAATGCCTACAAGGTGCTTGGTCCCAGGCGTACAATAACCAGGATCGAGGCATGCCAGGAGAAGGGGCTGTCTCCCTTTGTAGGACGGAATAAAGAACTCAATCTACTCAAGGATTGTCTCGAACAGTCACATGAAGGCCATGGCCAGGTTGTTGGAATAATGGGAGAGCCTGGTGTGGGCAAATCAAGACTTTTACGTCAATTCAAGGAATCTCTCCACGATGGAGAATATACCATCATCGAAGGTGGGTGCATCCACTACGGCGATGCCATACCATACCTTCCCATTCTGGACTTGCTCAAGGACTACTTTGATATCAAAGAAGATGAGCACGAATCATCCATGAAATATAAGATCAGTGAGAAGGTGGCACAACTCAATATCCAGCCTTCTCAAATCCTGCCACCTCTTTTTGAGATCCTCTCGCTTACCGGAGAGGAAGAGGAGTACCTCAAGCTCGATGGCAAGCAGAGGAGGGACAAGGTATTCGAGGCCATACGGTTACTTCTTATTGCGGAGAGCCAGAAGAAGCCCCTGGTTGTTGTGGTTGAAGACCTGCACTGGATGGACAAGACATCGGAAGAGTTTCTATCATATCTTATCAACAGTCTAGCCGCCACAAGGATTCTGCTCATTTTCCTGTTCAGACCCGAGTATAACCCGAACTGGTCTACCAAGACCTACTACAGCCAGGTCAGGGTTGACCAACTTTCTAAGAAGACGAGCGCAGACCTGGTTCAAGGCATCCTCTGTGGGGAAGTGGATGCTTCTCTGGGTGATTTCATTGTAGCAAGGACCGAAGGCAACCCTCTCTTCATCGAGGAACTCACCCAGAATCTTGTAGAGAATGGCTCCATCACGAAAGAGGAAGGCCGATATCTTCTCTCCCTTAATCCCACTGACATCCAGGTGCCTGCGACCATCCAAGGTATCATCGCAGCACGTCTTGATCGATTAGAAGGGAATCTCAAGAAGATTATGCAGATGGCCTCAGTCATTGGTCGTGAGTTTGCCGTCCGCATCCTCCAATCAGTTGCGGCCATGAAGGAAGATCTGAAGTCATCTCTCCTCAATCTACAGGACCTGGAGTTCATCTATGAGAAAAATCTCTTTCCTGAACTTGAATATATCTTCAAGCATGCCCTCACCAGGGATGTCGCCTATAACAGCCTGCTCATCAAGAAGAGGAAGGAGACCCACGAAAGAGTGGGCCAAGCCATTGAGGCGATCTACAAGGACCGGTTGGAGGAATTTTATGAAATGCTTGCATACCACTACTCTCTCAGTGAGAACTCCCAGAAGGCCTATGCATACCTGAAGCTCTCAGGGGACAAGGCTGTCAGGAGCTACGCCCATCTGGAGGCTATCCGTTTCTACCAGGAGGCCCTCAAGGTGTTGGATGCCCAGCCAGAGAGCAAGGAGACCAGGAGAGAAAAGCTCGGTGTCTGCCTCTCGATTATAATCCCGATGCATTTCATGGGGTATCCTGAAGGTACCCTTGAGATCCTCCAAAATGCGGAAAAGCTTGCGCAGGAGGTCGGAGATGAGAGAGGTCTCACAAAGGTATATGGCATAATGGTCCATTATCATACCTACAAGGGGAACATACCCCTTGCAACGGAATACTCAGAGAAGTGTTTCGATGCGGCTGAGAAGATTGGATCGATCGAGCTGATGGCCCAGATTGCACGTGAAATTTGTGTAACGAACTTTTTCACCGGCAACTGTTTGAAAGTGGTCGAACTCAGCCGCAGGACCCTCCCGTCCCTCGAGGAGCATCACCTGGAAAAGGATCTCTATGTGGGTGGATCCAATGTGTACTCATCAATCAGTGCGGTTTGCGGCATATCTTTGGGGTGGATGGGAGAGTTTGCGGAAGGTAAGATTGTTCTGGAGAAGGGGGTACAGAATGCCCGGGAAATAAATGACAGGTTCATAACCGGGTTTGTGGAATTCGGCCACTCCGTTTTATCTTATTGTGAAGGAGACGGAGACGGTACTGCTGATCATGCACGAAAAGCTATTAAGTACTATGAAGAAACAGGAGCTGAATATTTGGTAGGTATGGCCAGGACGGAGCTAGCCTTAGGTTACTACCTCCATGGGGAGTATGAAACTGCTACAGAGCATGCTGATAGGGGCCTCAAGATCCAGGAAAAGATCGGCATACCCTACCTGACAGCCTGGTGTTCATGGCACCTAGGTATGATTCTTTGTGCTTCAGGTGATCTGATGCATGCCAATGAATGTGCCGAAAAATCCTTAAAGCTTGCACAGGATCACAAGGTAAAAAATGTTGAAGGGATAGCATGGGCGCTGCTCGGGACCCTCAAAGGTAAAATGAACCCCGCAAACATCGATGAAGTCCAGCAACAGATCCGAAATGGCATCACGGTACTCGAAGAGCTGAAACAAAGACCGTTATCTGCTATTGGGTATATCCTTTCAGGGGAGTTATTCGCTGATGCTGGCCGAAATGAAGAAGCCCTGGAGAACCTGAAAAAAGCGGAAGCTCTGTATTTAGAGATGAAGGTAACTCCCAAGAGCTACTGGCTGAAGCGAACGCAGGAGGCCCTGGCAAAACTGGAATCCAACCATTAGGAGCAGTTTTAGCCGAAAGAATAAAACTCTATGACAGAGAATATTCCTCCCATTGAATCTGAACGCCGTATCGCTACCGTAATGTTCGCAGACATTTCGGGTTTCACCGCTATGTCTGAGAAGCTGGACCCTGAACAGGTCACGTGTACCATGAATGACTGCTTCTGCATGATGGGGGACTGCATAGAGACGCATGGAGGTACCATCGACAAGTTCATAGGCGATTGTGTGATGGTGCTGTTTGGTATACCAAAGGCTCTGGAGGATGCCCCCCAGAAGGCTGTAAACGCCGCCATCGAGATCCGGAATCGACTGTATAAGTTCAATCAAGAGAAGAACCTCTCCATACCGCTCAATATCCATATTGGGATCAACACCGGTCCGGTTGTGGCAGGAATGGTTGGAAGCGACCAGAAGCAGGAGTTCACCGTCATGGGCGATACGGTGAACCTCGCCTCCCGGCTGGAGGATGCATCCCAGGTAGGCCAGATCCTTGTAGGTCCTGCCACCTACAAAGCAACCAAGACAGGATTCAAGTACAAGACCCTTCCACCTATAACCCTCAAGGGCAAGGCAGAGCCGGTGCCTGTGTATGAACTCCTCTCGGTCAGGGAAACCCTCTCCCGTGTACAGCTTGGTGCTGAACGTATGATATCTTCGGTGATGGTAGGAAGGGACAACGAACTCAACAAGATTGAGTTCCAGATCATGAAGGCCATCAATGGTGAAGGCTCCATCGTGAACGTGATTGGCGAGGCAGGCATAGGCAAGTCCCGCCTTATCGCAGAACTGAAGAACAGCACCGTAATGAAGAAAGTCACCCTACTTGAGGGCCGAGCCATTTCCATGGGTGCCAATCTTGGATACCACCTGATCATAGACCTCCTGAAGAATTGGGCTCAGATCACTGAGGAAGACTCCGAGGTGGCTGCTTTTACCAAGCTGGAGTCTGCCATACGTACTACCTACCCTGAAGCCCTTGGGGAGATTCTTCCTTTCGTCGCAACGCTCATGGGCATTAAGCTGGTGGGAAGATATGCAGAGCGGATGAAAGGCATTGAAGGTGAAGCTTTAGAGAAGCTGATCCTGAAGAATGTAAGGGATCTCATAACCAGAGGCACCCAGAGAGCACCTGTAGTTGCTATAATGGAAGATCTGCATTGGGCAGATACAAGTTCAATAGAACTCATGGAGTCTCTTTTCCGCCTGGCAACAAAAGAGCGGATCGTGTTCATTAATGTATTCCGACCAGGCTATGCAGAGACCGGAGACCGGATCATCAAGACCATTCAGGAAAACTATCCTGATAAGTATACCGAGATCATGCTTCAGCCCCTGGACGATAAACAAACAGAAACTCTCATCACGAACCTCCTCAACATCAAGGGATTCCCTCACAAGCTTAAGGATCAGATTATCCAACGAGCTGGAGGCAATCCATACTTCATAGAGGAAGTGGTGCGCTCATTCATCGATGAGGGTGCAGTGGTGATGAAGGAAGGCGGGTTCGAGGTCACGGACAGACTCGGTTCCATGACCATCCCTCGAACAATAAATGAAGTTCTGATGGCCAGGATAGACCGCCTCGACCAGAAGACCAGGGACCTGGTGAAGACAGCCTCTGTTATCGGACGCAACTTCTTTTACAAGGTCCTTGTCAATGTGATTAAGGCCATCGAGGATATAGACAGCAGGCTCGAGTATCTGGAAAAGATCCAGCTAATCCGAGAGCGCAAGCGGATGGAGGAACTGGAGTATACCTTCAAGCATGCCCTTGCACAGGAAGTCGCCTATGATTCTATCCTGGTACAAAGGCGGAAGGAACTCCACAAGAACGTGGCGGATTCTATCGAGAAGGTATTCAGCGAACGCCTGAATGAATTTTATGGTATGCTTGCCTACCACTACAGCCAGGCAGAGGACACTGACAAAGCAGAAGAATATCTCATCAGGGCAGGAGAAGAGTCACTGAAGGCTTCGGCTTCCAGCGAGGCTCTGAAGTTCTTCCAGGATGCACTGGATCTCTATCTCAGGAAGTACGGGAAGAAGGAAGACCCTGATAAGGTGGCTATGCTCGAGAGGAACATTGCCCTGGCGATGTTCAATAAAGGAAAACAGGCTGAGTCTGTACCATATTTTGACAGGGTGCTCGCCTTCTATGGGGAGACAGTACCCAAGAACCCAATCTTCAGGGCATTGAAATTTGGTGTAGGCTTCTTTGATTTTCTTGTTGCTATTTATCTGCCTTTCCTCAAGTGGAGAAGGGATCCGACCTTAAGGGATAAGGAAATTATCAGCCTGTTTTCTAGCAAGTGCTATGCACTTGCTAATACCAATCCAAAGGAATCCTTTATCCAAACGTTTTATGCGGTTAAACGACTTACAAAATTTGATATGACGAAGATTGAGAATGGTGCAGGGATAATAGCAACAACAAGCATACTGTTCTCCTGGACAGGGATTTCATTTATCTTAAGCAGAAGGGTCTTACAATTTGTCAAAGACAAGATAGATATGAGCGATGTCAAATCAGTTCTTTATTATAAGTTAAGTCAATCAATGTTCTCTTGTACAAGTGGTAACTGGCCTGAAGAAATCGAATTTGATCATCACCTCGTAGATAAGAACTTAGCTCTTGGTGAGTTTTTTTTCTTAACACCCACTTATATAGTATGGAACCTTGCTTATTATACTGCACGAGGGAACTTTTCCTCTGGACAATGGTTAGCTCAAAGATTGTCTGATATCGATGAAACCTATGAGAATGACTACGCCAATGTTCTTAAATTCTTTTGGAATACATTTCTTTTAATGAAATACCGCAGATTAAATGATGGGCTGGGTGAAGCTGATACAGGAACTCAATTTGTCAGCAAAACCGGATTTCGATTTTATCTTATAGGTTTATATGCAAACAAGGCACGGATACAACTCATGTTGATGGATACGTCTGGGGCAATCGAGTCCCTTAAGAATGCTGAGAACATCAAGTCTGAAGTGACTGTTGTACCTACACTGATAGGCGACTTCGAATTGACCAAATGCATTCTTGATATTTACCAATTAGAAGAAGCCATAAAGAGGGCTGACAAAACCGCATTACCTATATGCCGCACAAACGCATTAAAGGCAGGAATAGCAACACTCAAGGTAGCAAACAAGTTTGCACTCATCAAAACTGAAGCCCTGAAACTGATGGGGGTCTACTTCTGGCTCATTGGAAAGCAGAGAAAGGCTATCAAGTGGTGGCGCAAGGCCATCTCAAACGGGCAGAGTCTGAATGATCGCCTGGAGCTCTCCCGGACCTATTTCGAGGTGGGCAAGCGACTGCTGGAGCCTAAGAGCAAGTACAAGGAACTGGACGGCATCAAGGCCGAAGAGTACCTCGAAAAAGCCCGTACCATGTTCGAAGAGATGGACCTGCAATGGGATCTGGATGAGCTGGAAAAGCTCAGGCTGCATCTCGGGTGATAATAGGGTTTATCTGTTATGAGCCCTTTTTAGAATCTGCTGATAGATCTTTTTCCGGTGTATGATGCCAAGGATCAGAATAGTATCACCCTTGATCTTGAATACGATCCTGTATTCACCCACTCTCAGGCGCCAATATCCCTTGAGGGATCTTTGCAACGGCTTGGCGAACTTTTCAGGCTGGATTGCCAGGCGTTCTTCGATTGCCTTTCTGATGATTGCCTTGTTTCTTTCGTCTATCTCTTTCAGGTCACTCTTTTTGACGTCGGCATGATATACGAAGGTATATGCCATCTGAACAGATCAGGACCATACATCGTCATGGGAGAGGGTGGGCGCATCATCCAGGGTCTTTTCCCTGTTACCAGCGAAATCTGCGAGGATGAGGTCTTCCTCTATTTCCAGCGCCTCTTTGATGAGATCGCTTGCTTTATTCGATATGGATACACCTTCTTTCTTGGCAAGAAAGCGCACTTTCAGATAAACCTGCTCATTTAACAGGACATTGATTCTCGGATTCCTTGCCGGCATAATATCTTCTCCCTTTGAGCAATATATGAATAAGTGTTGCACAAGTGGTGCACTTTGTCAATGAGATTTACCTATGCCAGGCTTGTCTGCCAATCCTTGAGCTTCTCTTTTGTATAACGGTATCCGATCTCTATGAGATCATCGATGGCATTGAATTCAAGAAGCTTGTACTTGTGAACGGGCAGCCTGAGATAGAGATCCGCATCCATTGCTACTTGGTTTCTCCTGTGGACACTGCTCAGAACAGCTGTCCTCATCAGCACATCAAAGATGTTCGGGATATTTATTGTTGGGATGAAGGGCAGCAGGCGACTCATGAAGATTCTCCACGGAGAGGGGATCTCTTTGTGGGTAACTGTCAGATCTTCTTCCTCGGTGACATCGACCGCAATAAGCTTCCCATTGCAGAACCCTCTCATGATATCTATGGGCAGGTTGTTCAGCACACCGCCATCAACGAGGAGATGACCCTCCTCAATCACCGGTACAGCTATGCCAGGAATTGAAACGCTTGCCCGGATGGCCTTCCACAATAAGTTTTTCCTGTGTATCCCAAGTTCCGCTGTACTGAGATTACTGGACACGCAGAAATAATTAATCCAGAGGTCTTCGATATGAATGTCCCCTAAGCCGTCATGTATAATGGAATCGAGCTCTCTGCATCTCACCAGTGATATGAATGGCAATGTGTAATCCTTGAAGGGCTTCCGGTGAACAAAGGAATCCAGGGCTTTTTGGTACAGTGCTGCATTATCGAGGTCCATGGCAAATATGCTGGCGATCACTGCACCCATGCTGGTGCCACCTATCATGTCAATCTCGATTCCGGCTTCCCGGAGGGCTTTTATGACCCCGATATGGGCCAGCCCCCGTGCACCGCCCCCGCTCAAGACCAGGCTGGTGGTGCAGCCTGCTATGAAACGGGCTGCACGCATGAAGTCTTTATCCCTGTCCCAGCGAATGTGGTGATGATCCTCAACCTTCCATTGATCGAGCCACTTCCTTGTTCCCATGGGAAATGTTTTTCCATCCTGATGGATGAGGATGAGCGACTTGCGGGCACTGTGAGATCCTTTCTGAGAATGGAACAGCAATGGGTCAACCTTTGTAGAATCCCTACCTTCAGATGCATCGGCAACCAGGAGGACATGGTCTGCCTGCCTCAGGCAACGTCTGGTCCACGGAGTAACCGTTGCATCAGCCTCAAAGAGGATGAACGGATACTTTGTCTCCTGCTCGTTCAGCCATGTGAGCAATCTGATAGTGCCGGGACCATCTTCAGGTGATGATGCGATGCCTGGTGTGTGCAGAAGATCATCGATACGTTTCCTGCTCAAGTGCAGGGTTGGTCCAAGAGATGAGAGACAAGTCACGAACCGGTTGCTAAAGTCTTCAAGGTGTACATTCGGGCTGATGGGGATGAGTGCGATGTTTGTACCAGTGTTCATGGGGCATGATCGGTCAATATTCTTTCGGAGGCGACCTATGAGGATCTTTGTTATGGAGATGTTCAGTTGGGGATAGTGCCTGGTTATCTTTTCAAAGACAGGCTGGGATATTTTTACGAGCTCACTATCCCTGATGGCATACACAGTTGCGGAACGGGGCTCATCCGTAAACAAGGCCATCTCTCCCACGCTTTCACCCATGCCCACTTCACCCAGCACCTTCTCGATCGTGCCATCGCCCCTGGCAACAACCCTCAGGCGTCCGCACAGAAGGATATAGAGCGCGTCACCGGATTCACCCTCTCGGAATAGGATCTCCCCACTACTGACATGTAGCCATTCTACCTGATCCTCGATGTCCTGGAGCATGGTATCATCGAGTGACCCGAACAATTTTGGCAGTATGTGAGCCAGCTGGTTGTGCAGGAGCCGCCTCCTAGATATGTCGGCAAGCACGTATACAAGATCAGGGGACTTGAGGAGGAGTTTCTCGAGGGCTGTCTTTGATAACTTGATTAATTCGGAATTACTTAACGCACGTACGCTGGCAGTGTTCTTTCCTCCTGCCAGAATCTGAATCTCACCTATGGGCTCACCAGGGCCTATTTTCCCCAGAGGGATCTCGGTATTATCCGACTGAACATTGATTGCCTGGAGATCTCCTTTTACGACAACATACATGGCTTCACTGGCGTCACCTTGATGGATCAACGGTTCGCCCTGCTGGAGAAGAACATACTCCATGCCTGGCAATAGTTCCTGCACGATGGAATCATCGATTGTTCTCCAGAAAGGGTTTGACCTGATCAAATCCAATAAGGCTTCCTTGGATAGACCGTCTTTCCTTGACTTCATGGAGTTCATCCTCAGCAAAGAGAATATACTTCAAAGTAACAAATACTATTTCAATCATTGAAAACAATGAGATAGATAATGTCTAATCTAAGTCGGGAAGGGTGAAAGTCAAGCCATTTCAGTTTGTTTCTCAATTATTTCGTTAGGAGATAAAGATTATGTGATCTCTCCATAGCCCATAGTGAATTGCCATTTGATATGCTCTTGTATGAAGTGCCCTGCAGCATAGGGTTCAAAACAAGATCATCAGTAATTGGGTATCTATAAACTGATCACTTCTTATTCAGTCCCACTGAATGTGACTTAATGTTATCAAAAAATCTGAGGAGAGACTCCGCATCTTGATGGAAGCCTCCCCTCAACCTGGCTATTCTACCCTTTGTGTTTGTCATTGTGGTTCAATCCCTATCTTTAGCAGCGAGATCGACAACCTTGTTGACTTGAGGTTTGTCATTTCTTTCTGGTGCCTGTGTATTGTAGACCATAGCCTTGGTGTTTTCTGGCTTGTTATTTCTCTCTGGTACCAGTGCATTGTAGATCATGCCTAACCCGGTTGTAGCTGTAAGAACCACTGGTATTACACCCCAGGGAGCAATAGTATTAGCCAGGATTAAAGCTCCAGCCGTCGTTTTCTCGGCTCCCCTTTCCACTGTATTGAGATCGGCACCATGGTTAACCTGTGTTGCATCTTGAGCATTGATCACATGTGCAGCTCCAGTATTCACGTTTGCTACGGGAGCATTTTCATCGGCAGCCGCATAACCATTCATGCAGATTATTACTAAGCATCCCATTACCATCGCTTTCAGTGTTTTTGTGTTTTTCATAACTTCCTCCTTTTCCCGTTTCATCCGGGGGGTTAATCTTTTTTGTCCCTTTGGGGTTTCGCCTTTTTTGACCATGGCCGGATGATAAATGAGAGGAGGGTACAAATTGTTTTCACAAAGGCTGTTTATTGTTCCCCGGCTGGATCTGCAGGTCAAGGTGACTTGGTGCAATGCGGTTCTCCGGGGATAAGATAATAGTTATATTACGGTATGAGGATCCTTTTGAGGGAATACAGCCTAAAGTGCTTACAAGTAGCTTACAACTGAGGTTACACAATCCTTACAGAAGGGATTACAGGTTCAAGGTTAAACTGAATAATGACTATGAAAACATATGGTTAATGGGATTTTTCTGAACGGAGTGACCGGGCAAGTGCCTCGGTGTCTTTCGAAGGGGTTGTGCCCAGCTCTACTTGCAGCGTTTTCTTGCAGCGCTCAAAAACCGAAAGCGCCTCTGCCTTCAACCCCTGGCAATGCATGCAGACCATGAGCAGCCGGTAGAGGTCTTCGGCACAGGAGTCAATATCAAGACCGCATTCGATCGCCTGTCGGGCTCTGTCATACTGCCCAGTCTTCACCAGGTGTTCTCCCATCCTGGACAATGACTTGAGAAATTTTGCATGCAGGTGTTCTCTCATGGGTACGACATCCGGTAGCCATTGTTCATCCGGGAGAAACTCCCCCCGGTAGAAATCGATCGCTGAACATATTTGGCTGCATGCTTCGTCATAGTCTCCAGTAGTAGATGCATTTTCCCAGAGGGAATCGGCCCTATTCAGGCAGTATTCAAAAGCTCGGGCATCAACCCAGCAGAGGTGCTTATCCAGGGCCAGCATCCCGTTTTGCAGAAGAACGGCATCATTACGGCCGAGCAGCTTGCGCAAACGGTGGAGATTAGTAGCGAGAGCCTGCATGGCAAGGTCGCCCTCGGCATCCGGCCAGAGGGTGTCAGCCACATATGTGTCAGCCACGTTCGATCCACCCCCGGAAACAAGAATCTTAAGCACCTCCAGGGGTTTGTTCTGTCCCTTCCTGGAGTATGTGAGCGCTGTGTCGTCAATGAGGATGGAAAACCTGCCCAGCGTATAGATCTTCACCGGCCAGGGCCAGCCTTCCAGGTGATAGGGAGGCGGTTCAAGGGTGAGCCTGCGCTTGCGGATGAGCCACTTTGCATACTCCGGCTTGATTCCAGCCTCGATTGCCCGGGCGCACAGCCGGGCTGTCTCTTTGGGTATGTCACCGTATGTACCAAGATGCCCATGTTCATTGCCATAGGTGAAGGCCTCATTGAGATATTCATAGCCCGAAGAATCATCCCCCCGGTCAAAGGCACAGGTTGACTGTAAGAGAGTGGTATAAAAACCATGTGTTGTCTCTTCGATCATCCGGGTAGCTTCGAGGCTCTCTTTAATATTTTTGACCTCTTCATCATGTTTGCCCAGCACGTGTAACGCTTGTGAGAGAATATAGTGACCTAATGCAATATGCACCTTGAAGCCCAGCTGAAGTATGAAGTCTAATGTTTTGCTTGCATGGAAATAAGCCTGGTTGGTGTCGTTTAGAATAAGCGCCTCTCTGGCTTTCACTTGATGGTATGCCTTCTTTTCCCAGGGATTCATCTGATCATAGTTTCCGGTGAGGGTATCGAGGAATCCCTGTGCCTCTTGTTGGTTATTCTCATTCAGGCAGCTCATTGCTGCATGGCACATGAAAAAGTGGTCCATTAAATGAACATCGATTTCACGGGCTAGGCCCAGGCCATCATTCACTGCAGCAAGGCATTCTTCATGGTTTGCTTTCATGACATGATAATTGGCTTCCATGAGATGCATGAAGAGGCCGGTTACCGGTGGAATATCATTTGATTTTATAATTGCTTTCAGGTGACCATAGACAAGGTCCATCCTGGGGACATCAAATTGGAGGATGTAATAAAAGAGAACAGCATGGATAAGGCGGGCTTTTATGGTTAAGGGTAAAGATTGTTCCAGGAGAGCGGCTGCCCTATTGACCCATGTCCCTATCTCAGGGTGTTCGGGTTTACACAACACTAGGGCTGTTACCATGCCGTCGAGCAACCTCGCTTCAAGCTCCTTTGATGGTATTTCTTCCCCGGTGCGGAAGAGATTTTCGATCGCTGGTATCCAGGGTTCATACTGCGCAAAATCCGAAAACAAAAGCTGTATTGACTCAGTAATCCCTGAAAGTGAGAACAGCATCCCATTTTTATCACCTTCAGATGAGAACCTCTCAAAAGTTTTCTCAAAGGTCTTTTTTGCACTGTCCGGATCGGATGACTGGAGAGAAGTGCCTTTCCAATACATAAGCCATGGGTGAGCGTCTATGACATCATCCGGAATGGGAGCAAGCCATTCCTGGAGGGTGCGATAGCGTCCTTGTTCTATGAGTACAGGGGCATTCTGCGTGATAAGGGGCACCATGGCATCCCATCCTGATATCTTTCTGAGCAGCTCCATGGCAGCCTCAGGCTGACCGCTTGCATCCAGGATAGCTGATGCCGTGCTTGCAACCGTTTCAAGCTCCACATCAGACAAGGTCTTCCCAGCCATTTTCGAAAGGAACTCCCGGAACAGCGGATGGTATTCGTAAGAAGATTCGGCCTGGAAATGCTTATGAATGAAGTAATTGTTTCGATAAAGCGAGTCGAGGATACGGCTGCATTCCTGGTTCCCGGTGAGATCCTTGGCCATTTTCACTGTCATCTTCGGCAGGAAGGAGGTCTTCATGAGGAAGTCTCTTGTTGTTGTATCCATCCTGTCGAAAAGTTCTGATCCGAAATAGTACATGATCTCTTCAGGAGTGGAACCATGAGGCTGCAGATCATGGAAACCTTTCTGTTTTAACTCTCCCAGCATAAGCGTGATTCCCGCCGACCATCCATCCGTGATTCTGTAGATATGCTCAATGGTCTCTTGTGCGACGGACTGCGGGTACCTCATGCGGATTATCTGTTCTGACTCCTCATGGCTAAGCCGGAGATCATCCCATCCGAGCAGGCTCATCTGGTAATTTGCCTGCAGCCGGGCATAGGCTGGGGGTGGAGAAGTCCTGCTGATCAGGAAAACACTGATTTCGGAAGGAACCCGGGCCAGGCCGGTTAAGAGGATGTTGTGGAATGATGAAGTCTCAGGTACCTCCTGACAGCTGTCAAAAACGAGGACAAATCCTGGACTGTTCTCATTCTTCTTTCCCTTTCTTTTCCTGTTGCTGGAAAGAAGATGGTTAGAGAGATCCTCGAAGAATCTCATGGTAAATGTGGGAAGACTGACAAGGTATTCCGGTGTGAGTGCCGGGAACTCCTTCTCCCCTTTAGGCACTGCGTTGAGAGCGGCCTTGCCGAGATAATAGAAGAAAGTTGCCGGGTCATCATCTGCCATGTCCACCTGGTACCAGAGGCAGGGTATCTTCCTATCTTCGAGGTATGTCGACACAAGGGTGGTCTTCCCTGATCCCGCAGGAGATGAGATCCAGATTGTCTGGTTTTCTCTCATGCTGTCGAGCTTATCGAACAAGTACTTTCGTGATAGGGCTTGGCCAATAAGCGGGGGTGTTACCTTTGCCAGTGCAGGGCGTGTCCTGCCGGAAACGGTATCTCTTGCCATACCTGCCTTCACCGTACAAGAATCATGACGGGGTTTGCACTGCATGGAGCCAATAAAATCTTTTTATATTATTAATATAATAGAGGGAAAATATCTATAGCTGTTTGAAGAAATCAATACTCTACTGAAACCTTTATGGCCTTGCAATATAACCATAATACTTTATAATTAAAAACTATAGCTCATCCATCCCTTGAGATTTCCTGGCAACCAGAGAGCTCTTTATTTTTGAACGAGGGGGAGTCTGTGAGCCGCATCTTCTTGAGTCATGTTGCTAAAGACCTCACAACCACGGAGTATATCGGCCAGGGGTTGGAGGCTTTCGGTTACTCCACATGGTATTTCGAGAGAGATGTCATACCCGGTACAAGCTATCTCATTCAGATCTCACAGGCCATAGAGGAATGTGATGCCCTCGTCCTGATCGTATCCCAGAGCGCCCTTAAGTCAGATCAGGTGACCAAGGAAGTGGTGGCTGCATTTGAGAAGAACAAGCCTATCATCCCTGTGCTGATCGGCATGACCTCAACTGAGTTCAAGGAGCGCCAGCCAGAGTGGCGTCATGCTCTGGGCGGTACTGCCATGATCAAGGTAAAACAGGAGAAAGAGCTTCCCACTGCCATTGATGGAATCATTAACGGATTGAAAATCAGGGGTATTCAGCCTGATGGAGTTTCAAAAATCAATGTTCATCACACTCCCGGCAAAGCCCCTGCAAGAACTGAGGGAGAGCGGAAGAATGTCACTGTGCTGTTTGCCGATATCTCTGGGTTCACTGCAATGAGTGAGAAGATGGACCCGGAAGAAGTGACAGACATCATGAACGAGTGCTTCTCCATGATGGGGGAGTGTATCGAAGAGCATGGCGGTACTATTGATAAGTTTATGGGCGACTGCGTGATGGTGTTGTTCGGGGCACCCAAGGCCCAGGAGGATGCACCCCACAGAGCTCTGAATACAGCCCTTGAGATCAGGAAAAGGCTGAAAGCATTCAATGAGAAAAAGTGTCTCTCGTCCCCTTTGAATATCCACATCGGGATCAATACAGGCCCTGTCATCGCCGGTATGATGGGAAGTGACAAACGGCAGGACTTCACAGTCATGGGTGACACTGTGAACCTGGCATCTCGCATGGAGAGCGCATCGCAGACTGGTAACATCCTGGTGGCGGAGAATACGTTCAAACTCACCGAAGGTTACTTTGATTTCGAAGACGTTGGTCCTATCAAGGTGAAGGGTAAGGATCAACCTATTCAGTCATATCGGCTTATCGGACCCAGGCAGGTCAAGACCAGGATTGAAGCGTCCATAGGAAAGGGACTTACCCCATTCGTGGGACGTACCAAAGAAATGAGCCTTCTCATGGACTGTTATGAACAGGTGAAGGAAGGACATGGCCAGGTGGTGGGTATCATGGGAGAACCTGGTATGGGCAAGTCTAGGATCATCAGGGAGTTCACCCATTCCCTTCCCAATGACGAGTATACCTGCCTTGAAGGCGGGTGCCTACACTATGGGGATACCATCCCTTATCTCCCCATTCTGGACATCCTCAAGGACTGCTTCGACATCAAGGAAGATGAAAACGAAGCAGCTATCAAGCTGAAGATAGGTAGAAAGATCAGTCAGCTTGGAAGCCTTCCGGAATCCATTCTTCCCTCTCTCCACGAAATTCTGTCCCTCAAGGTAACGGATGAGGCATACTCAAAGCTCGATGGCAAACAGCGGAGAGATAAAGTTTTTGAATCTATCAGGATGCTACTCATTGCGGAGAGTCAGAAGAAGCCCCTTGTTGTAGTGGTTGAAGACCTGCACTGGATAGACAAGACATCTGAGGAGTTCCTTACCTATCTCATCGGTTCTCTTGCTACAACCAGGATCTTACTCATCCTCCTGTTCCGTCCTGAATACAATCCATCATGGTCAACGAAGACCTTCTACAGCCAGATCCGAGTAGACCAGCTCCCCAAGAAGACAAGCCAGGATCTCATACAAGCTATCCTTGCAGGTGGTGAGATAGCTCCGGAGCTGAATGATCTCATTGTGTCTCGAACAGCAGGAAACCCTCTTTTCCTCGAAGAGCTTACGCAGAATCTCCTTGAGAATGGCTCCATCGAGAAAGCAGGCAATCAATATGTGCTATGTTGTCTACCCTCGGACATCAAGATACCGGACACTATCCAGGGGATTATTGCTGACCGTTTGGATCGTTTGGAGAGTACCCTCAAAAAGATCATGCAGATGGCCTCTGTCATAGGCAGGGAGTTTACCTTCCGCATCCTCCAGTCAGTTGCGGCCATGAAGGAAGACCTGAAATCGTCAATGCTCACGCTCCAGGACCTGGAGTTCATCTATGAGAAGAACCTCTTCCCTGAACTGGAGTACATCTTCAAACATGCTTTGACCCGTGATGTAGCCTACAACAGCCTGCTCATCAAGAAAAGGAAGGAGACCCACGAGAAGGTTGCCTTGGCCATTGAGACTATCTATGCTGAACGTCTGGAAGAATTTTACGAGATGCTGGCTTACCATTACTCTCTCAGTGAGAACTTCCAGAAAGCCTATCATTATCTGAAGCTCTCAGGAGAAAAGGCTGCCAGGAGCTATGCCCATCAGGAGGCCATCCGTTTTTACCAGGAGGCCCTCAAGGTGCTGGATGCGAAGCCCGAAAGCGAAGAGACCAGGAGGGAAAAGCTCGGTGTTTGCCTCTCGATCATAATCCCAATGTATTTTATAGGGTATCCTGAAGGTACCCTTGAGATCCTCCATGAGGCGGAAAGGCTTGCACTTGAGCTTGAGGATGAACAGGGTCTCGCAACCGTATATAGCAGAATGGGCCAATACTATACCGTCAAGGGGAATGCCCCCCTTGCAATGGAATACACCGAGAAGTGTTTCGATGTGGCTGAGAAGATTGAATCGATCGAGCTGATGGCCCAGATTGCACGTGATGTTTGTTTTACGCATTTTTTCGCTGGCAACTGTTTGAAGGTGGTGGAGCTCTGCCGCAGGACAATCCCGTCCCTTGAGGAACGTCACCTGAAAAAGGATCTCTATACGAGTGGAGTTAACGTGTACTCAACACTCAGTGGGTGGTGCGGTATGTCTTTGGGATACTTGGGAGAGTTTGCAGAAGGCAAAATCGTCCTGGGAAAAGGGCTCCAGAATGCCTTGGCAATAAATGACAGGTACATGACCGGGTGGGAGGAAAACGGCCACTCCATTTTGTCTTATTTTGAAGGAGACGGGGACAGTGCTGTTGATCATGCACGAAAAGCCATCAAGTGGCTTGAAGAAGCAGGAGCTGAATTTTTTGTGGGTCTCGCCTGGGCGTTTTTAAGTGGAGGATACTACCTCCGTGGGGAGTATGAAACTGCGAGAGAGCATGCGGGCAAGGGCCTCAGCATACAGGAGAAGATTGGCTTACCCTTCCTGACAGCTTGGTGCTATTGGCTCCTGGCCATGATTCTTTGTGCTGCAGGTGATCTGAAACGTGCAAGGGAATGTGCTGAGAAATCTTTAAACCTTGCACAGGAACACACGGTGAAAAACCTTGAAGGGATAGCGTGGATGCTGCTTGGGAGCATCAAGGGTAAAATGGATCCAGCATGCATTAATGAGGCGCAGCACCAGATCCAAAATGGTATCATAATACTCGAAGCACTGAGACAAAAGGCGTTATCCGCTATCGGTTATATCTTTTCAGGGGAACTATTCGCTGATGCAGGCCGAAGGGATGAGGCCCGTGAGAACCTGAAGAAGGCGGAGGCCATGTATTTAGAGATGAAGGTGACTCCCAAGAGCTATTGGCTAAAACGAACACAGGAGGCCCTGGCAAAACTGGTATCCACCCAATAGGAGCAGGTGTAGCTGCGAGATTAATACTCTATGAGTGACAACAATCATTCCATTGAATCTGAGAGGCGTATCGCCACAGTCATGTTTGCGGACATCTCCGGCTTCACAGCCATGAGTGAGAAGATGGACCCTGAGCAGGTCACATGTACCATGAATGACTGCTTCTGCATGATGGAACAATGTATTGATCTACACGGAGGAACGATTGACAAGTTCATGGGCGACTGTGTGATGGTGCTCTTTGGACTTCCTCAAGCACTTGAAGATGCTCCCCAGAAGGCCGTAAACACTGCCATCGAATTACGAAATCAATTGTACAAGTTTAACCAGGAGAAGAACCTCTCAATCCCCCTGAATATCCATATTGGGATCAATACCGGACCAGTAGTTGCCGGAATGGTTGGAGGGGATAAGAAACAGGAATATACTGTGATGGGAGATACAGTGAATCTTGCCTCTCGTCTTGAAGATGCATCACAGGTAGGTCAGATTCTGGTGGGTCCTGCCACCTACAAGGCCACCAAGGCAGGCTTCAAGTACAAGACCCTCCAGCCCATAACTCTCAAGGGTAAGGCAGAACCTGTGCCTGTGTATGAACTCCTATCTGTCAGGGAAACCCTCTCCCGTGTACAGCCTGGTGCTGACCGTATGATATCCTCAGCAATGGTAGGAAGGGATACCGAACTCAATAAACTTGAGTTCCAGATCATGAAGGCCATCAACGGAGAAGGCTCCATCGTGAATGTCATCGGTGAGGCTGGCATCGGGAAGTCCCGACTTATCGCAGAGCTGAAAAATCGTGAGGTGATGAAGCGGGTCACCCTTCTGGAGGGCCGTGCCATCTCCATGGGCGCGAACCTCGGGTATCACTTGATCATTGCTCTTCTGAAGAACTGGTCACAGATCACGGAGGAAGATACCGAAGTCGCTGCTTTCACCAAGCTTGAGTCTGCCATACGTACCACATATCCCGATGCTCTGGGAGAGATCTTCCCCTTCGTAGCCACTCTCATGGGCATCAAACTGGTGGGGAGATATGCAGAGCGGGTCAAGGGTATCGAGGGTGAGGGTCTGGAGAAGCTCATCCTCAAGAATGTCCGTGACCTCATAACAAGGGGCACCCAGAGAGCACCCCTTGTGGTTATTCTGGAGGATCTGCACTGGGCGGATACGAGCTCCATCGAGCTCATGGAGTCACTTTTCCGCCTGGCAACAAAAGAACGGATCGTATTCATCAATGTCTTCAGGCCTGGGTATGCTGAGACAGGAGATCAGATCATCAAGACTATCCAGGAAAACTATCCTGATAAGTATACCGAGATCGCTCTTCAGTCTCTTGACGATAAACAGACCGAAACTCTTATTACGAACCTCCTCAACATCAAGGGCTTCCCTCTCAGGCTCAGGGATCAGATAATAGAACGAGCAGGAGGCAACCCGTATTTCATCGAGGAGGTAGTGCGCACCTTCATCGATGAGGGTGCCGTGGTGATGAAGGAAGGTAGGTTTGAGGTTACTGATAGGCTCTCAGCTATGAGCATCCCTCGCTCTATCAATGAAGTACTCATGGCAAGGATCGACCGGTTAGATCAAAAAACCAGGGATCTTGTGAAAACTGCCTCTGTGATAGGTCGCAACTTCTTCTATAGAATCCTTGCCGAGGTTGCTCGGACCATCGAGGACATGGACAGCAGGCTTGAGTACCTGGAGGAGATCCAGCTTATCCGTGAACGAAAACGCATGGAAGAACTGGAGTACCTGTTTAAGCATGCCCTGGCTCAGGAGGTAGCCTACGATTCTATACTGGTACAGAGGCGCAAGGAGATGCACAAGAACGTAGCTGATTCCATAGAGAAGGTCTTTAATGAAAGGTTGCATGAATTCTATGGCATGCTCGCTTATCACTACAGTCAGGCCGAGGACTTGGACAAGACTGAGGAGTACCTGATCAAGGCAGGGGAGGAGTCATTAAAAGCGTCTGCCTCCAGTGAGGCTTTGCATTACTACCAGCAAGCACTGGAACTCTATCTGAATAAATACGGTGACAAGGCGGATCCTGAGAAAGTGGCCATGCTTGAGAAGAACATCGCCCTAGCTTTGTTCAATCGAGGGCAGTTCACCGAGTCCTTTCCCTATTTCGATAAGGTACTTGCCTTCTATGGTGAAACTATTCCTACGAACCAGATTTTAAAGACCTTGAAATCTTTTTCAGGTTTCTTTGCATTTCTTATCAGCATCTATCTTCCATTTCTCAAGTGGAAGAAGGATCCAACGCCAAGGGATAAGGAGATTACTAGCTTGTTTCGCAGAAAGCTTCAAGGACTTGCTGTTACTGATCCTAAAGAATTCTTTATCCAGGCGATTATTTTCACTAAGTTATTTTCAAAATTTGATGTGATGAAGATTGAGACTGGAACAGGAATAATGGCAGGGATGAGTTTCTTTTTTTCTTGGACAGGGCTATCGTTCGCATTGAGTGGAAAAGTAGTAGATTTCGTAAAAACCAGGATAGATAAACAAGATATTAAGTCAGCAATATTTTATAAGTTAGCTTGGCAACAACATAACTACCCAATTGGTAATTGGCCTGAAGAAATTGATCCTAATCTGGAACTCATTGATCGCAATGTAAGCCTGGGGGAATATTATTTTACTTCAAGCTGTCTTGTTTGGGATTATTTTGTTGATATAGCCCGTGGTCATTTGGAAAGTGCTCAATTGGCTGCTCAGAAGTTGTCTTATATCAGTGATACCTATGAAAACGATCTGGCAAAGGTCAATTATCTTGTTTTCAAAACATACCTATCAATGAAATACCGAAGGTTACAAAATACCCTTGATGATGCTGCCGAAGGTATTCAGTTTATCAGCAAAACAGGTTTTGGAATATATCTTCTAAACCTCTATTCAGCAAAAGCACGAATTCAAATGATTCTGGGAGATAAAGACGGGGTAACTGATTCCATTGAGAACGCAGAGAAAATCATATCAAAAGAACTTACTGTTCCCTTTGTAAAGGCAGATTATCTACTAATCGTTTTCATCTTGAGACTTTCTCAACATGGGGAATCTTTGACAAAGGCTGATAAGAAATCATCCTCCATGTACAAATCTCTTGCATCTAGTGCAGGATCGGCGGCACTGAAAACAGCTGAAAATTTTGCATACATTAGAACCGAAGCCCTGAAACTTATGGGCGTCTACTACTGGATCGGCGGTAAACAACGGAAGGCCTTGCAGTGGTGGCGCAAGGCTATTGCAGAGGGGACACGCCTGAACGACCGCTTGGAAATCTCCCGTACCTATTACGAGGTTGGCAAGCGCCTGCTGGAACCCAAGAGCAAGTACAAGGAGCTGGATGGCATCAAGGCTGAGGAGTATCTCGAAAAGGCCAGGGTAATGTTCGAAGAGATGGATCTCCAGTGGGATCTGGATGAACTGGAGAAGCTCAGGCTGCAGATGGGGACATGATTAGATTGATTAAGGTTTTGTAGTAGATAAAAGCGTAAATATTAACCGAGCCAATGGTTAAACTGGACCATAGCTTACGTTTCATAATATACGGAAAAGAGGGTCATACAAAACCGTATATTACATACCAGTTGTAACGGTCTGGTAGGAAGAAATAGTCTTCGTATGTTTTAACTACAGATCTACGGTTTTCAGGCATCTTAAAGTCGAGGTGTTATTGCAAGAATCAACGGTATTAGAGAATCGGCTCTGATTCTGATTTTCTCCTTGAAAGAATAGACTCACTGACTCCATACCCTAGCATATGGCAGCTAGGTCATTCTCCGTCCTTGTCACCCAGCCATCGGCATCGCATTCTCGGAAGAGATTTATGGCCTTGGTCAGTTGTTCCTTTGTACCTTCCATATCACCTTTCTTCTTGAACCAGTCGGCATAGAGGGTGTAATCCTTGCCCAGGTTCCACGGTATGGCATGCTTTACGTCAAAGTCGATGGATCGTTTGATCCATGCCTCTGCCTCTGACATATGTTGATTATCAATGTTTAAAAAGATCTCCCCTATGCAGCGTGATTCAAAAGATTCACTCATTGCAAGCTTGCACTGTTCATGCGCATTAATCAACCCACCAAGCCCATTGATATCAATGTCAGGTTCACCATTTAAAATCCCATTATTTATCACTAATAGTTTTTGACAATTGAGCCAGGAAGGACAAAATCTTGCATCTTCTAAGATTGAAGCGCACTGCTGAAAATATTTCTTAGCTTTGTCGTAATCTCCCATGTCATGATATGTCCATCCTAAAAATCCAACCGCCCAGGCTCCCCATCCTAATTGGAATGCTTTCTCGAGATAAGCAAGTGCTTCCAGGAGATACTTCTCCGCTTCAGGTAAGTGGCCTCTATAATAGCAGATCACTCCATAGTTACCATAAGCGACCTGTTTTGCAATTATATCCCCGCTCTCTGCTGCATGTAGTGCCTCTTGGCTTGCCTGTAAAGCCAGATTGGTCTTGCCTTGAAGAAAATAATTCATCGCAATAGTACTCTTTGTATTGGCTATCCCTGTAAGGTCATTTGCCATAACACTCAAATCCACAGACGTCTTCAAACAATCCAAGCTTTCTTTAATCTGTAAATCCCATAACATGGTACAACCCAATATGAAGTTTCCAAACAACAAAGTAAACATATCATTCACCTGTGAGGCTCTTTCAAAAGCATTCTTCAGGTAAGGTACTCCTGTTGAGAAATCTTCTTCAACATAAAGGTAATATAGGCCTATGGCATTATAAATACTGGGTATTCTTTTTTGATAATTAAGACTTAACGCTAGATCGACAATGGGTTCAACCGCTTCTTTCGCTTCAATATGATAAGTCATATTGCCATAATATTTAGAAAGCATAACCCTGGTATCAATGATCTTCTTCTGGATATGTTCAGATGGAGCCAGTCTTTCCAGGCATGCTATGCTCTTTTTTGCATAAGAGACTGCATCCTTATACGAAGCCGCCTTCTGATACCGCCTCGCTTCCAGCCTGGCATACTCCGCCCCCTTCTCAAAATTCTCACCTGCAATGCAGTGCCCTGCCAGAACACCATAGTGATAACAGACTTCTTCCCGGTAAATGTCTTCTATGGTATTGGCGATTTTCTGGTGGAACTCCTTCCGCTTCTTTGTCAGGATGGAATCGTAGACAACCTCTCTCGTCAGGGCATGCTTGAAGATATACGTGTTGTTGGGGTAAATACCCCGCTCGTAGATGAGCTCCGAGTCTTTGAGGGTGGAAAGCCTGGAGAGAAGATCCTGTTCGGGAAGACCTGTAACCTTTCCGATGAGCTCATGGCTGAACTCCCGCTCGATGACGGCACCCGTTCTCAGAAGCTCCCTGGACCCCTCGGGCAAGTGGTCCACCCGGGCCATGATCACATCCTGAATGGTAGAGGGCATCGTGACTATCTTGATATCTGTGGTCAGTTTATAGGCGCCGTTCTGCTTCTCGATGATCTTCAACTCCTTCAGTGACTTGATAAATTCCTCAATGAAAAAGGGGATCCCCTCCGTTTTGCTCAAGGTGAGCTCCGCAATGTCTTTATCGAGGACCTTGGTATCGAGCAGGTGTTCCACCATGAGGAGGCTCTCCCGGTTGGACAGCCTGTTCAAGGTGATCTGGCTGTGGTAGGATCGGTTCCCCCAGGTGTGGACAAACTCGGGCCGGTAGGTGAAGATGAGAAATACCCTCGATCCGGCAATGCTCTCCAGAAGGTTCTTCAGGGCATCCTCAGAGCTCCTGTCCGTCCAGTGAAGGTCCTCAATAGCCATGATAAGAGGTCTTAACTCGGAGCCTTTGATGGTTATCTGTTTCAGCGCCTCCAGTGTCCTGTCTTTCCGTGCCTCCGGACTCATGGGGATCTTTTCGATGCCGCTTTCCTTGACGGCAAGAAGCTCCAAAAGATAGGGCATATGGGTTGCTGCATCAATCTGAAGAACCTTGAGAAACTGCGTGACCTTCTGCCGGATCTTCTCATCGGTATCAGTATCCTGGATGTCAAAGGTAGCCCGCAGGATATCCACGATGGGATGATAGGCAATATTTGTGCTGTAGGAGAGGCATCTTCCCTCCAGGAAGGTAGCATCCTCATTCGTAACGGCCTTCCTGAATTCATACAGAAGCCTCGACTTTCCGATCCCTGCCTCGGAGATAATCGAGATGGCCTGGCCTCTGCCTTCCTTAGAGCGTTCATAGCCGTCGATAAGGAGTTCAAGTTCCCGCTGTCTCCCCACAAAGGGCGTCAGTCCATGCTCTGTACTGACATCAAATCGTGTTCGTCTGGTGCTGGGGGCAATGACCTGGTAGACACGGATTGGTTTTTCCTTACCTTTGATCTTCTTCTCTCCCAGGGCCTCGAAGCGGAAGAATCCTTCAGTGAGTCTGAAGGTGTCCTCGGTGACATAGGTGGTACCTGGTTCTGCCAGGCCCTCCATTCTGGAGGCAAGGTTCACCGTGTCACCCATGACCGTGAAATCCTGTTTCCCATCACTTCCCACCATACCAGCCACTACAGGGCCGGTATGTACGCCAATACGCATCCGCAGGGGTTTTATGTTTTCTTTCTCGTGCGTTAATCTATCATTGAACTGCGTCATCTCCCGGTGAATCATGATGGCTGATCGGATAGCACGCTGGGGTGCATCCTCCAGGGCAATTGGTGCCCCGAACAGGGCCATCATGCAGTCACCCATGAACTTGTCGATGGTTCCTCCATGCTTCTCTATGCACTCCCCTATCATGGAGAAACATCTGTTCATAATGCCTGTCACCTCTTCCGGCTCCATCATCTCAGACATGGGTGTAAAACCTGAAATATCTGCAAAGAGAACCGTTACACGCCTGCGCTCTCCTTCTACCTTATCCCCCTTGGAGAGGATTTTCTCCATGATGCCCTGGGGAAAGTATTTCTGAATTTTCTCAAGTTTCTCATCAGGGGAAAGTTCTTTACGAAGAGGTGCAGCGGTAAGGGTTAAGTCGTGACCGCAGTGGCCGCAGAATTTGAACTGAGGCGGATTCACAAAATTGCACTTCGGGCAGCTCTTCTCCAGCTTCTCTCCACATTGCCCGCAATACGTCATGCCTTCAGGGTTGTCAGAATGACATTTAGTACAATTCATTCACCCACCTTAAATTACCCGATAACAATTGGAGTTCATGATGAAATAGAAGTTATCTATGATAAGAGCAAACCTTTGATCGTGGTAACGAGATCTATACTTTTCCATTTTGATAACTTACTCCATATTGCATTCTAGAGGATTTTATTTTGTTCCATAAGCACCCTAATATCAAGGGGTTCACATTTGCCATAGTCTCTCCTCAGGCTGATTGCTCCAACAGAACACTTTGATTCACATACCCCACAACCCATGCATTTATCATGATTTACAATAGCTCGGTCATTCATACTGATGGCCCCAAATTGACAAAACTCTAAGCATGTTCCACAACCATTACATTCTTCATTTATCTCGGAAACATAACCTGAAGGTGCGATTACTGGAACATTGTGAAAATGTCCTCTCATTGCATTACAGCAACATTTACAACAGTTACAAATGGCATAAAACCTGTCTCCGAGGGACTCCTTAAACCAAGCGCTATGGATATGTCCCCTGTCATCCTCTGCCTTTATTATATCGACCGCCTCTTCCTGACTTATCTTGCGGGCATTGCCGGTTTTGTGCTCCAGCCAGAAACTGGCCATAGGATCACCGATGGCTAAGCAGACATCGAGGGGCCCACACGGATTCTCCTTGGTTAACCTGCATGGACATTCAAATACAGCCATTTGGTCTGGATTTTTCAAGATGATATCCCGTGCAAGCTTATAAGGTATTACTTTTTCTAAGTTAGTTAGAGATATATCATGGTCAATGGTTAATAGAGCTTTTGCTTCATCCAGTTTAATAACTTTACCATGATATCCGCTTGTTTCGGTGCTTAGAAAGGAAGGCATAGTCTTTTCAACAATGAGCTGAGTCAACTCATCTATCTCAGGAGGGATCACCCCTTCAGGATAACGAGGAACAACTTCTGGATCTGGTATAAATTTATTTGCTAAGCTACGCATATGATAAATAAATAAACTTGGCCACGTCGCATAGATATAACCTTCTAGTACTTTTCCGAGGTTATCCTGATCTCTACCGAACATCTTGCGAAATTCTTTAGTTGATTCCAACATTTTTAAGACCTCCTTATCTTGCGTTTTCATAAACAAAGCTTCTGGACAACGATCTAGTTATGGTCAATTACACAGATGCTGGTCATCATGGTGATCAAGAATTTGTACTGTATTTTGAATAATTGGATTTGTTTATAAAAACAACATATATCAGCAGATCAAGAATGTACATGATGATCTCTGTGATAAATCGGTGCTTTCACAAACCCCTAGAAACCGTTAGATTTTGCCAAGGCCAATAGTTATTCCAGAGTAGAGATTACTTTCTATAATCATCGGAAAAGAGGGGCACGGAAAAGTGTTGATTACATACCATAATCAACGCAAAAGGTGGGCATGGAAAATCATAGATAACATACCAGATGTCACACTTTTGTATGAAGCGAAAGGCTTCATATGTTTTAACACCGGATCTTCAGTTTCAGAGATTTCAAAACTATGATGAAATCGAAGAGATCTTCGGTATAAGCAAACCGTTGATCGTGGCTCAAACTTTTCAGTTCCTCTGGAATTATAAAACTGGTGATTCTTTGCGTAATCAACGGTTGATGACCAGAAGCGAGAGCTAATGATCATCGAAGTAATGCTCCAGATATTTTCCCTTTATTTAACTTTATATTATCTTCGGAATCCTCTGTAACCTCTACTAGTAAAATAAGTTCTCCAGCTATGTTGTACTTGTTGATTGCGGAAATTCTGATGATTCAAGTTTTGTCGACCTTGTTGATTTGAAGCATACTGGCGATTCCAGTGTTGCTGACTTTGATTGGGGGTATGCTGCCCATTCCAGTTATTATATCCATAATGCTGTCTCCAATCTGAGTGTACATTATGGTAAAACCATGGAGCATTATGACTATAATAAACCCAACCATGATTATAATAATGGGAGCAATACCAATTTCCACCCCAGGGATACCACCACCAACCAGCACAGAAAAACAGATCCACTGAAGTTACATATGGAGCTACATATACCCCTCCTGTTCCAGGCATTGGTTCTATGTATGGTTGATTACTATATGCAAATGTTATAGGTGGTACACAAATTCCAATACTTACACTTGTTCCCGCCATAGTTGGAACAGGGGCGACACTTACTAAAGCCAAAAATATCGTACCTAAAAGTAGCTTTTTCATATTGTCTCTCCCCCATCTTACCTTTTATTCCATATGACGTATAGAATAATAGTCTTGTCTACATTGAGCAAGGGGTTGCTTTGCAATAAAGCATAGATTTGTACTATTAATCATCACAAAAGAGAGGCATGGAAAATCATAGATTACATACCAGAACCAACGCTCTGAGTCTGTAGCCTGAGCACCATAGATTTGGAACCAAATCAACGATCGTTATACAAGTTTATTCTCTCAAAAAGTACATATAACGTTGATATCGATAGCTGTCCTGCTTTGAAGGTAGCAAACGGAGATCTACACTCTCTGTCCAGATAGCCTGAATACTGATTACTATAAGAGATGTAAGGTCGAAGAGTATATACAGCCAAGATCTATCCTCTAGGTCTTATTAGTTAAAAATACAGATATCTACTTGATAATATAATGTGAATAAAAAAACAGTGTGATTTACCTGCCTTTTTTATAATCAAATTGAAATGGTTTTCAAGGATTCATTCAACTATTCTTACCTCTAAGCGTTTGGCTCTCCTCTAAAATTCCTATTACGTTTTTTAACACATCCTCATCAGAATCCTCAAAAACAAAGCCGTACATCTCTGAATAGAGATCTTGTAACTCAAATACCAAATAGAGGACCAACGATATATGAAATCCATACAACCGCTTTGTATTTTCTTTCTTGTATTGAGGTACCATAGAAGAGAAATCACCCCAACTTGTATTGTACTGTATAATTGATTCAAGAATCTTATGGTCTGAAAGATGAGCAAGGGCGGAAAGTTCGCCGTAATGACGACTGCTCTTCCATGGTGCATGTTTTACATTAACTTGTTTTTTATCTTGTCGTTTGCATTTTTTAATTTCCCCCAGGAGACATAAGCATTCAAATTCTTGACGAATTAAGTTTCCAGCTTGAAGGTACAATGAACTCAGGATGCTTTTTTGACACAATGTAATTCCTTGAATAAATGCAGCTGTAAGTAGGAAACGTTGCTTTACTTTTTTATCTCCTGATACAGGACGATTTTGATGTTCTTCAACCATTCCCCCAATTAATCCTAGGAGCAAAGTGTGGGCATAGTTAAGGTATTTGTTTTCCTTAATACTTTTATTTATATTTATCTTTCTTGCTTTAGCTGAGTGAGTATCGTATTCCTTTCCGATAGCAACATATCGAGAATCAATGAACCAATGCTTTTCCATTTCCATTTTTCCTCATCAACTTTTTCTAACGTCAGGCATCAACGACGCTTTCGCGTGCCGTCTGAATGCCCTAGTTGGCACTTCCTACCATAGAATATTGATATTTTTTGTATCAGTGATCTGAAAAGCCTTTGCGTACATTTTCTCATGGTTTTTATAGTGGGTATTATATTTAGGCCAATAGAAGCTTAAGGTTGTTATGCCAGATTTCATATCACATCAACAGTGAATATAGCTTTTTAAGATCTTAGTAATCCCTTGATGCTAGGAAAGTGCACATAACTATAAGAGATGTGGCATGCTTGCTTAGGGCATTAAATCGCCGATAATCATTCATATGTTAAATATAATTTGTACATTTCAATAGTTACATATCATTTCCCATTATAGAGGCTGAGGTCTCCCTTCAATCAATGTAGCTTACTGTGCCCTTCCTGCTACGTTCAGCAACAGTGAACTTGTTTTCAGCTGCTGCATAACCAATGATGATAGCACATTTTAGCCCATAACCTTCAGGGATTCCTGCATATCGTGCAAGGTCACGGTTGTTCTCACCATTCAATGCCAATGTCGGGCTGACAAGGAAGCATGATCCCAAGCCCTGTCCGGTAGCTTCAAGTAGCATATTCTCTGCAGCAAGGGCTGCATTGACAGCACCATAAGGAGAATTATCCGGAGCAGAAAACAGGATCAGTACAGGTGCTCCATATAGAGGCTGATACCCTGGCAGAGCTGCTCTACTTTGGAGAAATTCAATGCCAGAGTGAACCATTGCATCGAGTGTCCGATCATTTATTTTTCTACGAAGCTCTGAATTACGGACTACCGAAATCTGGAATGGCCCAGCATTCGGAGCCCACCGACCAGCTTCAATTATCTTATCTAGATCATCGGCAGGAACTGACTTATCCAAGTAGGCTCTTATACTTTTCCTCTTTGATATTGCTCCTGTGATATTCATTCTCGTTCTCCCTCTTGGTCATCAGTTCTGCACAGCAATAGTACTCATAACAGATCTATAGTCATGTCACATTCAATAATTCTGCATAAAGACCGATCGTCTCAGGATTGATATCAATCTCTATTCGTTATCCATATCTCCATGCTCTTCAAGGACAATGTTATCAGCATCTACGGCAACTTCAGCCTCAACCTCATTAACAACCTCGATCACATTATCCCTTTCTTCCAGAGCAAATATAACAGGGGTTGCCTTATTCATGATGGCAGATCGTCTATTTCTTTTGTGAATCTCCTTTGCCTCTTTATTATCATTTTGATTGACTCCACATGAAGGGCAAATGGGTTCTGGTCTGCCCAGGTCATAAAACTTGAAGCCACACTTAAAACACTTGTATCGTTCACCAAGATCCATCGGAGTAATCTCCTCTTTCTGGGATTGATTCTCCATGGTTCTACTTATTCACCACAGCTTTCAGTGGCTTGCCAGCCTTGAACCGAGGAGCCTTGCTTGCCTTGATCTTTATCTTCTCTTTTGTACGGGGATTCATGCCTGTACGTGCCGCTCTTTTAGCTACATCAAAGGTTCCAAAGCCTATCAGGGTGACCTTATCACCTTTCTTGAGAGCACCAGTAATTGCCTCTGTAAGGGCATCTACTGCTGTCAATGATGCTGTCTTTGATATTTTTACCTTCCCTGCAATAACATCCACCAATTCTGTCTTTGTCATGAGTTCCTCCTCGTATTTATTTAAAAGACCATGTTGGTACGAATGGTTCCCTTATAAAGAACAGCTGGTATTTTATCCAGCCAAATCTCTTAGGATTATAGTTACCACATATTGGAGTTCAGACCCTTTATATTGAGCCGGGCAACCCTTGGGAAAACGGCTATATTGAAAGTTTCAACGGTAAGTTCAGGGATGAATTACTCAATGGGAAGATCTTTTATACACTAAAAGAAGCAAAAATATTAATTGAGCAATGGCGCATGGAATACAACACTGTCAGGCCGCACAGTTCCTTGAATTATCGTCCTCCAGCGCCAGAGACATACTTAACCAGAGAATTCATAATGGCTGAAGTCTAACTTAAAAGGTGGTACAAGGATTTGGGGCAGGTCAGTCGATGACTACAGACAAACCTTTGATTCTGTTGAATGACTCTCACCCTATCACATGCGAATGGGAAAGAGGTTGGAAAGATTATGAACAAACGGCTATACAAGAATCGCTTGCAAGATAGGGACTGCTTGTTCGCCCGTTCAGGAGACTGACTTGGTCCGCTGGTATTTATACATTGTCCGGACTGTTGATCAATTAATGTATGCTGGAATATCAACTGATGTTCAAAGACGCTTTAAAGAGCATATCGCCCAAGGTCGAAAAACAGCTAAATACCTTCTTGCCCACAAGCCGCAGAGTTTAGCATTCTCACATCCTGTCGGAGATCGGGCCTTGGCTCTGAAAGTCGAGTACCACTTCAAGCGACTCTCTAAAAAGGAAAAGGAGAGGGTAGTGGATTCGCAACAATTGGTATTTGACAGGGACTCAGGGAAGATCCGGGTTGCAGAATAAATTGAATGTGAAATATATACTCTATATTGCTAATGTCACATTCTATATTTTACTACTTTGCGGTCTACAACATCTCCGCTGATTCCAGGCCCATTAACGAGCTGATCCTTGCAGCAAGGTTTGTAAGTCTCTTTGTTGACTTCCTGTTTCTGACTGCAATGGAAAGAGCTTTCCCCTGGCCTATGATGATCACCAGTTTCTTCCCTCGTGTTACCGCTGTATAAATCAGATTCCGCTCAAGAAGCGTGTAGTGCTGCATGGAAAGGGGTATAACTACCGCAGGATATTCAGACCCCTGACTCTTGTGTATGCTTGTGGCATATGCCAGTGATACCTCATCCAATTCCCCGAACTCGTAATCAACATACCTCTTGTCGAACTCAACAGTGATCACATTTTCCTCTAGACTGATCTCCCTGATTTGCCCGATATCCCCATTGAAGACCTCCTTATCGTAATTGTTCACCATCTGGATAACCTTGTCACCAGGGGCAAATGTAGTTCCGTAACGAGTTACCCTGGGTTCTCCCTTATCATTGAGCACCTTCTGCAGCTCGGTATTCAGGGAGCGGGTACCAAGACCTCCACGGTTCATGGGTGTCAGTACCTGTATATCCTTTACCGGATGGAAGCCAAATCGATCAGGAATACGTTCAGTAACTACATGGAGTAATTTCTTGTAAATATCCTCGGGTCTCTCTGATGGTATGAAATAGAAATCGGTGGGTTCTGCTTTTTCTGATTTTAATGGCAGCTCCCCTTTATTTATACGATGGGCATTGACAATAATCCGTGATGTAGCTGCCTGGCGAAATATCTCTGTCAATCGAATTGTGGGAAGAGCCCTTGATTCAATGATGTCCGCCAATACTGAACCTGGCCCCACAGAAGGTAGTTGATCCACATCACCCACAAGTATCAATGCAGTATTGTCCGCAACTGCTGCAAGCAGGCGGTTCATCAATACCACATCCACCATCGAGGTCTCATCCACGACAACCAAATCAGTTTCTAGGGGTTCTTCCCGGTTTCGTTTGAAGCTAAAGGATCTTGGGTCATACTCCAGCAGCCGGTGAATTGTCTTGGCCTCCAAACCGGTGGATTCAGAGAGCCGTTTAGCTGCTCGGCCTGTTGGAGCACAGAGTCTGACTTCCACATGCTTTGCCCGGAGAATGTGAAGTATGGAGTTGACCAGGGTGGTCTTGCCCACACCCGGACCACCGGTGATGACTACTGCTTTACTTCTCAGGGCAAGTTTCAGTGCTTCACACTGGGATTGTGAAAGGTTCAGGCCCGTTTTCCCCTCAACCCACGGTATGGCCTTTTCGGCATCGATATTAACCCAGGGGGGAGAACCTCGCACAATACGTTCAATGCTGTTGGCAACTCCCACCTCGGCCCGGTGGAGCGAGACAAGAAAGAGGCATGGCTTGCCGTCTATCTCTTCCTGAACCAGATTCTTTTGAGTGATCTCTTCATGGATTGCCTCTTCCAGGGTTGCAACAGGGATCTGAAGCAGCTTCTCAGATTCTGTAACAAGTGTTTCCCAGGGGACAGCGCAGTGGCCGTCTCCTGACATTTCCTGCAAGACATGCCGCACACCTGCCTGAGCACGAATAAGAGATTCAGAGGAAATGCCCAACTTACCGGCTATGATATCAGAGGTCTTGAAGCCAACACCCTGGATATCCAGCGCCAACCGGTAGGGATTCTCGGTTACCTTGATGATAGCAGCATCTCCATAGGTCTTATATATACGTACAGCACGAGCTGTACCGGCACCATGAGACTGGAGAAAGAGCATGATCTCCCGAACAGCCTTCTGATCCGCCCAGGCAGAGGTGATCTTCTCCATCCGTTTCTTGCCGATACCGGATAGAGTCATGAGTTTCTCTGGTTCTTCCTCAATAATGGTAAATATCTCAGCTCCAAAGGCTCCCACGAGAACCTTGGCGAAATGAGGGCCAATACCTTTGACCATACCGGAGCCGAGATACTTCTCAATTCCTTCAATTGTGTTGGGTGGAACTACCTTCAGGTTATTTGCCTTGAACTGCAGGCCGTGAGTCTTGTCATTATGCCAGATACCGAGGCATTCGACAAACTCTCCAGGAGTTACGGAGGCAGCTGAACCTACAACAGGCACTAAGTCCTGGTGTCCTTTTACCTTGACCCGTAAGACACAGAATCCTGTCTCTTCATTATGGAAAGTGACCCGTTCAACAGATCCTGAAATACGCTCGGTTTGGGGTTCCGCTGAGACGGCTCTTTTCATCGGTCTTCATCCTGGAAGAATATTCCCTCTCATCAGGCCATTATTTGTAACGAATCAAAAGACATGATTAGATATCAGAGTAGTAACGGAATAGTTACATAGTCAAGCCTGTTCTTTGCCTTCTTCATCATCCTCTTAATAGAATACTTTAACATCTTAATATTGTATCGATATCAGTCAGTCACCCATGCACTAAGTATAAATAGGGTTGCATATTTTCTGATTGTGTTGCTGCCCACTCAAGATAATAAGTACTCATGAGTTGATCTATGATCCCATCCAACCTTCCTGACCGGGAAATTGTCTTCATGCCAGGCGGCATTGTGCAAATGACATACTCCCGGAGTTTCATTTTATCTTCTTCTCCCATGGCTTGGATTCGCTCCTTAATTCGCTCAAGCTCATCTTTCATGTTTTGTTCTTCCTTTTTTGTTTCCTTCAAATCACGTTGTGATTGTTCTCCGGCCAATCGTTTCTTTTCTTCCTGGATCCATCCATGCGCAATTTCATCTTGCCAGCCCTTGTCATTTAGCCAGGTAGTCGGAAGAGGGATTTTGTCCTTTTCTCGATTTCTCCAAAGTGACCGGTTAAGATACTCAATGCATCGTATGATAAATATTGCCTGGCGAGGTTCAGGGTTTAGTTGTCTCCATAGCTCACGCGCTCGCTCCTTTTTTTCCTTTCGAGGATATACTGGCCAAAAGGCATTCTCAAAGAAATCATCGACACGGGTAAAGACATTTTTGACCTTTTCTTGTGTAGAAAAAACCGGAATGGACAATAAAGATTCTTCTAAAGAATCTTTATCTAAAACAATACTATGGGTGACATTTTGTCGGGGGGGGGTGACATCCTGACACCGGGGGGGTGATAATTTGTCATGGGAGGGTGACAATTTGTCATGCCCCTCCTTTTGGCTTCTCTCACTACCAGGAATCATCGATAAATTAACAGTTAACTCTCTTTCGTCCTGACCATCCGGCTTTTTGGAGAACCTCACAATCAGATAGCCCCTCTCCTCAAGATCTTTGATCCATCGCTGTATACTTCGAGCTTCAACAGAGAGAAGGGCTGCAAAATATGAATTCGAGGCAATAACCCTTTTATCTCCCTGCATAAATGCGACCTTTGATAATAGAGCTTTTTGCTCAAGAGACAGATCAGGCATCAACAGAAATGGAGCTGTGATAGTAATAAAATCAGTGTTTTTTAATTGATAGTTACCCATAGAACACTTCCTCGAAGTAACTCTTATCTAACGCTTTGATTATTTTACCATGGTTTGTGATGTTGCGATTTTGAGACGAAGTTATGGCGTGGATGTGTACAGATGATGACAAGAAATTATGGAAGCATATGATACTCGAGATCACCATGATTTTGAGAATGGACAGTGATTTATTTTTTATAGATATTCCTAATGCAATGCGCATACATGATCTCTCTTGATTTGGGTGATGGATGGGGAATTCAGATTGAAAGGGCCTGAGTGTGTAACAGATGTGTAGTAGGTCTACAGATATAGGCCACGGCTTGATGGTCGAGTGATCATATCCCTCCACCATTTTAGATTTACTGAAGGGGTATATTGGGGGCAGATGGTCCGGAAAGCAAAGTGAGATTAAGGCCTCCATGAGATAAAATCCTAGGCGGCCCAATAAGCTTTTTTCATAGGCCTGCTTGCAAACGCTTGCACTTTGCTTGCAGGTTTTTGGGGTATTTTTAAGGCTATGACTTAATGAAATCAAATAGTTATTGGCGGAGCGCATGGGAATCGAACCCAAGCGATTAGTTGGTACGGATTTGGTACGAGATTGACTCTCTCGATCTAGTGGTAGCCTAATATGACAGTAGGTAGAAAACCTTTGCGGGGTAGTCTTTTCGTCAAGCTACTTGAGATACCTCAGCACCTAAAAAAACGGGAGCTTTTGCAGCTCCCGAAAGAGGAGATTTATAGGTTTTTGGATCGATATTCATATGTGGTCGATCACACCTCCTTTCAAGTACCTTTTTTCAACGGTCTAATTTATATAGGCTTTCAATCTATTTGTTTTTTGTTATTGAAAGCGGTAAAATTACTCGGATACAAGATATTATAGCAGATCATATGCTATGAGAAAAATGTATGCGCTTGCAGACCTGACGGTGAGGATGAAAGATCAAACATGGAGGGCATGTGCGTTGAGAATTCTCAGATGGAACATGATCTTTGTTTTTTTATTTATTGGGTGCTCCACAACGAATGTTGATTGGGAAGAGACCCGTAATATAGACACTGATAAGGCATATCAAAAATTTTTACAAAAGCATCCAAACAGTGAATACTCGGAACTGGCAAAAGCAAAGATTGAAGCCATTGATTATGACAATGCAAAAGAAACGGATACGATCATAGGCTACTCTTCCTATTTATTGAAATGTCCGCATGGGACCCATGTAAAAGATGTGAGGGCCAGATTAAAAGATATAAGATGTAATGATCCGGGTTATGTAAAAATATTTCCTTCATGGTTGAAGAAGGGCCTGTCAACAGATCCCGATCGTCACGCCAGTTGGT
>Ga0326728_10004288_pt1 | contig 42527 bp, 26 predicted proteins | sample MB3enrmetagenome_FD_207602 | JGI IMG/M metagenome (GOLD analysis project Ga0326728, IMG submission 207602) | Lab enriched peat soil microbial communities from McLean, Ithaca, NY, United States - MB31MN | ecosystem: Environmental > Terrestrial > Soil > Wetlands > Peat | place: USA: New York... | reverse complement strand
GGTATTGGTCCCCGGCTTCCAGGTAGACGTCCGCGGGCCAGGGAAGGTCCGGCCGATGACCCAGCACCACGTAATGGCTGGAGCCGGAATCAAACCAGACATCCAGGATGTCGGTCTCCTTTCGCAGCCGCGTGCCGCCGCACTCCGGACACTTGGCCCCCTGCGGCAGAAGCTCTTCCACGCTGTGAGCGTACCAGGCGTCCGCACCTTCTTTTCGAAACAACTCCAGCGCATGTTCCGCCAACTTCGGATCCAGCAAGGGCTTCTTGCAGGTCTCGCAGTGGAAGACGGTGATGGGAACGCCCCACATGCGCTGCCGCGAGATGCACCAGTCCGGACGCTCGGCAACCATGTTGGCGATGCGTTCTTCTCCCCAGGCCGGCAGCCAATGCACCTTCTTGATCTCTTCCAGGGCTTTCTCGCGCAACTCGCGGTGGTCGATGTTAATGAACCATTGCTCGTTGGCCCGGAAAATCACGGGGTTGTGACAGCGCCAGCAGTGCGGGTAGGCGTGACTCAGCCACCCCGCCGGCCCTACCAGCATTCCCCGGCTTTTCAGCAACTCTACGATCGGCTCGTTCGCGTCGAAAACCTTCTTGCCAACATACTCCGGAAGGCCTTCGGTGAATTCTCCCCCGTCCCCAACCGGGCAGTACGTATCCAGTCCGTACTGCACACCGGTGAGGTAGTCCTCCCGCCCGTGGCCGGGAGCGGTATGAACACACCCGGTCCCATCTTCCGCCGTTACGTAATGGGCCAACACACCCAGAATCTTACGGTCCAGAAACGGGTGCTGCAATTCCAGACGATCCAGCCTGCGCCCGGGTATTCTGGCCAGGATTTTGGTGGCGTTGAGCCCCGTTTCTTGCACAACCGGATCATGCCGCCGGCTTTCGATCAGGTACGCATCACCGCCGTCTTCCGCCACCGCGACGTACTCAAACTCGGGGTGAAACGCCACCGCCATGCTGGCGGGAAGCGTCCACGGCGTCGTGGTCCAGATGATGACGTAGAGTCTGCGGCCGGCAAGGGCGGGATCCAGGCTGGCGGGGTCCGTCAACACGGGGTATCGCACATAGATCGAGCGGCTGCGGTGGTCTTCGTACTCCACCTCTGCCTCTGCCAAGGCCGTCTTGCAGGAAATGCACCAGTACACCGGTTTTCGGCCGCGGTAGACATAGCCGCCCGCCAGAAACTTCAGGAAGGCCTCCGCAATTTCCGCCTCGTACTCAAAATTCATGGTGAGGTAAGGCTTTTCCCACTCGCCGAAGACGCCCAGGCGCATGAAGTCCTGACGCTGAATATCCACATATTTCGCGGCGTAGCGCCGGCAAGCCTGGCGGACTTCCACCACGCTCATCTGCGCCTTCCGTCCCCCAAGCTCTTTGTCGACGTAGATTTCGATCGGTAACCCGTGGCAATCCCAACCCGGCACAAAAGGAGCGTTGAACCCCTCCAAGGTCTTCGATTTGACGATGAAATCCTTCAGGATCTTGTTGAGTGCTGTCCCCAGGTGAATGCGGCCATTGGCATAGGGGGGCCCATCGTGCAAGGTGAAGATTGGTGCGTCCTTCCGTGCGGCGCGAATCTGACCGTAGAGATCGCCCTTCGCCCACTCGGCCAGCCATCTGGGCTCATTTTGAGGGAGATTGGCCTTCATTGAAAAATGGGTTTTGGGAAGGTTAAGAGTGTGTTTCAGGTCGAGCGTCTTCTGCATTCGTCCTCCGCTGAGTGAGCCAGCCAGTATTATAGAGAACGTGCAAAGAGGGTGTCTAGCTCAGATGCAACTTCCAGCGGCTTTAATGCGTCAACTACCTTGGCCGAAGCCACGTCATGGGCGCAAACGCCGGAACTTAGGGCGTCGGGACGCGAGACTATGCACGCCCACGGTGCAGAGACAACTTCTGTTGAATCGGCAGTGGCCCGGCTGTGGTAGAATGAGTTTGAGAAGAAAACAAAGGAATAATTGCTATCGCATGCAACTTCGGAAGGCCTGCGGCCATCATTAATTTAGGGCCAGGAGAACCGTTGGAGAGTTTTTCGAATACGCCCGAGGGACACGATATGAGTGTGACGGAAACGAGCGATACCCAGGTTGGCGCTAACGCGGGGGGCAGCCCCCACGGCAGCGCGCCTAAGCCCGAACCCGAGTATCACGTGACTTTTGTGGATTCCGCGCTTCCGCCGGTTTCGCTCTTTCGCCAGATCTGGCAATTGCTGCACGAGCCGAAAAATACCGTTCCGAAAGAGTATTACCGCGGAAAGGTCGCGTTGCCTGCCACCGACATGCGCCCTTGGATCCTGGATATCCCCAACCAATTAAGGGTGCTGTTTGAGAAGCCGAAAAACAACATCGGAAGCGAATACTACCGGGGCGAGGTGGATCTGCCCGCCACGGATATGCGTCCCTGGATCCTCGACATCCCAAACCAATTGAGAGCCTTATTCGAGAAACCGAAGCCCCCCTCGATCCCCATTACCTCCCACCCCGTCGATGTGCCCAACATGTGGCAGGACTATCAGCCGCAGTCGGGCTCGTGGATGAATTCTCTGCTGGTTCACGTCGTGGGAATAGCGATCATCTTGCTTCCATTTCTTATTTCCCAAGTCAATCGGCCGGCCAAAGTGTCCGCAAAGAGCGAGGTGATAGACATTTCGCCCTACTTGGCCGAAATCGAGGCGGCCGGCAAGAAGGCTGGAGGGGGTGGCGGAGGAGGCGACCGCTCGCCGACGCCGGCCTCAAAGGGCGCAGTACCGAGGTTTGCCAGGACACAAATCACGCCTCCTCTGGCGGTAATTCGAAATCTTCACCCCATCCTGCAGGTCGAGCCGACCTTGCTGGGCCCGCCCGAGTTGAAACTCCCACAGATGGCTTCCAATTTGCCCAACTGGGGCGATCCGCAGGGTGTTGCGGGCCCGCTTTCCAACGGGCCTGGAACGGGTGGCGGCATCGGTTCCGGTGAAGGAACTGGTATTGGGTCTGGCAAAGGCGGCGGGTTGGGTCCTGGAGAGGGCGGCGGGACTGGTGGCGGGATCTATAGCGTCGGTGGCGGTGTCAGCGCGCCGATCCCGATCTTCAAGCCTGAACCCCCTTACTCCGAGGAAGCCCGGAAGGCCAAGTATCAGGGCACCGTGGTACTGATGATCGTCGTGGACGCCCAGGGCAATGTTACCGACTGTAAGGTAGTGAGGCCACTGGGCCTAGGGCTCGACGAAAAGGCCACGGAGACCGTGCGGACCTGGAAATTCAAGCCGGCGATGCGTAACGCCACGCCAGTTCCAGTGCGCGTGATTGTGGAAGTCAGCTTCCGCTTGTTCTGAAGAACAGTTGACGGTCAACAGTTGACAGTCGACAATTCTAGTCAAAAGCTAATCTCCGCATGTGGCAGTCTGAATCACCCCACATGGTTCCCCAAACTTTGTTGTCGTGTATCCTTGGCGACCCACTAGTGTCTTTTCCGGAATACAGCGCCGGCCTGCAGGCCAGCACTACAGGCCAAATCAGGACACTGTCTCGCAAGCGTTCAAATAGACTCCAAACACCAGCTATGGTAATGTAACTCATTGTTCCTGGGAGGTCGTCTAACGGTAGGACTGCAGACTCTGGATCTGCGTATCGGGGTTCGAATCCCTGCCTCCCAGCCAATCCTTTCAATCAGTTAGATCTTGCTTCCTGCAACTGCTTTTGCAATTTGGCAACATTTGGCAACAATAAGCCGTCAAGTTGGTCAGTGGCCTTGCGCCTCTCGGCGATATCGGGGTCCGCGTAAAGGAGGGTCATGTTGGGATCAGAGTGGCCAAGGATCTGTTGTTGAACTTTGAGTGGCACACGCGCCGTGTGCAAGGCGGTCTCGGCCGAGCGACGGAAGGAACGCCAAGTGAATGCTGGAATCTTTTGCTTCTCCGCCAGTGGCCGAAAAACCCGCTTCGTGACTTCCTGAGCAGTGAAGAGATTACCTGGGGCGGTCACGAAGAGGAAATCCGGAGTCTTCCGCTCACTGTTCCCCAGGCGTTCGAGAGCCTCGCGAACCATACCGCCGTAAGGAATCACGCGCTCACTTTTCTCAGTTTTTGGATCGTTGAGTTTTCCGCGATAGAGCGAACGCCTGACTCGAATCATCTGTGCTTCTGTATCGAAATCCTCCCATTTGAGCGCTAGCACTTCGGATTCACGCATACCGGTAACCGACGCAATCACGGCCATCGTCCGATAGGGCTCCTGGAGATTGGCAATCACGAGCGCTAGCTGGTCAAGGGTAAGAACCGCCGCTCGCCGGACAGCCTTGCGCGGCGGCAGTTTTGCGCCTTCGACCGCATTGCGAAGGAGGTACTGCCAATCCACTGCCGTTGCCATCATGATGCTGAGGGTCGCACGAACGTGCTTCAGAACCGATTTGCTGTAGCCGGCGAATTTGTTGAGAAAGGTCTGCACGTCCGGAGTTTTGATCTCGGCGAGTTTCCACTCTTTGAAATGCGGGAGAACCCAGCGGTCGAGGGTACTTTTGTAAAAGACCTTCGTGGATTCCCGATAGTGTAAAAGAATCTCTGCTTCCCATTTGGCCGCGAATTGGCCGAACGTCATAGTCTGCTCGGGCGCACGGTCCCCTCCGTTAATGGGCCGAAGTAACTCGCGTAACGCCTGTTCCGCTTTGCCCTTGGTCATTTCAGCACGCAACCCGAGAACTCGCCGCCGTTGTAACTGCTTGGGACGGCCGCCATCCATAACCCATTCTCTGTAACAGCCGACCCAAACCTTGACTCGCTTGCCTCGCTTAAGAACGTGGCCGACCTGAAAACGTCTGCGCATCTCGCCTCCGTTTCCGTTGGTCTGCCAGTTGTTTCCCGCTTCTTTTGCCAGCATAACACGCGAGTCAAGACTTACGTTCTTCTCTCCACTTCCGGGCTTTTAGCGGCGGGCAGCCGTTCGCTGTGGTTACCTCCGATGCGCCTCAATATGGCTGCTCTGGTCGACCGCCAGTCTGGTCTGGCTGCCGATCCGACGACCTTCGAGCCATCGCGTGAGAGCCAGCGCTGAGAACCGGAGGTACTTTCCCAGTTTGAGATGCGGGAGCTTGTCTTCAGTCCGCGCCCGCACATGCTGATAAATCCAGGATACTGGCACGTTCAGGAGGGCCGCCGCTTCTTTCACATCGAGTAGGCGGTCAAGAGTTGAACAAGGGTGAGTTACTGGCGCATGCTCACGAGTAACGAGGTCGACGCCGTCGGTCTGGAGGAACTCGGCGTATTTCTCCGTGGTGATCGCAAGAGGTTCGTTGATCTTGGCGTAGTACCTGCGCTTGGGTATTTCGGGTTTTGGTGCGTCGAACAGTGGCATGTTCGTTCTCCTTAAGCTTTCAGTTCAGGGTGGCAAAGAATGGCCGGGAGCGACTCCAAAGCCCGAACGGGCGTTTGGCCGGACCGGAGGTCGGCCAAACGGGGTCGCTCCCGGCCAGTTTGTGAATTTGTAACGTCGCACAGACCGCGCCGCGCAACGAGTTATGTGCTTGCGCCACATCCCGTTAGGTTTCACAGCGGGTAGAACCAGATATGGCAACCTGGCCCGAGGACCGGACCCGCTCGCGAGTTCTATAATCCGTTCTAGCTTCGGTCCAAAAAATGGAGTATGAGTCGGGCAAAACATAGGTCTGAAAACGCCCCTTTCTCTCGGCTTGGCATACCGCCAGAAGGCTCGCAACTTCGTCGTTAAACAGCGCTCCGACGGACCATTTTTGATAGGCGGACTCGAACGTAGCGGCGTGGAATTGCTTGATCGCCTCGCGTAAATAGTCTCGGTCGGCGCGGGTCAATTCGGCGCTGCGCTGGGTCTCCCAGAGCCTTCGAAGCTCGAAATAACGGAGCAGCCGGCGAGTCGTGAACCAGCTATTGTCACCGAATTGTTGGGTGAAATATGCCTTCGCGCGCTCGAATTTGTAAGGCTCGGCGGAGGCATAAACAAAATTGAAATCCGGCAATTGGCGGAGCAGGGGCTTGTAATTTTGAAGATGGGACATATACGCGGCGAGACTGCTTCCCGCGATCTCGCAGTAGGCGAAAGTGACGAGCGGAGGCAGCTCAAGAGAACTTCCGGTGGAGGGTATGAAAATGGGAGACCGGTCGGTGAAGTAGCGCTTCGTGTTCGAGGCGGATTTGATCCCATGGTAGATCCGAGCTGGCAAAACGGGCAGCGGGATATGCATGCGCTGCGTAAAGTAGTCGACTTTCTCCCTCTCTGTTTCGAGATAATCCTCATCAGAATGAGCGACAACGAAGGCCAACATCATGAGGCGGGCGTAGATCATCTCGACGGACTGGCATCGTCGGTTGCGTAGATTGTCCTTGTCGATCACCCCATAAACGCGTCGGGAGTAGAGATGATAGACATGGGTATTGTGAGCGTACGGCGTGTAGCGGGCGTGCCGGCGGTCAAGAATCCGGGTGGTGAGACGGTGCGCCAGGGATCCCCTGGATTGCCCGCAGAAGGAAAGGCAGTGTCGCTGGGTGAAGTAGCCGGAGTGCGTCGCCACAAGATACAGGAAGCGCGCTTCCGATTCGGTGTAGCCCAAATGGCAGAGTGCAGAAAGATGCTCCGGTCTGATGTTCATAGGGCCGATATCTCCTTTGTCAATTCAGGATCCTCGAGCGCGCGCCGGGGGCGGCCGACGTCTTCATGCAAGGCGCAAATTGAGAATCCGGCGCGCGCTTTTGCTGCATTGCCATCCCTGTCACAGTCGCAGGCAGGGAGTTCCACATCGACTTTCGTGTGGTTACGCTCGGCGTTTTCGTACTCGATCCAGAGTTCTGGGAAGGGGATTTTGCCGTCCACCACAGTAAGGCCGTTGTCGTGCGCGATCTCCTGGCGCAGGCGCTCACGGTCGGCTGGGGGCAGAGGCTGGAGCTTGGTGAGGCGAGGATTGATTGACCTCTTGAGCTCGAAATCGAGGACAAGGCGCCGCACGTTGGCGCCATCCCGTGCAATCTGCGCAGCCACTTCCTGGTACCAGGGGTAGATGGCGACCTCGTGCCGCAACTCCCGCGACTGGACGAAATGCGCGTGGTACTTTTGCTGGTTACCCTGGGTCTTGGGGCGGTTGCGGAATTCCTTGCCTTCGCGAGTGAAGGCCGCGTAGACGGCTTTGGAAAAATGCAGCGTGCGGACCCGAAGGAAGCCCCGGCGCACCAAACTGCGGACGTTTGCCGGAGCCAAGGCGTGACTTCGCGCGTGGCGGTGTCTAGTCAGGTCGTCAAGTGTAACGGTTCGAAGCATGCCGACATCAACTGAGGTTTGCATCTCGGAGTCGCGCTGCTGCGGTTCGCGGGCGGGCTCGCAGCAGGTCTCGCAGCGTTTAGCGGTAACCGTAAAACGATGTGAGGCTGCTCTGTTTCGTGCGTGTCGTCGCGGTTGCGTGCCATCAGTTTAGGTCTGCCCGGTGGAGGTGAGGCGGCATGTCGGTGTACCCAGCATTGAGTTCTCGATCGAAGTGAGCTAGCTTTCGGCCGATGTCTTTGAGAAAGAATCGGAGGCTCACTTCCGAGACTTGCCCTGCTTACGTTCTGGGTGATAGCCGGTGACCGCCGAGCAAAAGATATAAAACCCTACACAATGCACCCGAGTTTCGTGCCGGAGAACGGCAATCGAAGTCTGCCCGGTTTTATGCGAGTCCTTTGGCAGTTCAAGAAATTAGAGGGACGGGCGGGAGCAATCCACCCAGTGAGCGTACTCCGCACTGACTCGCCGTGGTCTCAGTCATTGCCCTCTACTGTTATAAGGAACATCGGGAAGGGAAAAAGTAAGAAAGGATCGAAAAATATTTCTCCTGGCTAGCGCCTAGCTAAACTCGCACCAGGTTTAATGACTCGGCAACCTGTCGTATTTCAAAAAGACCGATTGTCGTCTAAGTGCCAGCCGTGGCGCCGTCTACGGCGAGGCACTGGGCCCACGAGTTGGGCCGGCGGGTGGTGAGCGACGAACGGGTGCGGCTGTTGCAGACCGCGCCGGGCCTCGGACCCCAAACGGCTTTCGCCGATCGAGCTTTTGTAGGACAGGTGAGCCGCTTCCGGAGCGCGAAGTGGTAGCGAAGTGCTTTGGACTGGTTCCCCAGGAGCGGTCGAGCGGGTAGCAACGTCATCTCGAGCACATCAACAGGGAAGGAGATAGGTCGATGCGCATGCTGCTGCTGGAAGCGGCATTGCGGGCCCCCCCGCAAGCCGGGACCCCTGCGCGGCCACTTCTGACGTATAGTTCGTAACAAGGGGAAAGCCAAGGCGCGGGTGGCGCTGGCACTGAAGTTGGCCGTAATTCTCTATCAGGTGTCGCAGAAGGATCTAGCCTATGGAGGATTTCTGCGAGGAGAGGTGCGTTCGAGAGAATACGACCCCTGACGAAATCCTCCGGGAAAATGCGGGAAAGCAACGGGTCGGTGGCCAGGACGAGAATAATCGAAAGCAGGTAGCTGCCCTGGACGACGGCGACAAAATTAGCCACTTAGTTAACCCTCCTTTGCTTTGGGAAGCCAATTCCAAAACTATACATAACCTGCGCGTCGGAGTCACCGTTGGCGTGGCCCCGGTGAACAGCCCAAGATTTGCATCGCTGTTGTTTGTCATTGTCCTTCAGCCGGACGGGAGGATCGCCACTGGATGCCGGCGATAGGCTGCCACTCGCGGCGAAAGCTGAAGAGGATGTGAATACGCCAATTGCCTGTCATCCTGAGCGCAGCGAAGGATCACCGCAGTTTTGTACGCCTGGGGAAGGGGATTGCGGAAAGGGAGCTTCGCCCGGCCAATCGGGAGGGGAGCAGATGTTTTGCAGCTCAAACCGCCCTGGTACAAGGATAGTCGTCGCACTGAGGATTTGCGACGCGATAAAACGTTCCGCTATCAATATCGGCCGGAGCCCGCAGCATACTCCTGACGTTATACCACTTCAAATTCGGCGCACTCCTCTCCGAGCCGGAAACGAGCCCCAACTTTGAGGAGCTTGGGGCCTCGGACCTCAACCCATTCTGGCCGGGAAGCACTCCGCACGGATTCGGCGTAAAACGTGCCGTTCGTAGATTTCAAGTCCTCGATCATTAGGCCTTGTCCGCTTGCGTCCGGCCACACACGGGCGTGTGCGGCGGAGACACTGTTCGAAGAGATTACGAGGTTGGCCTGTTTGGGCTTTCTCCCGATGATGAGTCCTTGGGGGGGGACCTCCACCTCCTGCCCAAAGAACTCCCCGGAGAGACAATACAGCCGCAGCCTTCTGCCGTTTGTTTTTTCGCCCTGCTTAGCTTGTCGAGGCTCGGAGCCCCTCCAGTGCTTGATCAGTTCCAAACCCCTCCGGATGGCGTTCTGGGGCGGTATATCGGAAGTTGCCTTTGGGGAAGGAGCCGGCACGACCTGGCGCTGGGGCGTTGGCGGAACCGAGTTGCCCAGGTTGCCCGCGCACAGGTTGTAGATATGTATCTTTTTGCCGTGCTTTACCTCAAACTCTCCCAAGTCGACGATGTACTTGGCCCAAGCTTTGAATTCCAGCAGGAAGCACGCCGTAGCTTCGGTAATGAGTATGTGGCGCGCATCTCCACAGCTAGCCGCCCGCTGTGCATAATTGATCGCCGGACCGGCAACAATTTCGTTGCCCGCGATGGTGACCCATTCCACCGGTCCGGAGTTGATACCCATTCGAATTTCAATATGGGGTCGAGTGAGAATTGCCCTCGCGATCTGAAGCGCGCAGCGAGCGGGAGAAGCGGGATCCTGGAGGAACACTACGGCCGAGCTGTCGCCGGATGGAAGGAGCAAAACCTGTTTTTGACCCTTGGCGCGCTGGAATGCAGAGGTCTCGCTGATAATGTGATTGATTTCTTCGACCAGTTCAGCCTGCTGTTCGGCTCGCTTGTCAGTGTATTTGACTATATCGAAGTACAAGACATGGACTAAAGCCGCCCTTCTGTTCGTCAGCTCGCTAGTATCCAGTACTCCTTGCGCCTCTTGCTCGAGGCCGCGGCCAACAGATCCAGGCCCGTTACTACAGCCAGTAGAGAGTGGCTTCATGAGAGACACCGTGCTTGCATGACCAAGTATGTCTGGCATTTTACATCAAAAAACAGTTCACGAGCCGGGGTTTTTTCCGCGCCTGCGATTCGAACGGTGAGAGAGGGAAAAACGTGGGAAAGGAAAAGGCATTGACAAACAAACGCATTGTGATATCGTCTCACCTGTACGCCAAGGTTTGTTTACAGCCACAAATGTCCGGGGTCCGAGGCCATCGATGAGAGCCCGACCTTTTTCAGGAGGAGGGGAGTGAGCTCCACGTGAGCAGACTTCCCTGCGTAGCGTCTTGGGCCTGAGGGGCCGTTGGAAAGACGATGGAGGAGACCCGTTTAACCCTGCTGCCTGACCGGCGATTATCGGTGCATGCTTCCGTGCTGGCTGAGCGTCTCAAGTCAATCGCGGAAGGCATCACAGCTGATAATTTTGCCTCGCTGCTTGACGGAACGATGCGGTATCTTTTGCAAGCTGCTTTCGATAACGCGGAAGCGGATGAGGGCTCCGTATGGCTGGTGAACGAATCGCTGGCGGCATTGGTTCTTGCCTACAATACGGGCCCGAATTCCGACAAGCTGGTTGGCCGTTTCAGACAACCGTTGACCGCCGGCCACATCAGCATGGTTTTTGCGAATGAACAATCATTTATCGAGAATGAGGTTTACAAGACAGCGGCCCACGACAAGTCTCTGGACCGCCTCCTCGAGGTGCAGACGAACGCCATGATTGCGGTTCCTTTCTATTTCTTCGAGGCGTGTCGTGGAGTGGTTTCCTGCGTTCAGTTGATCGGCTCAAGTTACGGCAATCCCAATGGTCGCAGATTCGATAACAGCGATGAGCGCGCGATTCGCAACGCCGCTGTCGCCCTCGGCAGGCTGTTGGAGCATCGGATCATGCGTGTTACGCTCGGACTGGAATAGGGGCAGACACATGCCTGAGTGGATCGACCTCCAGGAAGCCAAGCAGGCGATTGAGGGCGGCACAGGCAAGGGCGTCAAGGTCGCTATTTTAGACTCCGGGGTGGAGGTGTCTCACCCGGAGCTAGGAGGCATTCACTTGGTTGACGATCTTGCCATCGTCCCGGACGGTTATCGCCTTCGAGTCGCGCCCGGAGAGGCGGTCGATGTGTTTGGACACGGTACTGCCGTCGCGGCCCTTATTCGCGATTTGGCGCCGGAGGCCGAAATCGGTAGTTTCCGAGTTCTGAACAGTGATAACAGTTCACGCACGGTCGTTATCCAACGGGCGGCGGAAGAGGCGCTCGACCGTGGCTACAAGATTCTCAACTGCAGCTTTGGATGCGCGATTCAAAAACAAGTTCTTCAGTACAAGGGCTGGGTGGATGCGGCATACCTCAAGCGGGCTCACATTGTGGCAGCGTGTAACAACGAAGACTTCTGTAAGCCGGAGTGGCCGGCCTTTTTCCCGTCGGTGATCGCGGTTAATATGGCTCAGATCGACCGCGACAGTGCTTTTTATTATCGTCCTGGGACGCTGGTCGAGTTCATGGCCAAGGGAGTTGACGTAAAGGTCCCCTGGCTTGGCGGCCAACACAAGGTCGTTTCCGGCAGTAGCTTTGCGGCGCCCCGGCTCACAGGGCTGCTGGCACGACTGCTGTCCGTGAGCCCGGAGATTGGCCCGCTCGAGGCGAAGGCTATCCTGATCGAACTGGCGCTCCCATGGGCCAATGGGATAGAGAGAGGTAATGCGTCCGGCGGCAGAAAGCAAGACCATCTGCGACGATGATCATAGCGATTGAACAGGATTGAACAGCTTTCAGAGCTTGGGCAGCTATGGGACTAGTCTAAGATGAAAAAGTTACGCGTCATTTGGCGGCTTGGTCTCTCTCTGGTGAAGATTTTCCCGGGCGGCGTCGCAGCCTATCTTGCGGTCAGCTTCGTCAGCCAGACAGCGATTCCGCTGGCGCTGCCGCTGCTGCTCGCCGAGGTGACAAATCAAGGTCAGTCCCTAGTCGCGGAGGCCCGCGGTTCGACCGCACCGCGAGCGCTTCCCACGGGGCAACAACTTCCCTCCCCTGCCGTCGCCAACGGGACTGGGGGCAGGGGAAATGGCGACCCGGCCCAGCTCGGACATGGACGCGCCAAGGCCCGTTTGTTGCCCTCCTACTTGCTTTGGGTTCTGCTCACTCTAGCTCTGGTACCGCTCGCCATGGGGTTTCGGCTTGCGCAGGCCAACATGGACAACCAGATGGAGAAGCATCTGCGCGTCCGCCTTTTTGATAAGGTAATACGCCAATCGCCTGAGTTTTTCCATCGCTACAATCCGGGCGCGCTTACTAACGTGCTGACTCAGTCGGCGGCAGAGGCTCAACAAGCCGTCCGCTCTCTGGCTGTCGATCCGCTATTGCAACTGGTGAGTCTTGGCGCGGCTATGGTGGCCATCGTTCACGAGTTGCAAATGGTCAGCCTGCATCTGGTTTGGTTCGTCGTTGCCGCCATGGCGGTATTTGGAATCGCCTCTGTGTGGCTGATTCAAAGTAAGAGCGAAAAAGCTGTGTACAGCGCTCAGTTGGGAGTGCAGCAACAACGGTTTGCCGTGACCGGGCTAGCCGATTCCGCGGTCAAGTCGCCGGAGGAGATCCAGGCCATGAATGCTGAATCGTCCTTCTCGGGACGTTATACGGCGGCCCTCGGCAGGTTCATGGACTTGAGAAAGCGGCAAGCCCTAAGCATGGAAATGGTGAATTCGGCGCTGGGTCTGCCCACCCAGGTCATCCTGGCAGCATTGTACGGGCTGGTGGTTTACGAGGCGCTGTATGGCAGCACACGGATTCAACCTGGGGTGTTCATCGCTCTCGCGGGTCTGACTCCACAACTCATGTCTCCTTTCAAGACGTTTGCTGCCATCGGGATAGTGGCAAGCGCTTCCTGGCCCGCTGTCGAGCTTGTTAACGGCTTGCTCGAGGAAGAGTGCCGAATTAAGGACTTTCCGGGAGCGACGAGTGCGGATCGGCTGGAGCCCACCCTGGAGGTTCGCAACGTCACTTTCAAGTATCCCAGCAGGAAGGAAGCAGTTTTTGAGAATCTTACGTTCACCGCTCCTCCCGGGAAAATCGTGGGAATGGTAGGACGCATGGGCCAGGGGAAAACCACCTTCTTCCGCCTGGTGCTCCGTTTTTATGATCCGGATTCCGGGATCATAAAGGTTGGAGGCTTCCCTACCACCTCGCTTACGCTTCAGAGCTTGAGACGCCACGTGGTGATGATGTCTCAATTCCCTGCCTTCTTCCATGATTCCGTGCGGGATAATTTCCGCGTGGCGGAGCCGCAAGCCAGCGACGAGCAGATTCAAAGCATCTCTGAATTGACGGGCCTTTGGCCGCTTTTGCAACGCGCCGTAGGGTCCGACACATTGAACCGCCCTTTTGCTTCCGGCGCGGCGCTATCCGGCGGCCAAAAAAAACTCTTCGCCTTGACGAGATGCTTGCTGCGAAATCCAACCTTTCTCTTGCTGGACGAACCGACCACCAATATGGACAACGAAGAGAAGTACTCGCTGATTCCACTTATGAAAGCTGCGTGCGCAGGGAAAACAGTTATCGTGGTCGATCACGATATACCCTGGTTGCTCAAATTCTGCGACTACTTCATTACGTTGGACGGAGGCCGCGTCGCGAACGAAGGCACAGCAGAGGCCTTGTTGTCCGGACCGAACCTGCTGAGCGAGTTGTACGCTCTTGCCGAACGCGACAACCGAACACCTTTGCAGGAGGCGGTTACGCCTGGAAGTGAAAAAATGGTTCTCGGTGCGGGTCAAGCTTTCGCGAGACGCGAATAACCCCGCAACTGAAGTGAGAATGTAGAGGAGGCTTAGTTTCGTTTCCTAAGTGAGTTCAGGTTGTAAATTTAATCCACAATAGAAAGGACGACAACTATGGCTGATCCATCCAAAGAAGCGAAAAAGGCAGAGAAACCATCGGGCAATCTGCAAGGTGTCAATGTGGCCAGCGGCCAAAAAGCGGCACCCCCCGCAGGTGAAGTCACTGGCCACATCTCGCCAGGAGCATGGTATGCGTGCTGGCACTGCGGCGCCTTGAACTATGTGCCCGCTGGCTATGTGTTGTTCTGGTGCTGGAATGACGTAGTTTTGAACCGGTGCTAAATCACCGGCCCTAAAATCTTGCACGCACCGCCTCGGCAAGAATGGCACCGAGTGGCGTGGGCCGAGCCCGGTTCCATCCTGCCAGAGCAAACGTTTATTCATGTGCCTGTCGGGCGCAGCAAATGCCGGAGGCATGACAGGCGGCAGAATTGACGTGTGTGGAAGATAGTCTGTCTTAAGCGGGCTTCCTGGAGGCGGTGGGAGTAGAGCGCCGGACCAGTTTACGGCCTTGATTCCCGCCCGCAATGCTCATCAGGGGTCGGGGGGGTTGTGTGCCTGCACGCTCACGCCCCTGAAGGTGTGAAAAAACAGCGCTGTCATGCTGAGCCCATTCCCTGCCACCCTGAGCGAAGCGAAGGGTCTGCAGTTTGCCCGCTCAGGGTAATCTGCGCGATGCATCTGCATTTATCTCCTTGAAGGCAAACAAATACACATTCCTCGCTTCGCACGGAATGACATGGCTTTTCGATTTTTCCACACCTTCCCCTGACTGCAGAGGGACTAGGCAGCCGAGAAGTCTGGCCGATGAGTCCTCAATTCATTCAGGCGAGAAGCTGGAACGGTTTCCGTTCATCGGCGACCGGGGCTCGAGAGGCTCACCTGATGTTCCCGCAGCCGTCCTGGAAGGACGCTATGTTCCACTACCTCGAACTCGGCCACGTCCTCCCCAAGCCGAAAATGTGCACCGGGTTTGAGCAGCTTGGGGTTTCGGATCTCAACCCAATCGGGTCGAGTGCTTCCCCAGGCAGACTCGGAGTAAAACGTGCCATTCGTGGAGTTCAGGTCCTCCACCATAAGGCCTAGTCCACCTGCGTCCGGCCACACTTTGGTGTGTGCCGCTGAGACGCTCTGAGAGGACACCACAAGATTAGATTGTTCGGGTCTTCTCCCGATGATGATTCCTTCGCTCGGGATTTCCACTTCGTTCCCGGAGAACTCTCCGGAAATACAATAGAGCCCCAGCCTTTTGGATCCTGACTTTGGTCCTGGCTTCGTCGCTTGCGAACCAGCCCAGCGGGTATCCTGGTATGACGACCGCCAGACCGAAGCAGACGAGAGGTGTGGCTGGGAATCGTCAAACGCCAGGATCAGAACGGGCACAACGAAATAGGAAGTGAGAGCATAAACCCAGAAGCTGTGGCCAAGCCGACGTGCAATGCGCCCCCACACGTACGCCCAGTAACCCGGCCCAGTTAAGGGGATGAGTATCCAAATTACATTGCTCGAGGGAATTCCGGCGCACCGGCACAGGAGCATTAAATTGTATACGGGCAGCCAATAAGCTAAATACGTTCCCACACCGAATTTCCTGCCGAGGCAGTACATGGGGTACGTGAAAGAGCCGTAAAACAAAAGCAGAACCACTGACAGAATGAGTATGCTGGTACGATCCATATTTGTGAAATCCGTTGCGGAAGTGAACTCCGCCTCCTCGAAGCCGGCAAGCCTAAGTTTGTCTCAGCTCGAACTCGGCTACTTCGTCGCCAATCTGGAATCTCTCACCCGCCGCAAGTAGTTTCCGACCACTGAGTCGAATCCACTCACCGCCGCCACCTTTGCCCGTGCCGGGCGCGAAGTAACAAGTGCCATTAGTGGAGTTCAAGTCTTCGATCCAAAGGCCGGATCCCGCCGGGTCAAGCCACACGCGCACATGCGCGCCTGAAACTAAGTCCGAGGCCAGGACCAGGTTTGCCCGCTTCCGGTTCCTTCCGATGATGAGACCCTCACTCGGAACCTCCAATTCATGACCTTGGAATTCGCCTGAGACGCAGTAAAGCTGCAACTTTCTTGCCGCTACTTTACCGCTGGGAACTTCGCTAAGAGCATTCACCGCGTCACAAATGTAGGACACCATAACCGATCCCAGGAAATAGTGGGCGACCAAGCAAGCAATTGGAAGCCAGGGGAGAAGAAGCACGCAGAAAATTCCGCAGTAAAGAACAGCGTAAGCGAGGAAGAGACCCTCCGGCAACTTGGAAGCTCGCTGCGAATGCCGGGTTAAATAAGCGTTGTACTCTTTTGCGAAGCCCCACAGACCCTGGAAAATGCCGTAGAAGGGCGCCAGCATGACCGCTGTCGCCATCCCGGGAGATCTCCCCGTAGTGCCGTCCTGGATGGCTTTCCACATCCTGTGAACCAGAGGCAGCATCAGGATCGGCAGTGCAATCAAATAGAGACCCATCCATCCCGGGGAGTTGGGGGATCCCGATGTCGAACGCTGAATCTGCGAGGCGATCACCAAGACGTCAAACAATCCCCAACCTACGGCGTAGGACCCTACGCAAAGAGCTTTCGAGAGCCGGACCGCACAAGGCTGGACAGGCTTCGGCTGCCGTGACCTGGAATCCGAGCATGTCGGTTTTGGAACCAAGGCAGCTTGAAACGCTGCGACTGTGCTGAAGCGTTGCTCAGGGCGCACCGCCAGGGCCTGCAGTAAGGCCGCTTCGGACGGTTGGGGAATACTGACGCCGAGGAGGCTTGGGGGTTTGAGGTTGTCCTTCTCGCTTCGATCCCACGCTGGCGGCGGTAACTGCCCGGTAATGGTTCGATAGAGTGTTGCGCCCAGCGCGTAGATGTCAGTCCATGCTCCCTGCTTTCCCTCGCTGAGGTACTGTTCGACGGGTGTATACCCCGCTTTAAAGATCGCCGCCACACTCTTGCTTTGTTCGCCCATCGCCTGCTTGGTAGCGCCAAAATCAAGAAGCTTTACCGGACCCGTGTAACAGAGATAAATGTTATCGGGGCTTATGTCCCGATGCAAAATCCCTGCTGCATGGACCTCGCGCAAGGCATCCATCACTGGAATCAAGATCTTCAGGGCTGTCTCGAAGGGAACCTTTCCTTTCTTATCATCCAGATACTGCTTCAGCGTTGTGCCCTCAACGTAATTCATTACGATGTAGGCCGTGCCGTTGCCTTCAAAAAAGTCAAGTACGCCAACAATGTTCGCATGGCCCGCAAAGCACTTGAGCGCCTCTGCCTCTTGCATGAATTTCTTGAGACCGTAACTGAATGGTTCGCGGTTCTGATTACCGGAGGGTCTAACGGTCCGTCCGTCCCTGGCTCGTGTCGCGATCGAATTTGGCAGGTACTCCTTGACGGCGCGCTTTTCATCTTGCTCTATGTCCCAGGCCAGGTACGTTACGCCAAATCCACCCTGGCCGAGCACCCTTCCGAGAAGGTAGCTATCGTGAACAACGGTCCGAGCGGGAAGTTGGAGCGGCGAATCGGGAGGCGTGTCTTCGCTCCACTTGCATTCCGGGCAAACCACCGCGCTGCCCTTGGGCTCCATACAACCCATGCACAGTATTTCAAGATTCATAGAAGCCGTACCTCGAACTCAGCAACATCCGAACCGACCCGAAAGTGCGCACCGTGGCCAAGCAGTTTTCGGCCGCGAAGCTCAATCCACCGTCGCCTTCCACCCACTTGCGCATTCTCACTGTAATAAGTGCCATTGGTTGAATGCATGTCCTCGGCCCACAAACCCGAGCCGGAGAGATCCGGCCAAACCCGAACGTGACTCCCTGAAACCTCGTCCGACCCCAGGATCAAGTTCGCACGTGAGGGATTTCTGCCGATGACGATTCCCTCGCTCGGGATCCTCAACTGATTGCCTCCAAATTCACCGGAAACACAGTATAACGAGAGCGACCTCGGGTACCGCTGCTGGCCGAGGACATCCAAACCGGTTTCGATGCGTGCAAAGCTTGCTGCTGCCGCCAGAGCGTTGACGGCGTCACATACCGAGGAGACAATAACCAGGAAAAGAATCCAATCCGCTATCAGACCGGCCAGCCCTAGAAATGGAATCCAGGCCAGAAGGGGAAGAATATTAAAGGTCAGAAAGAGGCCTTCCGATAACTCCGGAATCTGCAACGAATGCCGCCTTCGGTAGTTGTTATAATCTTTGGAGAACCCCCACCAAACTTGAAAAAACCAAAAGACCTGAAACAGAGGGATGAACAAGAACCCAATCGCTTTTCCAGGTGACATCCGCGCGTTCCCATCCTGAATTGAGGCCCACATCTTGTAAACCAACGACAGATAGATAACGGCTCCGGCAATGGAGAACAGGATCAGGAGTATGCCTTCAGCAATCAACTCAGTACGGAACTGGACGAGCTCGGCTTGCGAAAAAATGCTTCCGCTTGGTAGTGGTCCCCTCTCGACGGCCTTAACGATCACGACCACAACCAGCGTCGCCACGAACAAGCCGATCTGCGATCCGAGATAGAATTTCTTATTCAGACTAGTCATAGATGCCTGGCCCCGTTCTCTGGACTGGGGTCTTGGCTCGAATGAAACGATCACCGAAGCGTCTTTTTACCTCGGGCTGTCCCGTGCGATGCCCCTAAAGTTTTTTTGTGCGAGGGTGAAGCGCGTGAGTTTGCCCGGGTCACAGATTTTGTCGGCGCCGAAACCGGTTTCGCCACACCTCTCGCTGGCTCTTGGCAGCCCACCGCCTTATTCTTCCGTTTTTCCACGTCGGTCCACTCTTTTGGCTGACCGCAAATACAAGCTCCCGCCCCCTCAAGGGTGTTGTCGGAAATGTCGACAGCCGGAGAAACGGGCGACTCAAGCATAATGACGCAGTGGCTCCCTCCCTGAAGGTAGTTATTGTGGAGGGACGCTTTGATGGTGGGGCCAATGATCAGCACTTGCTCGCTATCCGCGGCCTTAATCCTCACTCCTTCTAATTCGGCTCGATCTCCTCCCAAGCGGATGCTCGCGCCTTTTGGCAAATCAATCTCGGTATACGTGTTCTGCCCACCCATCTTCTCATCGGAGCCCGCACCCTTTAGGTGCAGTTTCTTCATTACATTGAATGCCTCGTTGTGACGGCCCGGGCCAAGCCAGATAGCATCGCCCTCCTGCGCTTCGTTGCACGCTTGTTGAATCGTGTCGTAAGGTTTGCGAAGCCGAACGCTGAAAGCCTTCCCGCGCGGAACCTGCGATGGCTGCGTCGGAGAATTGGTCGTCAGATTGGATGCCGTTCCGGCGGAGGATCGCTTATGGAGGAACTTCGGCTTTAAGACTAGAAAAAACAGGGCCACGAGGCCAATGAGAACTGCGGTTGCGACGGCTACCGGCACTAGCAACTTGGTTCCCAAAGGCTTCGGTCGACCGGTTCGGAAGATGGGTGGTGTCAGGCCCGGCTCAGGAGCATTCGGCGAATCGAAGAATACAGCTATCCCCGAATAGTTATCGTTTACTTCCGGGGCCCTATCTGCCAGCCTCGCTTCCATCTTTGCGAGCCACTCCTGCGGCGTCTTGACCTTAGTCAGATCCACTTCCATCTCAGACTCTGTGACATATTCCCAGAATCCGTCGGTACAGAGGAGAAACGTGTCGCCGCGATGGAGCTTGTGCCGTTCGTAAATGATCTCGGGGCGCGAATCACTCTCACCTCCAAGCGTGCGTAACAATCGATTTCGATCAGGGTGGTGGCGGATCTGATCCGTGGACAGCTGCCCGGATGAAACCAGCCCTTGGGGGACGCTGTGGTCCTTGGTCTGAAAAATGACCCTTCCCGCCACCAGATAATAGAGCCTGGAATCGCCGATATGTCCCCACAATACGCTCTTATGATCGCTCAAGAGGACTACCAGCGTGGTCCGCATGCTGGACAACTCTTGCTGATCCTCACGCCTTGCCAGGATAGCGTTCTGCGCCGCCAATATGTGTCGATGCAGCGCTCGAGGAGAAAGAGCAGGGTTGGCGCGAAAAGAGTTCAGGACGGCCTCCACCGCCAACTGCGACGCCGTTTCCCCACTCTTGTGACCGCCCAGTCCATCGGCTAAGACCCAACAAGCAGCCTTTTTGAGGACTAAGGAGGCACAGCAATCCTCGTTGATCTCACGCCCCCCGACACGACTCAACGTTGCTGTAACGAACGACATCAATTTCTCCCTGATCGCACCTTAAACATGGTGCTGCGGTCACCTAAGTAGAAGGAATCTTGCGGCCGTAATGGACGGGGATTGCCTGGCTTGACTTCTTCGCCTGACCGAAGGAACGTGCCATTGGTCGACCCGCAGTCGTCGAGGAGGAGCGACCCGATTCGAGGATCGAAGCGCAGAACGCAGTGGCACTTGGAGACATCGACAACCGACGCTGGAAACACCAGTTGGCACATGCGCGGGTCACGTCCGATGAAAAGTGGCCGGTCGTCCAACTGGATCTCGTTGCCCGCATAATAGCCCGACACGCCGCACAAGACCGGCTGCCAGGAAGGCTGGGGCAGCCTGGCGACTGAGCGGTAACTCGTCATGGTGCGATATCCTTGCTTCACGGTCTCCCGGCCGCGTTTCGTCGAGGCAGCAACGAGGGCACCAGCCGCCAGGAGCACCGCCCCGCCCAGGCCTGCCAGCATCAAAGGATCGTGCCGCGGAGGACTGGAATCTGATGCGGGCGTGCAGGGACTTGACACAGTTTTGTAGCTCACGCCGGCGCCGTCCATCATGGGAAACAGCTCGTCAGCTTGTATCGCCCAGCCGATCCCCGGTTCGCTCCCGGCTTCGTTGACGCCGATGACGCTTCCGCACTCGTTAAACAACGGACCTCCGGAATTGCCGTGGTGAATTCCGGCATCGGTCTGGTACAGATTTGTCCCCTTGCTACTCTTGACAAATGCACTGACAATTCCGCTGGTAATCTTTACCTGCAAAATGCTGCTGCCAACGTCGATGAAGTCGCCTGGCATGGCAGCTCCCGGAAATCCCGATGCAAACACCTTCTGAGCTTTGCTCACGAGACTGCGAGGGGCAAACTCCACAGAAGGTTTGCCCATGTCCTCATCAACATGGAGGATTGCCAGATCCTTCCCCTCCGAACTCGCAACGACTTGTGTCTCCAGCAGTTTCTTTGGCGCGAGGGCCACTCCGCAGTTCACCCCGTTGACGACGTGCCAATTTGTGACTACGAAACCGCGTCCCACAAAAAATCCTGAGCCCATTCGAAATCCCTGCGAGAGCGGGCAGACGATCAGGACAGTGCTCGCCTCCATGTGGTCGACCACGGAGGCCCCCTGTGGAAACATAACCGGAGCCGTGCCCAGAAGAGCAAATACCACCAGCGTCAAGAAAAGCCCAGCCGCGTAGGGTGTGCAGTTCCACGTGCCAGTGGCACTGGGTTGGAGCCGCATTCGTTTTCTATTCACTGCCGCCCTCCAACGCTCACTATTCTCCGACGACGCGCTTAAGAAAAGATTGAGTGCCGGTTCCAGACAAGCTGACTCTCTGGGTGTGACCACTGCCGTCAGTGATAGTTAATGTCGCGCCCTTTTTCTCACCCTCCTGCGGTGTGAAGAACACCTTCACTGTACAAGAGGCGCCTTTCTTAAGAGGTGTCCGGCAGGTGTCGTCTTTCTTGAAGTTCTTTTCGTCATCGAGCGTGATTGACACTATATTAACCGCTGCGTCTCCATTATTGGTGAGCTCTACCATTTGAGGTTCACTTATCTTGCCAACTCCGCATTTCTTGAAGTCGAGAGCATTGTTGGAAAGGCTGACTGCAGGCGCGGCAACTGCTTCAGAACTCTTGCCGGCAGCCTGCGAAGGTTGAGCTTCGGCAGGGATGTGGGCTGCGGCGGTAGTTTGCTGCCCTCCCGCCGGTCCGGAGGGCTGGACGGGTGCCTGCCCCGTTTTCGCGATCGGGGGAGACTCGTCTTTGAGCGCACCGCCTGACGCGCTCGAGCTCGAAGCCCGCTGCTGGCCCTGGGCGGGTTGCCCGCCTTGCGCGGATTCATGACTTGTTTTCGTGGTTGCCGACGGAGTCTCTTGCTTGTTCGGTGCAGAAGCCGAACTTGGTGGCGCGACACCAGTCCCAGTCAACTCAGCTTCGTAAACTCTCCCAAGGTTATCCTTCACAGTAAACTTTGCGTCGCGCCTTCCTGCGGCGACCGGAACGAAGGCAATGTCAAAAACGCAGCTCTTTCCGGCCTGTACAGTTCCACAAAAGCTACCCTTCCGGTCAAAGTCGCCAACATCTCGACCAGTTAATTCAAAGTGCAAGACATCCAGAGATTCTCGGGTGCCATTCTTCAGGATTATTTGCTGAACTTTGCTGGATGTGCGCAGAGGTTGCGGAGGGAATTCGATCGTTGCGGGCGTAAGGCTAACGCCTTTCTCAGAAAGTTTGTTAGTCTCTGCGCCCGATGCCGTGCTCGCGTTTGAGCGCCTGGATGTCTGAGGAGAGCGGTCCCGCGCGCCTTCGCTCGCCGTCGAGCGCGCTGATTCCCCGCGCTCAGGATGCGGGGCCGGGTTTCTTTGGGGAGTTACGGGGGTTGCGGTGGTGTTCTCGGTTGTCAACGCCTGCTGTGTCTGCGGCCCCTGAGCAGGCCCGCCTTTAGGGCCTCGACGCAAGAAGTTCCACCACCAGAAGCCAGCAAACCCCAAAGCCGCAGTCAAAAAGAAGGCTGAAACCACGACTGCAATCCTGGTGCGCGTCTCGCTCTTGGGTGCTCCATCGTCGTACCTTAACGCCACGACGGTGACGTTATCCTGGTGCGGTAAGCGTTTGGCCAGAACCCGCTCGACGAGGGCCTCGCAGGCCGACTGAGTGTCGCCTTGGAAGTAAGTGGCGATTTCATCGTCCTTGAGGCCCCTGTATAGTCCGTCGCTGCAAAGTATGACTGACTCGCCCGGACGGATGAAGAACGGCTTGAGGTTACGGTCAATTTCTGGCAGTACGTCGAGCCCAAGATAACTGGTCAGATCGGCCCTCTGGGCGTTACTCAAGGCCTCGGCCCTTGAAAGCTTGCCTTGCGCCACTTCTTCCCGTAACTCGTTGGCATAAACGTGTTCCGCAGTGAGCTTGGCGGCTTGACCGCTACGCAGGAGGTAAACACGGCTGTCCCCGGCAGATATCCAATAAAGCGACCCGTTGTGGATCACCGCCGCCACCAGTGTCGTGCCCATCCCATCCTCTAGGCCTGCGTCCCGAGCCTTACTGCCTACGGCAATATTGGCTTGCTTAAGAGCACGGTCCAGCGCCTGGGGGATGGACTCTCGCGGCGACTTGGCGGCGTAGGCAGCCAGGAAAGTCTGCACTGCGGTCTGGCTGGCGGCGTTGCCGTGGGCCATTCCGCCCATGCCGTCGGCCAGTACTGCAACCACCCCGCCGTGTGCAACGAAAGCGTTATTATTGAAGTCGGAAAAACCGAATGAGTCCTCTTGCTGTTCGCGCCCGCCGATATGCTGCGCATTGCCCGGAGAGAGTCTCATAGCCCCTCCTGAAACGAGACGCGGAGTTCAGTGCGGCCCACCAAAATTGCGTCGCCGCTTTCCAGCCGATATCGGCTCACGATAGGCACTCCGTTCACTGAAGTGCCGTTTCTTGACTGCAGATCATAGACCAGCACCTTGCCGTCCACCAGGGCCAGTTCGCAGTGGTGACCTGATACTTCATCGTCATCGTCTAATATCACATCACAATCATTCCGCCGCCCGATCACGGCTCGCCCAGCCAGACGCAACTCGTGACTGTGCCCAGGGTGGGCCCCCCTTACCACCAGAAGTTTAACGGGTAGCCCGCTGCGCTGTCGCGGTGCTGGCACATAATCATCCTGTGGCGTGACGTAGTTTATCTGGGGCTCTTCCGGCTTACCACCACGCACAGCGAAAACAATGATGAGCGCGATGCCGGACATAACAACCGCCCCGGCCAGCGTCAGCACCCACCATCTGCTCCATAACGGTGACGGCGGGGTTGGAACGACCGGAGGCGGTGGGATCACCAAATCCAAGCTGTCGCTGAATCTGTGATCCCCGGGAGTGGCAAGCGTAACCTGAAGCGGGTAGCGTTGGCCATCGGCTTGGCACGCCGGGCACATAAACGTCGCAGTCCAGACTCCTCGGATGGCACGATGCATCTCAGCGTAAATGGCGTCCAGGGGTTCCCCTCCCACCTCGCGAAAAACTCCCCCGGAATTGTCCGCGAAGCGATGCAGCACGTCGAGATAGCGCTGCCTTTCGGTCGAGGGCAGGCGACTGTAACCGACGGCGTAGATCGGCATATGTACGGTGCGGATTTGGGAGAGTACGTCTTCAGCTGTACGACCGCTGCCCTCATCCTTACCGTCACTCAGCACCACGATCACCCTCCGCGAAGGTAGGCCCGCGTCGCTTCGTTTTGCAGACTCCATGTTCATGGCTTGTGACAGAGCAGTGTAAAGCTGGGTCTTTCGGCCGTTCGGCGCCAGGCCATCCAGCGCCGCCGTAAGCTCCGACCTATTCGCCGTCAAATCCACAACCAGGCGCGACACATCGCCAAAAGCGATTAACGCGACCCGATCCAAGGGCCTCACGCTGTCAAGCCAGTCGACGATCGCAGCCCGTATTTGCAAGAATTGGGATTTGCCAATTGAGCCAGAGACATCGACGAGAAAAATGTAAGCCACGCCCTCCCCACTCGGGTCAAAGGGGGCAACGCTCACCACCGTGAGAGAATGCGTTCCCATGCTTGCAGAGACCGTGGATCCCCGCAACCCTGCTGCAGGCTCGTCGTTGCTGTCCAGTATGTTCAGATACGCCTTAATCCTGGGCGATTGAAGACCAGTCTGGGCCTGCGCTTGGCTGATTTGGAACCGAGCGACCTGAGCGTTCAGCGCCTGCGAGCAAACAAAACACCAAACAGCCAGCAGTAGGGCAAGGGTTCGCATTACTCCCATTGGAAACCATCGCTTCCGCAAAACGGCACAAATCGGAGGCGAGTATTACCTATTTGAATTTCATCGTGGGGGCTCAAGGATGTCGAACTGTGGACTGCGCCGCCGTTGAGGTAGACAATGCCCCGCGCGTTCCCAGGCGAAAGCGTAAAAGAACTGTCCTTTGGATCAAAGGTAATGATCGCGTGATTTTCACGTGAAATGCCTTCGTCTCCTGTGATAGAAATATCCATTTTCTCCGAACGGCCCACAAAGTTGTTTTCACTGCGAATGCGATAGTCACGTCCCCGGTTGGTGCCTTCTATGCAGACCAACCACCCAACGACAGGGTCCAACCCCAGTTTCCGGCGGAAAATTCCCTGGGTCGCGCCCGGGTCTGCGCCGGCCGGCGGAGCTTGGTCTTTAGGTCGGGTGCGCATCTCCTCGGGTTCGTCCCCTCCATTAGAGGTGACTGGCCGTTTCGGATGGGTCTTCTGAAAATCCAAATCCGCCACGCCACAGTATGGGCAACTTGTATGCTTCGCAGGGTCAAAGAGATGCCCGCTAGGGCAACGTTCTAGCGCCACAGTCTTGTCCTCCTTATTTCCTGATGCGTCCCTCCGTGGACGCGGCCTGCAAGGTCTCCTGTCGGATTAAACTCCGCGCGGAAGGAATGGGTTTTGAGCTTGACCAGATCCACGGCTGCATTCCCCCCACAGCAGTGAGTGCTGACTCTAGTGAAGGGGCCACGTTCCGTCGAACGATGCCGATAATCTAACACAAATCAATAACAAACGGAAGGCCAAGAAAAGGCCCGAAACGTCCCCTTTCGTCTCCCCTTCCGTCTAGTTGAACTGGCGCGGTCTCAGTGCTAACATACGCGCAGCATATTGTTTAAGAGGAAGAGCCTCGTGCACGCTCCGACGAGGCTCGAACACCCATCGATTATGCCGGAACGAATAGGCGAGAGATACTTGATCAAGCGCGAACTCGGGCGCGGTGCCATGGGCCGTGTCTCGCTCGCGTGGGACGAGAAATTTCAGAAGAACGTGGCCTTAAAGGTCATGGACCTGGGCACTGGTGACCTGGACGAGCTGCGGGCGCGAGAGCGCTTCCGGCGTGAGGCCATTACGGCAGGCGGACTCGAGAGTCCAAACATCGTTGTCATTTATGACTTGGGAACCGATGGGGACCTCGAGTACATCGCCATGCAGTATCTGGACGGGGACGACCTGAAACGCATCATCACGGAGCAAAGACCGCTTAGCTTGGTCCGTAAGCTGGATATCATCGCTCAGATCTGCGATGGCCTTCATACTGCTCATAAGCACAAAATTATCCACCGCGACGTGAAGCCCGCCAATATCATGGTGCTCCGGGAAAGCGGAGTGGCAAAGCTGGTTGACTTCGGAGTTGCTCGGATCGCTACAAACCCGTACAAGAGCATGCCGTTCCTGACTCCCGCCTACAGTTCGCCCGAGCAGACCCGGGGCGAGGACAATCTGGATTATCGTTCCGACATATTTTCGCTTGGTATCGTCCTGTACGAACTGGTGTCCTATCAACATCCCTTCATCGATCGAGCCAATCCCAAAACCGTCGAAGAGAGAATTCGGAGCCTGCGGCCGCCGCCCCTGTCGAGTATCGTTCGCGACTGCCCGGCGAGCGCTTTTAGCAAACTTGACAAAATAGCACGACAGGCACTCGCGAAGGATCCGGCGGACCGCTTTCAGACTGCCGAGTTGATGGCAGTTGAACTGCGCGACCTGGCAGGCTCCCTCAAGCGCGACACGATCGAGAAGCTATCGAGGGAAGCCAAACAGCAGCTTGACAAGGGTATCTTTGAACGCGCTGAGGCCTTATACAAACAAATCATCGAGATCGAGCCAAGCCACACGGAAGCTCGAGCCCAGCTCCAGAAGATTCAAGACCAATTAAGCACCCGCCCGCGCGACGACTCGGCGACCGAGAGCCTTAGCCTTGCCAACGAAGCGCTCCAAAACGGTCGTTTCGAAGAGGCGATATCCGAGTTCAGCCGGGTCCTCCGCTTGGACCCGAGGCGCGAAGAGGCGCGAAAAGGCAGAGAAAAGGCGGAAAAGGGACTCCGCGTAAGCCGTTTCCTGGAACGGGCCCAAAAGTTCTTCGGCGAGGGAGATTTCCGTTCGGCGAAACGGGAACTACAAGAGGTCATCAATACCGATCGGGACTACGGCCCGGCGCTGAAGTTGTTGCAGGAAGTCGAGCGGGGCCTTCATGAGCAGGAGAGACGGCGCCAAGTCAGCCAGCGCCTGGAAGCAGCCCGGCGCTTCGTGGCGGAAAAAAGCTATTCACGGGCAATTGAGACTCTGGCGCGAGCGCTGGAACTCGACCCCGCCAACCCCGAGGTGGAGGCGGCGCTGCGCTTAGCCCGCGAGGGTCACGAGCAGGAAGAACGTCGGCGGCAGCTTCGCAAACTATGTACTCAGATTCAGGATGCCTTGTACCAGGAGCAGTTCGAGGAAGCCGAGCGGCTGGCGGCAGACGCACGAAAGGAGTTCCCGGAGGATTCTCAGGTAGCCAGGCTTTATGAGCAGGCGACCCGGCGCAACGAAATGCAGAGGACGCGTCGCTATGCTGAAGAGCAGCAGCGGGCAGCGCGTGAACTCATCCAGAAGGGCATGTTCGATGAGGCAGTCGCCCTCTTGAAACGTGCTTTGGAGACGGTACCGAACGAACCCGTTCTGACCACCCTATTGAAAACCGCGCAGGAAGGCCAGACAAGAGCCTGGGTGGAGAATCGGGTTCGGCAAGCCCAGGTTGAGGCGAGCGAGTTGATGCGCAGCAAGAACTATTTCACCGCCATTGAGGTCCTGGAGGCGGCGCTGGCCGACGTGGGCAACTCGGCGGACCTCAGTGTTCTGCTGGAGGTCGCGCGCGGCAACCTGGCGGAACAAACGCAACGGAGGCAGGAGCGGGTGCGAGTCGCCTTGGATGAGGCGCAAGCCTACGCCGAGGATCACGACTATGAGGATGCCGTCCGTATTCTCGAGGAGGCGTTGCCGGAGCAGAAATCAGATGAAATTGCAAATCTGCTCGCCAGCATTCGAGACCGTTGGCAGACTTTCGAGCACGAGCGTGATGCCACTTTGACGCGAGTTCGGGGGTTATTGCAAGCCGGCAACCCTGACGCCGCCCTGACCCTTCTGAACGATGCCCCGGAAGCTTTCGCCCGGTCCAAGGTATTCCAGCAACTGGTAGCCGAGTGTCGACGGAGTATTGACCGCGCCGGTGCGGTGCGGAGCGTGCTGGCCCAAGTCGACGAGCAGATACGCAACGGGGCGTTGGACAAGGCCGAGGCCCTGGTGGAAGGCGCCCGGAGCATCTACTCGGATGATCCCGCGCTCGCCGCCGCGCGGCAGCGGATTGCCGAGGAGCGGGCGCGTTTGCGCCGCACCCAATTGCAGGATCTGTTGCAGAAGGCGCGTGCGGCCGTGAGTCGCATGGAGTATGAGGAAGCGATCAGCCTTCTCAGTTCGGTGGCGTGGGATGCGAAAGACCCTGCCGAACTCAAGACTGAGGGCGCTTCCTTGTTGGAGAAGGCGCGCCGCCTGGAAAGCGACCTGTCGGCGCGTTGCGCTGCGGTCGAAGAGGCGCTAAGCCAGAATGATTTTGACCACGCGGAGGGTCTGGCTAAAAGCGCTTTAGTCGACTTTCCGGGGAACGCGCGCGTGCGCCGTCTGGAGGCTGATGTAAAGCGCCTGGCTGAAGCGGAACGCAATGCCCAGGAGGCGCAAGCCAGAGCCCAGGCGGAGAATCGGGTTCGGCAGGTTTACGCCGAGGCCAGCGAGTTGATGCGCTGCAAGAACTATGCTGCTGCCATTGAGGTCCTGGAGGCGGCGCTGGCCGACGTGGGCAACTCGCCGGAGCTCGGCGCCCTGCTGGAGGTCGCACGCGGCAACCTGACGGAACAGACGCAACGCCTGCAGGAGCGGGTGCGGCTGGTGCTGGGTCAGGCGCAGGCCTACGCCCAGGTAGACGACTACGCGAACGCGGTCCAAGTTCTTGAGCGGGCGCTTGAGGAGCAGAAATCGGATGAGATCGAAAAGCTGCTGACAACCCTGCGAGGCCGCTGGCAGACTTTCGAGCGCGAGCGTGAAGCCACCTTGACGCGAGCTCGGGGGTTACTGCAAGCCGGCAACCCTGATGCTGCCCTGACCATTCTGGACGCTGCGCCTGAGGCTTACACCCGCTCGAAGGAATTCCAGCAACTGGTAGCGGAGTGTCGCCGGCATATTGACCGCGCCGGTGCGGTGCGGAGCGTGCTGGCCCAGGTCGACGAGCAGATCCGCAACGGGGCGTTGGAGAAGGCCGAGGCTCTGGTGGAAGGTGCCCGGAGCATCTACTCGGATGATCCCGCGCTCGCCGCCGCGCGGCAGCGGATTGCCGAGGAGCGGGCGCGTTTGCGCCGCACCCAATTGCAGGATCTGTTGCAGAAGGCGCGTGCGGCCGTGAGTCGCATGGAGTATGAGGAAGCGATCAGCCTTCTCAGTTCGGTGGCGTGGGATGCGAAAGACCCTGCCGAACTCAAGACTGAGGGCGCTTCCTTGTTGGAGAAGGCGCGCCGCCTGGAAAGCGACCTGTCGGCGCGTTGCGCTGCGGTCGAAGAGGCGCTAAGCCAGAATGATTTTGACCACGCGGAGGGTCTGGCTAAAAGCGCTTTAGTCGACTTTCCGGGGAACGCGCGCGTGCGCCGTCTGGAGGCTGATGTAAAGCGCCTGGCTGAAGCGGAACGCAATGCCCAGGAGGCGCAAGCCAGAGCCCAGGCGGAGAATCGGGTTCGGCAGGTTTACGCCGAGGCCAGCGAGTTGATGCGCTGCAAGAACTATGCTGCTGCCATTGAGGTCCTGGAGGCGGCGCTGGCCGACGTGGGCAACTCGCCGGAGCTCGGCGCCCTGCTGGAGGTCGCACGCGGCAACCTGACGGAACAGACGCAACGCCTGCAGGAGCGGGTGCGGCTGGTGCTGGGTCAGGCGCAGGCCTACGCCCAGGTAGACGACTACGCGAACGCGGTCCAAGTTCTTGAGCGGGCGCTTGAGGAGCAGAAATCGGATGAGATCGAAAAGCTGCTGACAACCCTGCGAGGCCGCTGGCAGACTTTCGAGCGCGAGCGTGAAGCCACCTTGACGCGAGCTCGGGGGTTACTGCAAGCCGGCAACCCTGATGCTGCCCTGACCATTCTGGACGCTGCGCCTGAGGCTTACACCCGCTCGAAGGAATTCCAGCAACTGGTAGCGGAGTGTCGCCGGCATATTGACCGCGCCGGTGCGGTGCGGAGCGTGCTGGCCCAGGTCGACGAGCAGATCCGCAACGGGGCGTTGGAGAAGGCCGAGGCTCTGGTGGAAGGTGCCCGGAGCATCTACTCGGATGATCCCGCGCTCGCCGCCGCGCGGCAGCGGATTGCCGAGGAGCGGGCGCGTTTGCGCCGCACCCAATTGCAGGATCTGTTGCAGAAGGCGCGTGCGGCCGTGAGTCGCATGGAGTATGAGGAAGCGATCAGCCTTCTCAGTTCGGTGGCGTGGGATGCGAAAGACCCTGCCGAACTCAAGACTGAGGGCGCTTCCTTGTTGGAGAAGGCGCGCCGCCTGGAAAGCGACCTGTCGGCGCGTTGCGCTGCGGTCGAAGAGGCGCTAAGCCAGAATGATTTTGACCACGCGGAGGGTCTGGCTAAAAGCGCTTTAGTCGACTTTCCGGACAATGAGCGCGTGCGCCGTTTGGAGGCTAACGTAGGGCGACTGGCGGAGGCTCACCGCAAAAGCTCCCGCATCGATCAGCAACTCGAGACCGCCCGCAGCCTGTCTCAGGAGGGCCGGTGGACGGAAGCCGAGGCAGTCCTGAGACGCGCTCTCGAGACTCAGCCGGATGACCCCAGGCTAGAATCGCTTCTGCGAACGGTGCAGGAGTCTCAGACGACCGCCGCCATCGAGGAACTGCTCAAAAGGGCGGTAGAAGAAGCTAAAGAAAAGATTCGCATCCAGGACTACCCTGCGGCGATTGCCAGGCTCGAGAACGCTCTGGCTGACTTGGGTCCCTTTTCCGAACTCAGCGTACTCCTGGACTTGGTGCGGGTTGAACAGAGCGAGCAACGGCGCCGCCTCAGTCGAGTGGAAAGGGTCCTGAGCCGCGCCGAAGAATACCGTCAGCAGGATGATTTCGAAAGGGCCGTTGAGGAACTCGAGCGCGACCGGCAGGAACTGCAATCGCCGGAAATTGAAAGCCTCCTGGAAACCATCCACCATGAATGGGATGAGTTTCAGCGCGCCCGTGATGTGACGATCGAGAGTGCGCGAAGCCTCCTGGGGGTCAACAAGCCAGAGGAAGCCCTGAGAGAACTCGATGCCGCTCCGAAGTCGTATCGTCGCAGCGAGGAGTTCCGGCAGCTTCACGAAGATTGCCGGATCCAACTCGAGCGCGAGCGCCTGGACCTGAGGGACCGTCTTCAAGACAAAACCCGTCCCGCCCGGCGTGAGGGCCCGTCCGAAGTTGAGCCCCCCGTGCAAGTCCAAGAGCAGCCCCCGGGGAAGGAAGGTCAAGAGCATCCTCCCCAGCCAGCGCCTCAACCGCCGGCGCCGCCCGCGGTCTGGTGGGCTGCAATAAGCGCCGTCATTATGATCATCGTAGTCGCTCTGGTGATCGCGTTCCGTCATAAGCCTTCCCCGCCCCCTCCGCCGCCTACTGTCTCGAACGACACAGGTTACATAGAACTGAATCCCCAACCCTGGGCGGAAATTGACAGCGTAAAGACGGCTGACGGGAAGGACGTAGACGTTAGCGTGAAGCTTCCCGTGGCGACCCCCATGCGACTCTCCCTGCCACCGGGCGATTACACCATCAGCTATAAGACCCCGGAGCGCGTGCCGAACAAATATACCTTCAAAGTCACCCCGGGTCAGACCCTCGTCTGGCGGGACCGCATGGGCGGATTTGATGTCGATAAAGCAGTCGACGAACTGGTGAAATAGCAGGCCGGCAGAAGCGCGGCCATGCAGGGGTCGCTCCCTCAGGCGCGTCAGGTCCCAAGACAGAAACTCCTGGGTGCGCCCTCTACGGCCTTCCTTCTCGCTCACCTGGGACAAATAGGCTCGCCAACTATAGAACCTTTATTCAGCGTCCGCTAGCTCGAGAGTAGCTTCCCGCCTGTGTTTTGAACGGTTTGCAAAATAGCTATTGACAACTGGCGGGTGGTGTGAGGTTTAATAGGGCGCATCGGTAGTCGCGTTCATTCACTAGGTACGGGGAGAAGGCAGTGAGAACCGACGGGCCCACGTTAATCTCTGCGCTCGTTTTGGCTGTGCTCCTTCCCATCGCCGCGCTTGCGCTAAGCCCTGCCCAAGATTCAGAAGACCCTCGCTTTAAGAAAGCCCAAGAGTTCTGGGAGAACGCAAAGACTCCGGGGAACTTGGAAAATGCTTGCCAGATAATGACGGATCTTCTGAAAGAAAAAGATTCTGACTTTTACCGTCGATTCCAGAAGGCGTACTGCAGGTCAGCGAAGGACCAGCGTGAAACGGAGGAAGATGTTTACCGGAAGGGCAAACAAGCTGCGGATAACGGCGAGTGTGACAAAGCCGAGGGGCTTTACGAGCAAATTAAACAGGCTTGGACCAAAGACCCGCAGTATCGCGACGGCCTTAAGCAAATGGTGGCGATCTGCCAGAGTCGCGCGGAGGCCAAAAGACAGGAACAGGAGAAACTGCAAAAACAGAGTCAGGAGCAAGAGGAGGAAAAGCGGTGGGCTGACTGCCTCGCGTCCGAGCAGGCCGACAAGTACGATGACGCCCAGACTTGCTTTGAACAACTCCGTAATGCAGGTGGCTCGAAGGCAAGCGAGGCTAGCCACCACCTTGCCAAATTGTCTTCGCTAAGACAGGAAGACGAAGCGTACAAGGAAGGAGTTGATTTCTACAATAACCACAACCGTGTGGCCGCAGGTGCAGTGTTTCAAAAGGTCACGAAGATGGGAGGCAGTCACTTGGCTGACGCCAAGCGCTATCTCGACCTGATAAGCCAGGAAGAGAAGAAGTCGAGCACGGATGACTTTCTCCGTAGCGGCTTACGAAGCTACTTTGAATCGGACTTCCCGCAGGCAGAGCGCTATCTGAACGACTATCTGTCGAAAGGGGGCCAGAAGCAGTGGATGGCTTACTTTTTCCTCGGCGCGGCGCATGGTGCGCAGTATTTCCTCTCCCAGGACAGTAACGAAATGAAGCAAGCCAAAGATGGGTTCTTAAAGGCGCAGAGCCGTGTGAAACAAACGTCAAGCAAAGATGAAATGCTCCGCGCGCAACGCTCCGTTTCACCCCGAATCTGGGAGCTTTACTCAAAACTGCAGTAGGGGATGGTGTGTCTTTTCGGAATATTCCTTTGGGTATTGGCAGGTCGGCCTGACCCGGCAGCGAGGCGGTTCTTACGGCGTCCGAAGTGAGCTCGCAGCCGACCGCAAACACCGGAATCCTAGAAGGGAGTTAGTTATGGCAAAAGCACGACGATCGTGGGTTGTCATAGGGGTTCTACTAATCTGTCTGATTCCTGTGTCGCTTAGTGCCCAACAGAACGGGCGTGTTACAGGTCTTATTCAAGACTCGGACTTCAACCCGATTCCTGGCGCGGCGGTGCAACTGACTAATGCCGGCATTAATTTTGTCCAGCGGCAGACGACGGGCGCCGACGGTAGCTATACCTTCCTCGAAGTGCCGCCTCGGCCCGGATATGTTCTCAACGTGGAGGCACGGGGCTTCGAGCCCCAGATTACCTACGAGTTCGAATTGACGGTCAATCAACTGCTGCGATGGCATCCACCGATCACGATGGCCGCGGTTCGGGCTCCCAGTCCGCCCGCGCAACCCCAGCCGCAACCGAGCCCCGCGGCGCCTACCCAGGGAAAGGTTGCGCCCCCGGTGCAGGTCCCTGCGGCGTCGCCCGCGCAGCCGCGTAAAACTGCTCCCTCTTCGACCCTTTTGGACTTCAGCCCCATGATGAGCGGTGTTATAGACAGCGCTGCGGTCCACACCTTGCCGCTGGCGGACCGTGATTTTCTTGACCTGGCTCTGCTGGCGCCGGGCACGTATCCTGTTGAACAGGGTTCCTCGCTCGCCGGCGCTTCACTCGTGGTAAACGGTGTGCGCGCGAACATGAACAACTTCCTGCTGGACGGCGCTGACGACAATGATTACACGGTCAACCAGTCGCTGCCGTTTCAGCTCGTCGAGGCGATGCAGGAATTCCGCGTGCAGACCAGCACTTCCAGCGCCGAATTTGGACGAAATGCCGGAGCTCAGATCAATACGGTGAGCCGGAGCGGCTCAAATAGTTTCCACGGCACCCTCTTTGAATTCAATCGCAATTCCGACCTCAGCGCGCTTAACGCCCTATCGCTGTATCGGGGCGGTTCATTCGACGCCTTTGCGCAGGAAGCGAGTGTCAGCGAGATTCTCTCCGGCACATCAAGCCTCTTCCCCACGCCAGTCCTCAGCGATCCTAAACTGAATCAAATATTCCAGGCGGGACGTGAGCTTCCCCTGAATCAAAACCAGTTCGGCACCAACTTGGGCGGACCCATCAAGAGAAATAAGGCATATTTCTTCTTTAATTGGGAGAGCTTTCGGGCAGCCAATCCTCGCCCAGTGTTTGAGCGGGTTCCAGACATGTCGGCCCACAGTGCGTCAGCGTGTGCGAAGTATGACGCCCCAGTATACGGATTACCCACCTGCCAGCCCGGAGCCTTGAACTTGGCTAATTTCTATCCCGTGCCCAACGTCCCCACCAGTACCGTCGAGACTGCAATTGGCACTCCGGTGAGTAACCCAGTCACTGGCGACACGAGCCCCACTGGATTTCCAGCGGGTGGAGCATTCTATGTCGGTGATTCAAGAAACTTCACGAATTCAGACAACTTCTTGGGCCGGGTGGATGTGCAGCCGAGCAAGAATGCCAGTATGAGTTTCAAGCACAATGTTCAGAACATCGACCAGATGCAAGGCGGATCTCTGCCGGCAACGGCTTCTTACCCGGGCAACGGCATCGACGTGAACGGACGCAATCAGAACTTCAGTTACAATTACTCTCAACAATTAAGCCCTGCGACCGTGAACTTTTTCCGCTTCGCCTGGAACCGCCTCCGGCTCGATACGGTTCCCTTGGATCACACGGTCGACCCCTCCGGCTTGTTTCAGAATCTCGACTCCACCAAGATCGGCTTTCCGACTGTGTTGCTCGGCGGTAACGCGTTCACTACCGGTGCTTACTCGAGCTTGGGCGCTCCTTTTAACGCCCCGGACAGCCGCGCCGACAGCGTGTGGACTGTTGCGGATAACCTCAGCCGAACCGCGGGCCGGCATCTCGTCGAATTTGGCTTCGAGTTTCGCCGCAACCGCCTCAACGTGAATAACGCTGCTGCGGACCGGGGCGTGCTTGCATTGTTCGATGTACCGTACACGGCTGACGACGCGTACGACGAATACGCCTCCATCGCTCGTGTTACCCCGCAATTCGGCGGAGTCAACGGCGCAGGCGGCCTTGACCGCAGCTTCCTCGATAATGCCTACGACTCATTTATCCAGGACACTTGGCGGCTCAGCCGGAACCTTTCCATCAACTTCGGTTTGCGTTACGAGATCAATACGGCCCCTGTGGAGGCCCGGAATCGCCTGGTTAACGATTACCCCAATGCATCGCCCACATGCAGCCCGTTTTGCCTGATGCAGTCCGATAGCTCTCAGATTTATGACTTCCTTGGTAATCTGGTAGGCACTTCGAAGTCCCTGGCTCCGCGTGCCGGCTTCAATACGGATTACAAGGATTTCGGCCCGCGCTTCGGTCTCGCTTGGTCGCCCGGGAAGAATGGCAAGCTAGTTATTCGTGCCGGCTATGCTCTCGCTTTCGACCAGCAGTCTCTCGAGCCTTCCGTCAACATGCTCTTAAATCCTCCTTTCGTGCAGGAGGCAGGGGCCTATTATCTGCCGCTCGCAAACACCTTCCCGCTCAGTCCTGTGACGCTACCCATGTCTGGGTTGGACGCGCCCTATTCGATTACAGCCCGTGACCCCAATACCCGCAGCCCTTACGTGCACCAGTTCCATTTCGGAATGGAGAGGCAGTTGGGCACGGCCGGGATGTTCGGCATCGCTTACGTCGGCTCGGCCGGCCATCGGTTACCGTCCAGCCGCCTTCTCCTCGAGTGCACAGGCGAGGTCGTCAACAGCGTTAATGGGATATGTAACGACAATTCGGCGGTCAATCAAGAGAATTCGGCGAACTCGATGTACAACTCACTCCAGGCCCGCCTCGATACACGCAGTTTCCACGGCTTGACTGTCCATGGATACTACGAGTGGGCTCACGTGATTGACGATGCCTCATCCTCTGCGGCCCCTGTTTTCATCAGTTCGCCTCCTTTAGCTAGCCTTACGGCTCGGAAACTTATTTTAGAGAGTCAACTGATAGACCCGGGCCAGCTTTCGGGGCTCAACGGCGTGAACCCCACCCTAAGCCTACGCCCGCAATTCCCAGCCTTGACGACATCTGATCTGCTGCCCAACGATACGATGAATGGAGCAGCCAACCTGGCTGGGCAACGCGCCAACTCGGACTTCGATGCCCGGCAGCGATTCGTGATCAGCTACATTTACGATTTGCCGGCGTGGCATCGAGCGGGCCGTGTCAGCAGCGGCTGGCAACTGGCCGGAATCACTACCGTGCAGACTGGTCAACCGTTTTCGGTCTTCGGCAGCTTTTTCGGAGTTCCCCTGCGACCCGATCAAATCGGCCACCCCAGAATCAACAACCGCAATCCAGACGCCGCCATAGATGGAGCGTTGCCGGCAGGGTGTAACACCAGTTTGGCTTTGCAGTGTTTGGGGACCCCTCTGGAGAGTTCGTTTAATATAGCGTCGGCCCTTCGATTCTACGGTGGTTCGCTCTGGCGAAATTCCTACACCGGACCCGGGCTCACCACCTTTGATTTCTCGATCCTGAAGAACACGACCTTAAAGGAAGCCAAGAACCTGCAATTTCGCGTTGAGTTCTTTAACCTCCTCAACCACTCAAACTATTTGCAGCCGTATAGTGATGAGGACCAATTTGGGCCGGGGTTCTACGTTGCGGATCCGTTCTTCGGAGAGATCCTGCAAGCGCGCGCGCCCCGTGAAATCCAGTTTGCTGTGAAATTCACTTTCTAGCGGGACTTTCTTATTTTGATTGCGCGAGGTCGTTGGAGGCAACATGAGACATGCACGGTCGCAGTTGGTACAAACCGCTTTGGCATTCGCGTTCGTCCTCTCTTTTGCACTAATGGCTCCGGGGCAGGAAGCAGCGGCCGTTCCTGCGCGCATTACGCAGCCTGTGGATATGGAGAACCTTGTCACACTGCGAGGGAATACACATCCGCTGGCGCGCCCTGAATTCGACCAGGGCGCCGCGCCCGATAGCCTGCCCACAGAACGCATCCTCCTCATCTTGCAGCGCTCGCCGGAGCAGGAAACCGCGCTGCGGAAGTTGCTGGATGAGCAGCAGACTAAATCTTCGCCCAACTATCACACGTGGCTCACCCCCGAACGGTTCGGGCAGCAATTTGGCCCCGCCGATGTGGATATTCAGACCATAACTGACTGGCTGACATCACAAGGCTTTCAGGTCAGTCATGTGGCTGCGGGCCGCACCGTCATCGAGTTTTCCGGCACAGCGGGACAGGTGCGCCAGGCTTTCCATGCGGAGATCCATAGATACGAGGTCAACGGCGAGGAGCATTGGGCCAACGCGAGCGACCCGCAGATTCCTGCGGCATTGGCGCCGGTGGTGGCCGGCTTTGCCTCGCTGAACAATTTCCCCAAGAAACCCCTGATCCGCCGCCTGGGGACCTTTTCTAAATCAAAGGCTACCGGCGTGGTGAGGCCACTCTTTACCATCCCTTTACAGAGTGGGTATTTCTATGCCCTTGGCCCGGGCGATTTTGCCACAATTTACAACGTTTCCCCGCTCTGGAGCGCGGGCATCGATGGTACGGGACAGACCACCGCTATCGTCTCCGACTCAAACATCAATGTCCAGGACGCACGCGACTTTCGCGCCATGTTTGGCTTGCCGGCAAACGACCCGCAGATTATTCTGAACGGTCCCGACCCGGGGGTCTCCGGCCCGGGAGGCGACGAGACTGAAGCCGACCTCGACGTCGAGTGGGCCGGCGCGGTCGCGAAGGGCGCCACCATTGACCTCGTGGTTTCGGAGTCGACCGAGGTCACCGCCGGGATTGATCTCTCCGCCCTGTACATTGTTGACAACAACCTCGCGCCCATCATGAGCGTGAGCTACGGGGCATGCGAGTTCGATCTCGGGAATGGCGGCAATACCTTCCACAGCACGCTGTGGGAACAGGGGGCTGCTCAGGGCATTACTGTACTTGTCGGCTCGGGCGACAGCGGATCCGCCGGGTGTGACAGTTCAAGCTTCGAAATTGCGGCGCAATATGGCTTGGCGGTCAGCGGTTTCGCTTCAACGCCCTTCGACGTCGCCGTCGGCGGGACAGACTTCAACGACTCCGGCAGCTTGCCCACGTATTGGTCTGCGACAAACAATTCCATTACGCAATCCTCCGCCAAATCCTACATTCCCGAAATGACGTGGAATGATTCCTGTGCGAATAGCGGATCATTGACCGGCTGCACCACTTGGATCCCCGCTGCCTCCGTAGATCTTGCCGCTGGCGGCGGTGGTCCCAGCAATTGCGCCACATCCACGAGCACGGCCTGCACTGCCGGGTACCCCAAACCTTCTTGGCAGACCGGCACCGGCGTGCCAGCCGATGGCGTTCGTGACACACCGGACGTGTCCCTGTTCGCAGGCGATGGCTACAACGACAGCCTCTACGTTTTTTGCGAAACGGATGCAAACGCGATGAACGGGGGCAGCTCTTCCTCTTGCGATTTGAACTCACCCTATCTGGATTTTCAGGGGGGCGGGGGAACGTCCATTGCGGTGCAGGCCTTCGGCGGCATCATGGCGCTGGTCAACCAAAAGAACGGCCGCCAGGGAGACGCGAATTACATCTTGTACCCGCTGGCGGCAGAGACCGGCGCGAGCTGTGGTTCGAACGCAGCGATGGCTCCCACTGCCAGTAGTTCTTCCTGCATCTTCTATGACGTGCAAGTGGGTGATAACTCGGTGGCCTGCCTGCGCGACTCACCGAACTGCAGCAATCAATCGGCCGGCGGCTATGGCATCCTCGTGAATCCCAGCAACACTGCTCAACCAGCGTGGCTCACTACCGCCGGGTATGACCTTGCCACCGGCCTCGGCACGGTCAACGCGGCGAACCTGGTGAATAACTGGACTTCGGTCAGCTTCTCGCCGACGACCACCACACTCAGCCTGTCTCCGACCAGCATCACCCATGGCCAGCCGGTCACCGTCAACATTGGTGTCACTTCCGGTTCTGGAACGCCGACGGGCGACGTTTCGCTGGTCGGCGGGCCCAACAACAGCAATCTGGGCATCGGTTACCTTTCACTGGGGGCCAACGGCACGGTTTCCGAGCCCACCGTTCTTCTCCCCGGCGGGAGCTACAACGTGACGGCGCAATATGCCGGTGACGGAATCCACGGGGCCAGCGACTCCCCTCCGGTCCCCGTCACGGTGAATCCCGAAAACAGTGAGACCGCGGTCCAGTTGGTTACCTTCTTCAATGGGATCGCCGCGTATAACCAGCCCTCGGCCGTGTATGGATCCCCATACCTTTTGCGCATGGATGTGACCAACGGCTCGGGTAACCTTTGCATTAGCGCCGCGGGCGTCCCTGTTTATCAGTGCCCCACAGGACAGGTGACCGTGACGAACAACGGAGGTCCGATTACTGACCTGAATGCGCCCGCTTACAACAGCCCTGGTGCATACACCCTGAATAGTCAGGGTAATGCCGAGGATCAGTTCATCCAACTTCCCGGTGGAGCGCACTCCCTGGTAGCCACCTACGCCGGCAACAGCAGCTACAACGGGAGCACGTCCGCACCGGATATGATTACCGTCACTCAAGCCCCCACGGACGTCTTCGCCGAGGCGATCCCGACCACCGTCCAATCCGGAGTCCCTGTGACCCTGGCAGCATTGGTTATTACGAACAGCGTTGGCATCCCGCCGTCCGGCGCTGTGCAGTTCCTGAATGCAGGCGTCCCGATTACCGGCGCCGTGGCGTACACCCCAACTAACGCTCCGACCAGCGCGACGAATCCGTTTGCCTCGTTGACAGCAACCCTCACTACATCTTTCACGGCCAACGCAACGATTACGGCGCAGTACGCCGGCGATGCAAATTACCAGGGTTCGACAACTGCGACGGCGCTCCAGATCCCGCTCTCGACCAGCCCACCCGATTTCAGCTTGAAAGCAAGTCCAAGCACTTCCATTACTATCACCGGACCGGGCCAGTCCGGGAGTACATGGGTCTCAGCAACTCCAATCGCTGGCTTCACCGGGACGATAACCCTCACTTGTGCGCTCCCATCGACAATGACTTATGGCAATTGCTCACTGAGCCCACCATACATTTCTACAGAGGGTTCCACCATAGTTACGGTTAGTACCACTTCTCCCTCGACTACATTCCGCCCGCTTAACCGTCCGAGCTGGTTTATCCCCAGCGCAGGAACTCTATTCGCCTGCATCTTCCTGCTGCTTATTCCAAGAAAGAAACGCCGGGCTAAGTTGGCTTTCGGCTGCCTCGTCTTTGCTTTGCTGGCCGCAGCCTTAGTCGCCTGCGGGGGGAAGACCAGCAGCCCGCTTCCTTCCAGCCCTGGGACGCCCCCGGGGAGCTACACGGCCACCGTAACTGCCACCAGCGGCAGTCTTACGCATTCCTTGACCATCCCGGTGACCGTACAGTAGATCAATTTGAGGGCCGCTTGTGGGCCGGCCCTCTGGACATTGGCCATTCTGCCAGTTAGCGGCCAGAACGGCACGGCGGTTAAGCTTCGAGGGCATAGAGGATCTTAGTGGTGGAAGGTAATTTCGACAATTTCGTAGCGGAGGGAAGGGGAGGAGCGAAGGGGTCGAAAATAATCTGAGGCTCAGGGGGAAGGCGCGAGCGGTGATTTGCTGACTGAGGAGGTTGAGCAAATCGAGGCTGGCGCAGAGCGAAGCTCTGCGGTCTTCATATGTTCTCAGCAACACGCACAGCTTCGCTGTGCGCCAGCCACGGGTACGATTCCAGCCTACTTCGGTGGCGGGGCGACCGGCTTCGGCGTCACCGCGTCCCACCGGGAGTCGCCCGTCGCCCTATACCCTTTCGGCAGAGTGTCCCAATCGGGACGCGTGATTCCATTAAGGTCGTAGACTACCTTGCCGTCGCGTACGGTGAGTTCGCAGATCAGTTTCTTCGTACCTCGCAGCCGCGCACCGTACATATCGGTGAAACCGAATTCGCCATTTTCAAGTCGCAGCACTGCCACGTCTGCCGGGGCGCCTACGGAGAGGTTGCCCAATTCCTGGTGTTGGATCTCGCGGGCCGGATTCCAGGTGGACCGCAGGATCACATCGTCCAGCGGGAGACCCATCGCCAGGAATTTATCCATTACATTCAACATATCTTTCATTCCGGCATTCATGCTGCCGATGTGGAGGTCCGTGGAGATCGAATCCGGATAGAAATCCTCCTTGATCGCCTCGATGGCGACGGGCCAGGCAAAACTGCCGCCGCCATGCCCCACGTCGAAAATCACTCCTCGCTTGCGTCCCGCCCACATAGCGGGATTCAAGCGCCCGGAATCGTCGAGCTCATTGCGGATGCCGGAGAAGCAGTGGGTATAAATGTCACCGGGCCGCAATTTCTGCGTCCAGAGGATACTCGTGGGGCGTTCCGGGCGGTTGGCTCCGAAATCAACCATTACCGGAATACCCACTTTCGAGCCGACTTCGACGGCGCGCTCCACCGGCGTCCACTCCGGGCCGGCGTAATGTGCAGTTTTGATCCCGACGATGAGATCCTTATAGCGCAGGCACATGTCCGCAGTTGGCGCAACTTCCATATCAGCGAGATTGTTTTCAAATTTCGGCCCGCGCATGCCCGCTCCAACGATGTTCAGGAACGCCAGCACCCGCGTGTGTGAGCGGCTGATGACGTGTTCCTTGAAGTCCTCGAAATTACGCCAGCCCGCGCAGCCCGCGTCGGCCACCGTGGTCACACCCACCCTGAAGGTGAAGCCGTCGGGAAACACGCTGTTGTCCCCGGCGTAGGAATTGCGCTCGCCCGTGCTTGCGTAAACGTGCACGTGAATATCCACCAGCCCCGGCGTGACGTACAAGCCCGAAACATCCACGGTCTTTAGAGCCGTCGAGGCATCAAGGTGCTCCGCCACGGCCGCGATGCGGCCATTGAGGATCGCCACATCGCGAACACCACTTAGATTGTTTTTGGGGTCGATGACGTGCCCGCCTTGGAGCAGTAAGTCATATTGTGTCTGGCTTAACCCGAGCGGCGTAACGAACGTGGAGATAATCAGCATAGCTACAGCGTAAAAACAGATGATGCGCTTATTCATAGATCAAACTCTAATCTCCGGGCTTTCAGCAGAGCGCGGGGCAGCTAGGCGTGTCCCCGCAGTTCGCGCCAAGTTTCCCGATGCAGGAAACTGGAGTCCACGTTGCTCTCCATTTCGAGGAACGTCGGCCACGGCGCGGTAAGCGACATCAGGTTCGTCCCGAGCGAGGC
>Ga0326728_10004287_pt1 | contig 42534 bp, 39 predicted proteins | sample MB3enrmetagenome_FD_207602 | JGI IMG/M metagenome (GOLD analysis project Ga0326728, IMG submission 207602) | Lab enriched peat soil microbial communities from McLean, Ithaca, NY, United States - MB31MN | ecosystem: Environmental > Terrestrial > Soil > Wetlands > Peat | place: USA: New York... | reverse complement strand
GTCGGACCGCCAGCCCGTCCCGATCACGGGACGAGGCTCCGAATGGCGAGTGCTCTCCGCGCCAGCGAGCCCGGGGGACGAGACTTGGCTCTCCTGGCTCCCTCGAGAACATCGACGCTTGGGTCCGGAGGGAGGCGGGGTTGCCTCGGGGGTGGTCCTTTCGCCCGGAAAGGCCGGGAATCTGGTGGCATTCCCCGTCCCGAACTACTACCATGGGGTTCGATCCGCACCGGGAACCGGCGGAACGGTCGAGCCGACGCCGCTGTCGAGAAATCCCCCGGGCATCGCCGGGAGAGACGATTCCATCACCATGCGCGAGGCTGCGGGTAACCCGACGGTTCGCGGACCGTCTCGGTCGTCGACTCGGGCATGGTCCTTCTCGGAAGAAGAGCTCGATCGCCTGTTCCCACTGACCTCGGACCACCCCTATGTCGTGCTCACCGATGCCCCCGAGAGGGTGGGAGGAGTACCTTCCTGGAAGAGAGAAGCGGGTCCGTCGACCAAAGTCCCGGCCCATCCGGATTCCCTCGCACCGTTCGCGGGAGGCCATTCGTCCGCGTCCGGAGGGGAGGGCGACCGAGGTTCCCGCCTCGGTCCGTTCGAGGAACCAGGCATCGACTGTCCCAGCAATCCCGGCTCGACGAGGGCCCCAAGCTCCGGATCCCTCGACTCCTCTCCAGGCCCCCGCGGCACGGCGGCCGAGCTGTTCCTCGAGGCGGCCAACCCCGTGCCGCCCCACCTAAGGAACGCGGACCCGTCCACACGGGTCGGAGTCCACCGGCCGGCGCGCCGTTCCGTAGACCCTGGAAGCCAGCGGTCGGTCTGTGCTTCGTGCTCGAAAGTGGTCGTGAACCTTCACATGAGCGGACCGTGCCCGAAATGCCTGCGGCCGATCTGTAACGACTGCCTTCACGACGCGTTCGCCCGCTACGGTCACGGTTGGTGCACCGACTGTTCCGCCGCGTCCGTTGTGAGACGCGCCTGACCTCGCGGGCTGTGCGTCCGGAAACAGCCGCGCCCCCCCGGAGCCACGGACCCACGACCGCCGCAGCGGCCCTCGGGCGCCGCTAGCGGCGACGCGTCTTCCGGTAGTCGGCCTCTATCGCCTTCGCGAACTGACGCCAGGCGGCGAGGGTGCTCTTCTCGATCGACCGCCGGGACGGCGGTCTTCCACCGAGGGCGGAGACGCGGCGCTTCCACGTGAGCTCGAACCGGGTCCGCTTGGGACCGAGCGAGGTCAGCTTGTAGTCGAGGCTCGCGTCGCGGTAGTTCCCCACCGAGTCCGAGTGCCAGCGGTTCGGCGGGCGCAGGGTGACCACATGCCGGGCCCACCGCCATCCGGTAGGGGTCGGTTCCAGGTCCTCGTAGACCACTCGCCGGGCCACCCGCTCGAGGATCTTCCGCTCGTACGCCTCGCCCTCGCGCCGGGCGTCATCCGGACGGAAGTCGGTGCACCAACGGAACGCGAAACCCAGCGGCACTCTCAGCACGGTCGCGATGTGATACTCTGTTTTCGGCCAGCTCGTCATGGACGCTCCAACCCGTCGGTAGGCCAATCTGGGCTATTACGCATCCCCGACCTCCCGCAGGTCGGCCCCGTTCTGAAGGACCGACTTCAGGTTCGTGAGGAAGTACGCCCAACCTTGGCAGGTCCCCCCGTAATTCTCCACCCAAGCGGGGGTCCTTCCGAAGCCGGTGTGTCGGAGGGTGAGCAGGGTCCCGCCCTTCCGTGCGGCCAGGGTGAACTCCACCTGGGTCATCCCAAGACCCTTCGCCGGCCACTCGAGCGTGAGCTTCCGGTTCGAGACGAACGCGATCACTTTGGCCCGGTGCCGATAGCCTTGCTGCCACACGAACTCGTAGGTCGCCCCGGCCTTCGGCGGCAGGCGGGCCTCCTTGAGGAACCAGCGGGCTAGCTCCGTCGGTTCGGTCAACGAACGGAAGACCTTCGTTACGGGCGCGCGGAAGAAGTAGGCCTGTCGGATCTTGAGTCTCTTCGGGGTCGGCGTCATGGATTTCGCTTCGGGGAGACCCCTCCCCATATTTCCTCCCTTGGGAGTGGATCCTCGACTTCGTCCGAACGGCCAATCACTCCGGAACCTACGCACCGCGGAACCCGACGGCCGGACACGGTCCCTTTGAACCGGCAAAGCGGAGTTGCTGGGACCGTTCAGGACGGCTCAGGATCATCGAAGGGAGGGAGGATCCGCCTCACGCGGTGCCCCCTCGACAGGAGCGCGGGTCCGGTTCCCCGTGAAGAACACCAGCGAGAGCCCGGTCACCACCAGGAGGAATCCGCCCACCTCCCAGACAGTAATCACCTCCCCGTACAGCCCTGAGCCGAGGCCCACCCCGACGAGCGGAAGCAGGTAGGTGACGAGGTTGGCCCGGCCCGGTCCGATGCGATGGTGTAGCCGGAAGTAGACAACGTACCCCAGCAAGGAGGAGAACACCACCAGGACCAGAAGTGGGCCCCAGACCGCGAGCGTGACCGGTAGCCGTTCCGGTCCCGGCGCGACGAGGATCGCGAGGGCGAGGACTCCCGCGCCGACACCGAACTGGAGCGAAAGCTGCCAGGTGCCCTCCCGTCCTCGTCCCCAACGGCGGAGGAGGACCGTCCCCAGCGGGAACACGACGAAGGCGCCCATCACGGCGACCGGCCCCATCCAGCTTCCCCCGATCCCTCCGAGGAGGCTCGGAAGGACGAGGACCAGGATGCCCAGGAACCCCACGACGATCCCCAGGATGGCCACGCGGGAGAGCCGCTCCGAGGGGAGGAGGAAGTAGGCGAAAACGACGGTTAGGATCGGCCCGGTGCCGGAGAGCACCGAGGCGTACCCGCCGGTGGTGAACTGTTCTCCCCAGTAGAGCAGCATCCCGTAGAAGCCGATGATGAGCGTCCCTCCGACCACTGCGGAGAGGAGGGCGGACCGACGGCTCGGCCACGGTTCCCGTCGCGCGAGGGCCACGAAGGCGAGAAGTCCGGCCACGAGCGCGTAGCGGGTGCCGGCGTAGAGGAACGGCGATGCGCCCGCAACGAGGCCCTCCCGGATCGCCACGTAGGCCGAGCCCCAAAGGACGGCGAGCGCGACGAGCCACAGCACGTCGGTCCGGTCGACGTGGACCGGCGCCACCGCAGGTGCTCCTATTCCCGCCGCCCCAGAACTTGCCAACCGGACGACCCTCGGCGGGGGCAACCGACGGACTCTTATTTGCGAGCGGGGAGGGGACGTTCACGAGAGAACCGGTCGGAAGGCCCACCTTGGCCGAGCGCCCGCCGGCTCCTCGGTAGGAGCGGGAATGACAGAGGAGGAGGCGGGGACCCCAGCCCCGGAGGGACGCGTCGCGTCTCGGCCGCCTCTCGTCGAGCTGGTCGACCTGCCGAAGGAGGATCGGGAGCGGGCGGTCCCGGTGCTGAAGGACGGCTTTGTCGGGATCTACCGATGGCACGCCAAGCGCACCCCTCGGAGCGCGACCTGGGTGCGGGCCGCGGTCGTCGGTGGTGAGGTCGTGGCCGTGTCGGTCCTGGAGCGGCTCGACCCCGAGGTGGGGTACGTCTACTATCTCTCCACCGCGCTGTCCCACCGTCGGGAAGGGCTTGGAGGGCTCCTGCTCGACGACGCGCTCGCGCTCTTCCGTCGGGAAGGGGCTCTCGTGGCCTACGGGGCCGCGGAAGAGGAGAACGAGGCCTCGATCGAGCTCTTCCGCTCCCGGGGATTCCGCCACGTGGAACGGAAGGAACTCGGCTTCCGGGAGGGGGGCCTAGGGGCGTGGGGCCTCCGGAGTCGCATGACCCTCGTAGGCGGAGAGGTCCTGATGGGGCTACGACTCGCTTCGCCCAAATCGTCGGCGGCGACGGCCGGAACCGTCCTCAACGGACGTGGGTAGGACGACGACTCTCGGGGGTCCCGCTGGGGACCGGGAGCGACGGCGAGCCGGCGCTACTCCACAGGGCGCATGGAACGTTCGCTCGGATGCCAAGCGAACCCCTTCCAGGGCGCCGGGATCTCCCAGTCGAAGGCGCTGATCGTCGTCAGTAGGAACTCGCGCTGAACTCCGAGTCGGGTCAACTCCTCTCCGACCCGCGCGCGCCACCGTTCGGTCGCTTCTTCCACCGACGAGGTGCCGGAGGGGGCCGGAAAGTCCGGATAGATGACGAGCACGGTGAGCAGCGCTCCGGACTTGACGACCGAGGGAAGGTCGTGTTCCACGATCGAATCGGTGGCCACCTTGACCTCCCGGATGGCGACCGCGGGCCGGTCCGGGATTCCGTGCCAGAACCACATCAGTTGCGGGAGGTCGGTCCCACCCGTGGCCTGAACGAGCCCGAAGTCCCGGGCGAGCGAGCCCAGGAACGCGGCGAACGTGCGGTTCCACTCCTCGTACGTGTACTCCGGTCGGCTGGGAGGCGAGCTCCCGGGGGCTACCACGAACCGGCGATGTCGGTCGTAGAAGAGCCCGAGCGCGGTCCTCGGGTCGCCCGCCGACTCATCGAACTGCGACCGGAACCGGGCGAGCCATTCTTTGGCGTAGATCACGTCCGAGGGGAGCTCTCCGTTCATGGGGTCTTGTCCGTCCTTCCCACCCCACGGGAGCGAATCCTCACCCTCGACATCGTTCGGAGAGGGCTTTGAACCGGGACTTTAGGCATTCGGTCCTCAGGAGACGGGATCTCCCCAGGTTCTCTCGCGGCTCAGCGAGGGAACGGACGCCCCCGAGAACCGGATCCGCCTAACCGACAGCCTTCTCGATCGCGGCGCCTGCCTCGAGATACCAGGGAATTTCTTCCGGGGCGAATGACGCGCCGGTCCGCAGCTCACCCGACGGCAGGCCCTTCTCGATCACAAGATGGGCCTTTCGCCACTCGTCGGCGGACTCGACGTCCAACCTCAGCGCGAGGGCGTAGCCGTACCGACCTTCGTACGGCGGCGGAAGCGAGGTGGTGATGATCGAGATGCCATTTCGGGGGAACACGTCCATGAGGGCGCGGAGGCGGTCGGGGTCGCTGGGATAGAACAGGCGAACCCGGTTCGTGTTCGCCACGACGATGGCTCGGGGAGCTGGCGACGCTTCGCCTTCGTCGAGCATGCGCTGAATGCGCGGCGGCAAGAGGAGGAAGTGGTCGAGCGCGACCCGTTCCGTCATCGCTCCCTCGGGACGGATCATGGAGTCGAACGTCTCGCGCGAGACTCGGGGTCCCTCGCCCAGGTCCGTGACCGAGACCGGCGCGGGGACCCGGGTGTCGGGGAGGATGCGGTGGACCCAGGATTCCTCGACCGAGGGCTCGGCCGCGGTCTCACGGACGGTGATCCATCGGAACGACGGGTCGATGAACTTGGCGATGGCGAACGCCAGGACATGGCCCGCCCGACGGCTCCGGCTCCATACGTAGTAGGAGAAGGGGGTGGTGCGGAACTCCTGGGGAAGGTCGACCATCGTACCCGGTGTGGGTTAGACCATGTACTTCAGGTTCGGGCCGCACGATAAACTCTCTAGGTCCTACCGTTCACCGAATAGACCGTCGAGAAGGGCCTCTTCGGCGGTCGGCGAGAGGGGGGGGCGCCTTCGCGCCCCGGACCGGATACTCAGCGCGCCCGAACGTTCTCGGCCCACGGAGAAGGGCGTGTCGAGCGGGTTTGACGGGGAGTTTATTCCCGCGCACTCTGCCCCATCGGCGATGACTGTCACGGACGCCACTCAGGACAAGCGGGCTGACCTCGCCGGCCCGGGGATCGGCACGTACGAAGAGGTCGACCGCGTGCTGCCCGGAGACTACGAACCGCTTCTCTCTCCTCGTCTCACCCAACACGCGATCTACGCCGTGAAGAACTACATCGAGGAGCACCTGTGCAAGGAGCTCAACCTGATGATGGTCCAGGTGCCGCTCATCGTCGAGAGCGAGAGCGGCGTCAACGACATGCTCGACCGCGACGGCTCCCGAACGCCGGTCCAATTCCACATCTCGAACGACCGGGACCTGCACCCCGTGGACGCCCAGGTCGTCCAGGCGGCGACCAAGTGGAAGCGGATGGCGCTCAAGCAGTTCGACCTTCAGTCAGGCGAGGGGCTCCTCACCGACATGCGCGCCGTGAGGAAGGACTACTTCCTGGACCACGACCACAGCGCCTACGTCGACCAGTGGGACTGGGAGAAGGCGATCACGGTCGAGGACCGGAACCTGGACTACCTCAAGGACACCGTCCGCCGCATCTGGAAGGTGATCACGGGCGCGCAGAAGCACGTCCAGCGGCTCTTCCCGCAGCTCAAGGACCCGCGCTATCCGAACCTGCCGGACGAGATCCACTTCCTGCACGCGGAGGACCTCCTCGACGCCTACCCGGACCTCCCGCGCAAGCAGCGCGAGACCGCGATCCTGCAGAAGCACCCGGCGGTGTTCCTGATCGGGATCGGCTGGCCGCTCAAGGACGGGTTCCCCCACGAGATGCGCGCCGCCGACTACGATGACTGGGTCACCGAGACCCGCTCCGAGGATGGTCGCTCGATGCACGGCCTGAACGGAGATATCCTCACGTGGAACCCCGTCACCCGGCGCCGGCACGAGCTCATGTCCGGTGGGATCCGGGTGACCGCGGAGACCCTCCGCCAACAGCTCTCGATGTCGGGCCAGCTCGACTTCCTCAAGTTCCCGTACCACCAGGCGATCCTGAACGGCCAGATACCGCTCAGCATCGGCAGCGGCATCGGGCAGGGCCGGACGCAGATGCTCCTCCTCCGCAAGGCCCACATCGGCGAGGTCACGGTCACGGTCTGGCCGAAGAAGCTGCGAGAGATCAGCGCGCGGCACAACATCCACGTACTGACGTAGGCGGCCGGTTTCGAGGGGACACGATTTCCCTCACGCCACCTGCTGAGCCCCGGTTCTTACCGCCCTGAACCGTTATCAGGACCCGCGGGCCATTCCGTCGAGAACGGCCATGGGGATCCCGGGTGCCACCGTCGCGCAGCTCCTGCGGGAGGGAGACGAACACCGTTGCGACGGCCCCCCGGACAACTGCGTGCGGGTCCGGGCCCTCGCGAACCTTCCGACGCGTTTCGGCGAGTACCAGGCCGTGGCGTTCGAGAACTGCGTCGACCGGCAGGACCACGCCGCGTTCGTCCACGGGGACGTGTTCGAGCAGGAGGACGTGCCGGTTCGGGTCCACTCCGAGTGCCTGACGGGGGATGCGATCGGCTCGCTGCGGTGCGACTGCCGGGACCAGCTCCTCGAATCGCTCTCACGGATCGGAAAGATGGAGCGTGGGATCGTCCTCTACCTTCGGCAGGAGGGACGCGGCATCGGCTTCGTCAACAAGATCCGTGCCTACCAGCTCCAGGACTCGGGATACGACACCGTCCAGGCGAACGAGCTGCTCGGCTTCCGCCCCGACGAGCGCGACTACGAGATCGCGGCCCACATGCTTTCGGCGCTGCACGTCCGTTCCATTCGGATCATGACGAACAACCCGGTGAAGGTCCAGGAGCTCGAGCGGCACGGGGTTCGGATCAGCGGGCGGATCCCGGTCGAGATCCCGCCGAACGAGATCAACCGTCCCTATCTCGAGACCAAGCGCGACCGGATGGGCCACCTGATCGTGGTCGAGCAGGAAGACGACCTCACCGACTACGGGACGTCGTCGTCCAAGTAGGACCCCACCGGGCGAGTGGGTGGTCGTGCTCACCGGTTCCCCCTGGGCGTTCGGAAGAAAACAAGAGTCACCCCGGGCCGGTCCGGCCCGGGGGAGAGGAAAGGGTTGCTTCGTTCGGTCGTCCGAAAGGGCCTAGCTCGGCGGCGATCCCCCGGCGGGCGGTCCCTCGCTCCAGGCTCCTGAGCTCCCCGAGGCGGGAGGCGCCCCTCCGGTCGACTCCGCCGGAGGCGGGGTCCACGCCTGGGCGGGCGCGGCGGCCTGCTTCGGCTCACGCCGGCGCAGCAGGAACAGGGCCAGGAGGCCGAGCACGAGCGCGATCACCGCGATCGCGATCAGCACCGCGAGCCACGTGTTGAAGGTGTCCGTCGACACGACCGAGGTCGTGGTGTTCGGCGTGAAGCTGACCGACACTCCGGCCGGAGCCCCGCTTACCTTCACCGAGGTCGTCCCGCTCGAGAGCGAGTAGCCGCTCACGTTCGCCACGCTGATGGCGTACGTCCCGTTCGCGAGGAAGAACGTGATCGACGTCCCCGTGGAGGCCTGGGTGGCCCCGTTCACGGTCGCCGACCAGCTCTGGCCGCTCGAGAGGCCGCTCTCCGTCACCGTCACCGCGTAGGTCACGGCGGTGAACGCGACCGAGAGGCTGTACGGCCCCGAGACCGCGATGCTGCCACCCGACGGCGACGCCGTGTAGCCCGCGACCGTCGGGATCTGGTAGTCGAACGTGCCATCCCCTACGACGACCGTCACCGTGGACGTGGTCGACGTGCCGGTCACTCCATCCACGATCGCCGACCAGGAGGTCCCGGTTGGGAGACCCGTCTCGGTCAGCGTCACGGTGTTCGCCGGTGAGTAGACCAGGTTCTCGGTAACGTATCCACCGGTCGCCACCACGCTCCCCGACGCGGGGGTCTCCGTGTAGTTCGCGACCGTGCCCGCGGTGAACGAGTAGGTTCCCGGTAGGACGTAGAAGGCCATCCAGGTGTTCGCCGTCGACTGGACGACGCCGTTGAACGTCACCGACCAGGTGACGCCCGAGGCGAGTCCCTCTTCGTTGAAGGTCACTTGGACGGTTCCCTCAGGTCCCCCGAGCGGATAGTAGTCGTAGATTCCGCCACCGAGCGGGTAGGGAGCTAGGTCGCCGTAGATGTTGTAGGTGTGCCAGTCGGCCCAGTAGTTCCCCACGCCTTCGAAGTAGAAGTAGTTCTGATCGCCCGCGGCATACGGCAACGCCTGGATGTGCGCCGCACTGTAGCTGCCGGTCGCGCCGTTGTCGCCGATGAACGTGTTGTCGTAGACGAAGTTGTAGTCGCCGTAGTAGATCGCGACCCCGTAGCTCGTGCAGTCGACGAACGCGCTCATCGTGATGGTGTTGTAGTACGCATCCTCGTTGAGCTCGATCCCGACAACGTCCTTGAACGCCCCGATGTTGGTGAACGTCCCGTATTGGGTTTCGTTCAGCACGATCGCGTACGTGCTCGACGTCGCGTTGAGGTTGTCCACTCCCACGTAGTACGAGTCGAAGTCGAAGTACGCCGCGGGGTAGGTGGTGGCGACAACGTTCGAGATCGAGTCCAGGTAGTCGCCCGCGGTTACGACCGCGGCGACCGCAGGCAGACCGAACGGGTTGCCATCGCTCCATGGGCTCGAGAGCGTGGCGTTCGTCGCCGTGACCCCGCTGACATACGTCCAGTCAGAGTCCTCGGAGAAGACCCCGACGGACATGTTCGTGGCCGTGACGGTGCTGACCGTGGTCCAGGTCGAGCGATCCGAGATCCAGACGCCGACCGACTCGGCCGAGGCCCAGACCGTGCTCACCGTCGTCTGGCCCGAGTCCTCGACCTCGACGCCGATCGACCCGTTCAAGGCGGAGACTTGGCTGACCGAGGTGAAGGTGGACTCCACCACGGCGACTCCGACGCTGACCAGCATCACTGGGTCCGAGGCCACGACGTTCGTGACCGAGACGCTGCTCGAACCGAGCACAACCACACCGGTAGAGCCCCCCGAAACGGTCACGCCCGTGACCGAGATGTCGCTCGAGCCCTCGACGAACACGCCGACCCCGTCCATGGACGCCGTGACCGTGGTGACGGTGGCCGTCGTCCAAGCTCCGAACTCGACGCCGCCGCTCTCGTTGATGCCCGCGACGTTGGTGACCGTGGCGACGGAACCGTCCTCAAGGAAGACCGCGGGACCGTCGGTGACGCTCGTCCCCGTGATCCCCGTGGCGGTGACGAGGTTGGCCCCGTCCACCCACACTGCGACCGCTCCATACCCCAGGATGTTCGTGAGGGTGGTTGTGACCGCGTCCTCGAGCACCACGCCGGCCTCGTCCTCGACGAGGGACGCGTTCAGGTTCGTCACCGTGGTCTGGACGGCGCCGAGAAGCACGACCCCATCATCAACGAAGGAGATGTTCGTGTTCGTGAACACCGTGTTGTCGACGTTCTCTAGGAAGAACCCATACGCCGTGTCGACGACGGTCAAGTTGTTGGAGGTCGTGTAGTTGGTGTCGCCGCCGCGGACGCCGTACTCGACGTCCTCGATCAACGTGTTCGTAAACGTGGTGTTCTGCGTGCCGCTGATGTAGGCGCCTTCAAACGTGTCGGCGGCGACGAAGTTCGTTACGTTCGTGTAATCCGAGCCGAGCAGGGCAACCCCGAGCGCGGTGTCGCCGGAACCGAAGGCCGAAAGGTTCGTGACCGTGGTCGCGAAGCTGCTGAACCCGAACCAGCCGTCCCCGACGCCGATGGCGCCCTCATAGGCCGTGGTGTTGTTGATCGAGGTGTCCATCGCGCCGTTCAGGAGGGTCCCGATCGAGAAGGAGTCGATGTTGGCACTCGAGACGTTGGCAGAGAAGCCCTCGGCGACAACATCGTTGACGACCGCACCGGTCGAACCGAAGCCGGCGAACCCGACGCCACCGTCCTCGGCGATGATGTCCGTGAAGGTCCCGCCGATGCTCCCAGTGTCGTAGACCCCGAAAGGCGTCTGATTTGTCCACCCTTCTTCGTTGTACCAGTACGCGCTTTCCAGCGAGAGGACATACTGAACCTTCGCGTCGTTAGAGCCCGCGAGGGAGACCGCGTTCGCACCGAGGATGGAAGCGGCGTTGGAGACCGTCACGTCCGGCGAACCGGCGATCCACGCACCGTAGGAGCCGACCACGGAGAGGGTCTCGTTCAGCACGGCGCCCGGCGTGTTCCAGAGAACCATCGCGCCGCCCGCGGGGTTCAGGTTGTAGTAGCAGTGGGGGCATCCGCTCGTGAGCGGGCTCCCGCCGAAGTAGCCCTGAACCTCCTGTTCGTAGACCTGCACGTGCGGGTCCGAGTAGAAGGCGATCAGCTCGCCGTATTGCGGCAGGTCAGCCGTCAACGGTGGAGGGATACCGAGCAGCGTAGGAGGAGATCCGATCGGGGGCCCGTCCATGTAGTAGTTGTTGGCCGTTACGAGGCTGTTGCCCTGCACCATGTCAGTGACGTTGATGACGTCCGTAACGCCGGTAGCTTGGAAGAGGTTGAACGAGACGAAGCCCCAGTCGTTCAAGTGGTCGAAGAAGAGGGTATCGAATCCACCAGTCCCCGACAGGAGCTCGAGGTTGCTGAAGACGAGCGGGCCGGTCGTCCACCCCATCAGGGTCGCGGCGGCCGACTCGGCCTGGGCGTTCCCGTTGAGGTAGAGCGGCTCGGTCATCTGACCCGGACTGGGGGTGAGCGTCAACGTCTGCGCGGTTGCGGTGGCCGAGACGGTGACCTGGTCACGTGCGTAGCCGTCCGCCACACCCCACGCGTAGTACACGTTCCCTATCGAATTCGGGAACACCGCGTTAGGCGGTGGGACGTACGTATCGAACGCACCTTGAGCGGTGGTCGGGACGAAGGATTGGTTAGAGTAGAATCCTCCATCCCCCATGAAGACGAAAGCCCAGTTCGGAGAGACCGTCCCCTGATAGTGAATCGACCCGTAGGCCGCCTGCACATCGGGCGGCGAGTTCCACAGGCCGTAGAGGAGCGAGGGACCGGCGCTCAGGTTGACGCTGCCCCCGTGTGCGGGGTTCCACGTCTCAGCCACACCGATCGCGGTCTCGCCGGTGTCCGCGCCGAAATCGTAGGCAGACGGTACGGACTTCCAGCCACCGCCTGACTGGTTCATGTAGGAAAGGGACTCGGTTCCGTTGATGCTGTTGAAGACCGCATTCGAGCCGCCGCCGGGGCCACCAAAGATGAGCTCCGCGTCGTAGTCAAGCCCGAGAGGCGTGGTGTACGTGCCGCTGACCTGGAAGTTGGGCGCGAACTGCGGGGCCATCGGGGCCCAGGAGTTGTTGAAGACCACCGTGTCGTAGATCCCCTGGAAGGTACCCTTGGAGTCCACGACTCGGTAGCCGAAGGTCACCTGGTCCATGTGGTTGACGACGCTGACGTTGTTGTAGAGGTTGATCGTGACGGGGAAGGTGAGCTGGAACGAGGGCCCATAGTCGTAGTAGAACGTGGGCTCAACGTACGTTCCGTTGCCCGAAAGCGTTCCGGGGAGGAGGAGGCCATCGGGATTCGAGAAGTTCCAGACGTTGTTTTCGAACTGGATCCAGTTACCGTTGATGGTCACCACGTTCTGCGTCCAGAACGAGGTCTGATTGTTGCCGGGGGTCTGGATGTTCGAGGTGACGGTGTTGAGTTGGATGCCGACATAGTAGGGCGAGTTGTACGAACCGCCCGTGGCCCCGGGCGGCGTGATGAAGTAGTACGCGCCGGGGTAGGTGCCGTTCGCCGCGTTCAGCGTAAGGGATCCCTGGAAGTGGGTGGTGTTGTAGGCGTAGGGCGTCACGCCCAGTCCGAAGTCGCCGATGCCCATGGGGGCCGGGTTGGCGGTGTAGCCCACGCCCACGGATTCGCCAGGAGTGTGAGGTCCTGACGCGAGAAGGTTGAGGTTCGGAAGGTAGACGGATGAGGGGGAAACCTGCCCCGCGGCGATCTTGGCCGCCAGGGAATTGAGCGAGGAGTCAAGGCTGAGCCCGGGCTTCGAGGCAACCTGGCTGAGCGCCTTGGCATACTGTTGGGGGCTCTTGGCCGTGCCGAGAGACGTAAGTACCGAGGGTAGGGGGGTGTTCTTATTCAGATTCGAGGAGGAAAAAGAGCGGTGCGAAAGAGCATTCAGGGCGCTGGCTGGGGCGGCCGTGACGACGGGGCCGAGCTGTGCCCTGCGGAAGCTCCCGGAGTGGAGAGCGGTGCGGCGTTAGCGGCCCCGAGCAGGGCGCCCGCCGGCAGGACCATGAACGCGCAGACGACGAATACGATCGGCAACACCCAGAGTGCTTTTCGGCCCGATGGCAACGGCGACATAGCGGACGGCGACGAGGCACGGTAGTATAGAAAGGTTCCGAAAGCGAAAGGAACCGCTACTTAACTCCGTTGTCAACCGGAAACGACCTCTCGCTCCGCCACAACCTCGGGGGTGGTTGCGTCGGCCTCACGAGATAGCTGGGCATCGGGAAGGAGGTACTTCGGCCGGTCGACGAACCACGCGGAATCGTCCTTTTCTCCTTTCGAGTCTGTCAGGTGGCCATGCCGCGACCGGTTGGCGCCGGGGTCCTGACGATCCTCGGGGGGTTCTTCATCTTGGCCGGGGGTCTCTTCTTCGCGCTGATCGGAGCGGTCTTCGCCGCGTTCGGGTTCCCGAGCGACATCTTTCTCCTCGGGCTCCTGATCGGGTTCCTCACGATCATCGTGGGGTTCCTGATGATCGCGCTCCCCTCGGCACACGTGGTCTGGGGGATCCTAGCGATCGTCTTCGCCCTCGCGAGCATCGGAGTGGCCCTGGGTGGCTTCCTGGTCGGATTCCTGCTGACCCTGATCGGGGGCATCCTGGCCCTCGCGTGGAAACCCCCGACGGACCGCTACATCACCGTCGAGGCGCGTCGGGTCCCCCCGCCCACCGGTTAGCGGTCTGACCCAAGCGCGGGTCACCGACGGGGGTCGGCCCGAGAAGCTCCGGGTCGAGGAGATGGGACGATGACGGCGTTCGTCTTCGAGCTCGCGTTCGGGCTGGTCTTGGGCTTCTCGCTGACGATCCCACCCGGTCCTATGAACGCCTTCATCGCTTCGCAATCGGTTCGATCGTTCCGCGAGGGGGTGACCGCCGGCGTCGGCGCGATGAGCGCGGACCTCGTCCTTGGGGTCCTGGTCTACGCGTTGCATTCCACGGTCGACCTCACGGCCGGACTGAGGTGGATCTATCTCGTGGGAGCCGGGGTGATGGTCTACCTCGGGGTCGGTCTCCTGAGAGGGGCGTCGGGTCGGCCGCCTCCCGAAACCGAGGGGGTGCGTACCTACACGAAGGCGTTCGCCCTCGGGGTCTCGAACCCTTTCCAGATCGTTTGGTGGCTCACCGCGGGTCTTGCGTTCGCTTACCTCGGAGGTTGGGTCCTGTTTGTCGGGCTCTTCGGGGCCATCGCCATCTGGGTCGTGGCGTTCCCGTGGGCCGTGCACGCCGGTACCGAGCGGCGGCCGAGCATCGCTCGCGGTGTGCTCGTGGTCTCGGGGGCCGTCATCTTCGCGTTCGCGGCGTACTTCCTCTTCCTCGCGCTGTAGCGCGAGGCGCGCGCGTGACCCCGCTCAGGCTCGTTTGAGGCGAGAGGCGAACTGCTTCCGGAACTTCGATACCTTGGGTTCGATGATGGCTCGGCAGTAGCCGGCCCCCGGGTTGCGTCGGAAGTAGTCCCGGTGATACTCTTCCGCCGGGTAGAACTCGGTGAACGGCACGAGCTCGGTGACGATCTTCCGCTTCCAGATCTGGGCGGCCTCCAGCTCGCCGATCACCTGCTCGCCGGTCGTTCGCTGGGCAGGGGAGTGGTAGAAGATCACGGAACGGTACTGGGTGCCCACGTCGTTCCCCTGCCGGTTCAGGCTCGTGGGGTCGTGAGTGGTCATGAAGACCGTCAGTAGGTCGTGATAGCTCACGACCTCCGGGTCGAACGTCACTTGGACGACCTCGGCGTGACCCGTTCGTCCGGTGCACACCTGTTCATAGGTCGGTCGGGGAACGGTCCCACCGGCGTACCCGCTCATGACGCTCGAAACGCCGGCGAGCTCGGAAAGTATCGCCTCGGTGCACCAGAAGCAGCCCCCTCCCAGCGTAGCGGTCTCGGACATCTTCCCTCCGTCTTTGCGAGAGTCTTCCCGTTTGGGGTCCGGTTAGACGCAGGGAGGGGGCATGCCCCCTCCCGATTTCAGTTCGCCGTCGGGGCCACGGGGCCTGTAGCGCGGTCTGGGTCGGTCCCGCGGAAAACGAAGAAGGGCGCGAGCACCGAGAGAATCGGGACCAGTACGAGGAGGAACTCGACCCCCGGGAAGGACACGACCAGCGAGACGAACGGCCCGACCAGGGCGAGCAGGAGGATGGCGTAGAGGGCCGCGCCGAGCCCGATCTCGCGGGTCTTGAAACGTGACGAGCCAGCCCATAGGCCGAGAACGATCCCCACCCCGCCGAGCCATCCCATCCAGAACCCGACGAGGCCCGTGTAGGCCCCGAGAGGATCGCCGGAGCGCAGGCAGGTGAGGGCGTGGGTCGGTTGACCGTTGACGCACGAGAGCAGGGAGCTCGAGGAGCCGACGATCACGATGGCCGCGACCACGACGAGGAGGAACCCCAGGGTTCCGATCCAGCATAGGATCGAGGCGACCGTGAACCGAGAATCGACCTTGCGCAGGAGAGCGAACCCGCGTCGGTAGAAGAACAGGGAGACCAGGAAGAGGAGAGCACCGGCCAGGATCAGGAGGCCCGTCGCGTCGAGGAACGCGGTCTGCTGCAGCGAGAGGAATCCGCTCGCGTCGTACGAGGCGATGAGGAGGAATGCCACCGGGATGACGATCGCGAGCACGGCGGCCGCAAGGCCGACCCCCGCGCCCGTGGCGAGGCGAAACAGCCCGGTCCGGTCCGGCTCGCTCCAGGGGATCGACGTGGTTGCCATGCTTCCCACCTTCGGCGACTTTGCCTCCCACTACCTCCCGACTTATCTACGCTTGGACGGGCCGTTCTTCGCGACGTGGGTAGGAGCGGCGTCAGGACGCGGCGCTCTCGCCCGCGTGACGGAAGGTGTCGGCCCGATTGGCAGCGACGGAGTGGGGAGGCCTATTCCGAGCCCGCTCGTGCCCCGGCCCTCGCCGGCACGATCCACAAGGGGGGGGAATCACTTCCGAACGACGAACTGAACCTCGGTCCTCGACCAGGCCCGCGGGTCCTTCCAAGGGTTACCTTCGTAGACCTCGCGGTACGACGCGACCGAGCGGATCTCCTTCTCTTTCCGCTGCCAGCGCAACCAGTCGGAGAGCCCATGGTACACGACCCGAGGCGAGACGACGTTCGGGTCGAAGCGCACGCTCGCAACGGTGCCAGCGGGGAGCGTCCGGATCTTCACGCGACCCTCCGAGCGCGCCTTCCCTCGAACCTCGATGGCGGTATCCCAAACGCGGGTGCCCGGCTCGCGGAAGATCCAGCGACCGGTACGCAGTCCGCGCGCTCGCGCCCACTTCTCGACCTCTTCGAACCGTTGTTGGATCCGTCGCTCGCTGTACGGTCCGGTCCATCGGATCGCGGCGACGCGAATGCTCGGCGTCTTCTTCATCCCAAAATCGACCGTCATCGGTTGGCTCTCCGACCTCCCCAGAGAACTCCTCCATCATAACGCTGCCGGAGGCCGGAGGCCTTCCTCCTCGAGAATCGTCGTCTTCCCCAGGAGCGGGCGCCCCACGGGTTAATGAGCGGTGGTCCGCATCTCGGTGGGGCCGATGCCTTCTCTCCCCTCCGAAGCGACACTCCCGAACTTGATCCCGGCCGACCCCTCGAAATCCCTCGAGGTCTTCCGGGTGTCGAAGGCGTTCGGGTTCGTCGACGCGCTCTACTCCGTGAGCTTCTCGGTCGAGGCCGGACAGATCGTCGGATTGCTCGGACCGAACGGCGCGGGGAAGTCGACGACGATGAAGGCGATCCTGGGGCTCGTACGTCCCGATGCCGGGGAGATCCGCCTCTTCGGAAAGAACGTGCGCGAGAACCCCGTTGAGACCAAGCGTCAGATCGGGTACGTTCCCGAGTCCCCCGCGCTCTACGAGTTCCTGACGGGGGCCGAGTACCTCGATTTCGTGGCGGACATGTACGGCCTCGACCCCTCGACCCGGCGGGACCGGCTCCAGCAGTTCCTGGCGGGGTTCGAACTCGCCGGCCACGAGAACTCCCTCATCAGCGGCTATTCCCAAGGGATGAAGCAGAAGGTCGCGCTCATCGCGGCGCTCGCCCATCGGCCGCGGCTGCTCCTTCTGGACGAACCGCTCAACGGGCTTGACCCGCGGTCCGCCCGCGTGACCAAGGACCTCTTGCGGAACCTGGCCACTCACGAGGGCGTCGCGATCCTGTTCAGCACCCACGTACTCGAGATCGCTCAGGCGATCTGCGACCGCGTCGTGATCCTGCACCGCGGACGCGTTCTCGCGTCGGACACGGTCGCGGCGCTGCGGGACCGCGCGGGGCTCGCGGGGCGCGACCTCGAAGAGGTCTTCCTCTCGCTCACCGGCACGGGCGACCTTCGCGACGTGGTCGACGCGCTGAGCCGCTAGGAGGGCGATGGACCTCCACCGCGTCCGACGTCTCGCCGTGACCCTGGTCGCCTCGCAGCTCCGCTCGGGGCGAAGCTCGTCCGACCCGAGGAGCTTCCTCGGGCAGCCCCAGCTCATCGCGGCCGTGGACGTTGTCCTGTTCCTCGCAGCCTTCGGGCTCACGCTCGGGGCGGTGGGCGCGAGCTCGCTCGCGAGCCACCAGGTCGCCGCGCTCGCGAACGCGCTCCTCCCGTTCCTCCCCCTTGTCGCGGTGGGGGTCGTCCTGGTAGCGGGCGTCATGTTCGAACTGACGACCACCTCGAGATTCGCGGGAAGCGATGCCGCGAACTGGCTGCCGCTCACGCCCTCGGAGTACGTGGCCGCGTCCGCCGCGGCGATCGCCTACACCTACTCCCCCGCGGTCTTCCTCGTCCTCGGCCTTCTGCTCCCGTTCGCGCTGTTCGGAGGAATCGTCGCGGCCTATCTCCTGACCGCCGTCCTGACGGTCGTCGCGCTCTTCGAGGGAGCGGTCCTCATCGAGATGATCCGTTCCGCCACCCAACGTGCGAGCTCGGTGGGCGCGGGGCGTAGGGGTCAGGTGAGCCTCGTCCTCCGGGCCCTGGTCCTCGTGGTCGTCATCCTCGCCCTCCAGCTTGCGTTCAACCCCGTGTTCCTGCTGGGTCTCGCGCAGCGGCTCTCGTCGGTGGGACTCGTCACCGCGGCCGTCCCGTTCTTCTGGTCGACCGAGGCGCTGACGCAGTGGGTCGCCGGGGATTTCGCCCTCGGTGCCGCGTTCGCTATCGGGCAGGTCGCCTTCGTGGCCCTCTTGGTCTATCTCGCAGGCGAGCTCCGCGTCCGCTACTGGGTCCCCTCGTCGGCCGAGGTCCACCTCGAGGAGCACCGGTACGCCGCCCGGAACCCGGTCCTCGCCTTCTTCGGGCTCAATGCCGCCGAGTCCGCCCTCGTGGCGAAGGACCTCAAGGGCCTCGCCCGGCGGCGCGAGATGCTCCCCACGCTCGTCGTTCCGATCGTCCTCGTCGTCCTGGTCCTGGTCGAAGGGACCGCCTTCGGGGGGTTCGTCTCGGTGCTCTGGATCGGGTGGGTCGCCGGCTTTTTCGCGCTGCTCATCTCGGGCTCGTCGGTCGGACAGGAACGACGGGCCCTCCAGTCGCTGTTCGCTTCGCCGATATCGGTGGGGAACCTCGTGCGCGCCAAGGCCGCCTTCGTGCTCCTGCCGTCGGTGGTCGTGTCCCTCACGCTCGGGCTCGTGGTCGGCTTCTACTTCGGGCTCACGGCGGGGGAGGTCCTCGGCGTGCTGCTCCTCGTCGTCACCGCCTCGGTGGTCCTCACGTTCTGGGGGCTCATGTTCGCCTCGCGGTTCTCCGACTTCCAGGAACGACCCCGGCCCCAGTTCCTGCGCCCGGGCGGTATGCTCGCCGCCACCGGCTCGGGGATGGTCCTGCTCTTCGCCATCCTGATCCCGGGGACGTTCGCCCTCCTTTCCCCCTCCGTCGCGTCGGTCCCGCTCGCGCTCGCGTGTGCCGCGCTGGCGGTGGGGGTCGGGGGCCTCGCGGTCCTGCTGACCTACTCGGGCTTCCGTCGGCTCCTTTCCGAGCTTCCGTTCTGAAGACCCGCGCGCCGTCTATAGCGGCGCGCCGCACGACGGGCATCTCCCGTCGACCTCGTTGCCCAACGCTCCGCAGAACCGACATCGCACTTTGACGACCTGTCGCTCGATGGTGTGGACCGAGCTCCATCCCGGCCCGGTCGGCGGCGGGAGCGCCCGCTTCGCCTGGGCGATCGTGCCCGTCCACGCCTCCGGTTCGAGGACGTCGAACGAAGGGCGGCCGTGGGGAAGCTCGAGGACGAGCCGCGGTCGGCCGATGCGCCCCCGGCGGACGGCGACGTTCTTCAGTTCGTGAAGCGAGGCATCGAGCTGGGTCTCCGTCTCCCCCAACCCCCTTCGCCCGATCCCCCTCCGCGTCGCGGGAGCTTCGAAGACGACCCTAAGGGTCGTCACGTAGAGGACCCCGGGGCCTTTCGGCGGGCCGTCGGACCCATCTCCGGCGCTCGCGACCGCGTAGGCGCTGCGGAGCACGCTCTCCCCGTGACCCAGGAGCATCGCCGGAGAGAGAAGGTCGGGAATCTAATACCCTCGCCGCCCGACGGTCCGCCGCCGGCTGGCGCGGCGGAGCTCCTCCCGGAACCGCTTCGGGGCCCGTTCGGTCGCGACGGTGATCGTCACCGGAGCGAGGCGGCGAGCCTCCCTCCGGAGGAATCGCTCGGTTCGCGCGCGGTCCATCTTCCAGCACTCCCGAAGCCAGGTCCCCACCGCTCGCTGGACCCATCGCTCGGGGTCGTCCAACAGACGCGCGAGGAGGGTGAACGGCCGGTCGAGCTCGCCGATCCGGACCCACCCTCGGAGCGCGTACGTGGAGGCCCGTCGGCGCCAGAGGTTCTTCGAGCCGGTCCAATCGAGGAGCTCCCGAAACCGCTCGGGACGGGCCGCGGCCCAATTCGCGAGAGGGCCCGATGCGAGGCCGTCCGAGAGAGCCCAGCCGGTCGCGGCATCCACCCACCGCGCTCCGAGGCTCCAGCCGAAAGGATCGTCGGCGAGCGGCGGGCGACCGAGCAGCTCGATCGCCACCATCTTCTCCTCGAAGAAGGAGCCATCCCACAGGCACTGGACGAGCGCTCGTCGCTCGGCGCGCGACCTGGTATCGAGGCGGGAAGCGGTCGCCCGGACGACCCTTCGCAGGTCCGGGGTGCTCACCCCGAGGACCGGGACCGGGGACCCGAGATACGAGCGGAGCGACCCGATCCCGGAGGGTCCTCTCTCGGCCCGCAGCTCCCGGAGGACTCGACGGCGTTCCGTCTCAGCCCACGAGGACGGGCGCCTCGCTACCATCCGACGGGGCTCGTGCGGTTCTGCTCGTCGAGCCACTGCTGGAGCGGCGCGAAGTACTCGAGCAGCCCCTTCGCGTCCATCCGACGCTCTCCCGTGAGGGCTTCGAGCGCGTCGGGCCACTCGCGGCTCGCTCCCATCTCGAGGGTCGCGGCGAGCCGCCGACCGGCCTCGCGGGAGCCGAAGATCGACGTCCGGTGGAGCGGCCCGGAGGCACCGACCTCGCGGGCGAGGGCGCGGTGGAACTGGAACTGGAGGATGTGGGCGAGGAAGTAGCGCATGTACGGCACGTTCGCCGGCACGTGGAACTTGGCCCCGGGGTCGAACTCTTCGTCGCCGCGCACGCTCGGCGGGGTGATCCCCTGGAAGCGCCGACTCATCTCCCACCAGGACGCGTTGTACTCCGAGGGCGGGGTCTCGCCCGAGAAAACGTCCCATCGCCACTTGTCGACGACGAGACCGAACGGGAGGAACGCCACCTTCTCGAGGGCCCTCCGCAGGAGGAGGCCGATGTCCCCGCTCGGGTCGGTGGGCCGGTCGAGGAGGCCTATCTCGACCAGGTACTCCGGCGTGACCGAGAGGGCGATCGTGTCCCCGATCGCCTCGTGGAACCCGTCGTGGGCGCTATCGCGGAAGAGGAACGGCTGTCGAGCGTACGCCCGCTGGTAGTAGTTGTGGCCCAGCTCGTGGTGGACCGTCATGAAATCCTCGCCGGTGACCTCGATGCACATCTTGAGACGCAGGTCGTCGACGCAGTCGACGTCCCACGCGCTCGCGTGGCAGACGACCTCGCGGTCGCGCGGTCGGACGAACAGCGAGCGCTCCCAGAAGCTGGCCGGGAGCGGGTCGAACCCGAGGGAGATGAAGAACCGCTCCGCCGTCCGCACGAGGTCGGTCTCCGAGAGACCGCGTCGGACGAGGAGCGAGGTGAGGTCGAACTCCGGGGTGGTCGATGGGGGAGCCAGGAGGGGAAGCGTCCCCTCCCAGGACTGCGCCCACATGTTCCCGAGCAGGTGCGCGGGGATCGGTCCCTGCGCGGAGACCCGGTCCGCGCCGTAATGCTCGAGCAGGCGGCGCCGGACGTAGGCGTGGAGCGCCCGATAGAGCGGCTCGACCTCCGACCACAGGCGGTCGACCTCCTGCGTGAACGCGGTCGGGTCCATGTCGTACTTGGAGCGCCACATCGCCCCCGTGTCCGCGAACCCGAGCTCGGCGGCCCCGCGGTTGGCGAGCTCGACGTACCGGACGAAGTCCGGGTGGATGTTGCGGCCGATCGCGTGCCATCCCGTCCAGACCTCTTCGAGGAGCGCCGGATCCCGGCTCTCGCTCAAGATCCGTGAAAGACCCTGAAGGTCGAGCGGCTCGGGCGCGGAGCGGGGAGCGAAGCGGCCCGTCGAATAGGTCCCCCGCATCGCCGTCACGCGTCGGGAGAGCTCCTCGGACTCGGTGGGGTCCGACGGAGCCACCAGCGGGAGCATCAACCGCAACAGCTTGGCCTTCCTCGCGTCGGTCTCCGAGAGGTCGCTCGTCGAGAAGGCCGTCGACTGCTTGGCGAGCTCGGCCGTCGCGCCGATCAGGCGGGAGTACGCCCGAGCGGCGAGGAGCTCGCTATCCGACGTGATGTACGTGTCGTAAACCCAGTCCGCCTTCTGGGACTCAACGGTGAGGTCGAGGAGCCTCGATTCCGCCTTCCGCAGGAACTCCCCCATCTCCGACGCTGTCATCGTCCTCTCCCCCGCGACCGTGAGCTCAACGGCCCCCCCTTTAAGAAGGGGCACCGAAAGCTGCGATGCGGGCGAAATCGGTCCGCCCGATGTCCGCCAAGGCTTTACCTCAGGGGTAGGGTATCCACCCCTCCATTTCCAGTCGAACTTTCAGCTTTATGTACGACGTGCGTCTGACACCCTTCAGCGGACGTGTCCGACAACCCCGATGGCCGGGCGATTCTCGCCGCGCTGCCCGCGCATTTCGGGCCGCCGATCGAGGACCTGGACGTTCCTCTTGCGGTCCTCCCGTGCCTTCGGCTCGAAGCTCGTCTCGCCTCGCGCGAGGGGATCTGGGTCGCATGAGCGTGGCGATCCGTAAGCCGTCACTGCCGTCGTCCGAACAGCTGCTCGAGATGCCCTCTTCTCGTGTCTTCCTCGGGCAAGGCGAGCCGCGAGGCTACGGGGTTCGGCCGAAGCTGACCCCCGAAGCGGCCGCGGCGTTCGCCACATACGTCGACCCGGCGCGAGCTCGCGCGGCGATGGAAGGCCGCACGCTCGTCTACACGGTACGCTGGGGCTAGTTGAGGCGCAGCGGCCTCGCTTCAGGTCGCGTCGTCTTCTTCTCGCACTCGTTCCCGCTCGTTGTCGGGAAACGGAGGAGCGGGACGGTGGCGCTTCGCGTCCACCCAGGCTTCCTCGACCGCGCGCTTCGAGAGCGCATCGGCCATCGCGTTCTCCTCCCGGGGCACCCATCGGAACTCGACCTTCGGGAACGATCGGGCGAGCTGGGCCAGCCAGTCATGGTAGGCCTTCAGGTGCTCCGCCCGGACCTCGTACTCGCCGTTCATCTGGCGGATCACGAGCTGGCTATCACCCTCCACGACGACCTCCCCGGCGTAGCCGATCGCGCGGAGCTGCTCGAGCGCTCGGATCGCGCCCACGTACTCGGCGACGTTGTTCGTGGAGTGCGGCGAGTACGGCCGGGTCGCGAGTCCGCACTCCTCGAAGTGGATCCCAGGACCTTCGATCACGAACCCCCATCCTGCGACGCCCCCACCGCCCGGAGGCTGGCACGACCCATCGAAATGGACGAGCGCGGGAGCGGAGGCGTCCGGGACGGCGATCCCTCGGGGAATTACCTGGTCGATGTCCATCGCCCTCAACGCCTCCGGGACGGGGGAACGTTGGGCCGCGGGGTCGCGACGGGACGGGCGAGCGACGGACAGTTGCAGAACGCTTCCATTCGGCCGCAGGTCGGGCAGGTCACCCGGTCGTTCACCATTCCGAGCGGGCGGCCGCAATTCCGACAGTCCCGGGCCCGCGCGCATCGGGGACACTGGGCGAGGTCGGAGGTGATCACCGTCCGGCAGTACCGACAATCCACCGGTTCGTGCGGGTTGAAGAGGCGCCTCGCCCGGGGCTCGACCGTCGGAGCGCGGGTCGCCCGCTCGAGCTCGGCATAGGGGTTCCCGAACGCCCCTCCGACCGTCGTGCGGGTTGGGTCCTGCGCGAGGGCCCCCAGCATCACGACGACGAGACCGACGGGGGCCACAAGGAACCCGAGTTCCTGCTCGATGTCGAGCTGCTCGGCGCCGGTGAACGCGATCGGGTAGGCGACCAGGGCGAACCCGAGGCCGATCAGGACGACTCCGATGAGAACGATCGACCGGTTCATCTGACCTGCCGGCGGACCCCTCCGGTCCCCGGGGCCTCGAACGGTCGGCCGTCCACTTAAACCGGATGGCTGGAGGTCTCGCTTTTCATCTCGACCGACGTCCCGCCCGCATGGCGCAACCGACGGCAACTCTTCGCACGACCCTCGGAGACATCCGCATCGAGCTCTTCCGTGACCGCGCTCCCAAGACGGTCGACAACTTCGTCTCGCTCGTTCGGAAGGGATTCTACAACGGGCTCGCCTTCCACCGCGTCATTCCCGGGTTCATGATACAGGGCGGTTGCCCGAAGGGAGACGGCACGGGCGGCCCCGGCTACACGATCCCCGACGAGTTCGAGCCGACGCTGAAGCACGAAGGACCGGGGATCCTCTCGATGGCGAACGCAGGCCCCAACACCGGCGGGAGCCAGTTCTTTATCACCCTCGCCGCGACCCCCTGGCTCGACCACAAGCATGCTGTGTTCGGCAAGGTCCGCTCCGGCCAGGACGTGGTGGAGAAGATCGCGGCGGTCCCGCGGGACGGGCATGACCGGCCTCGGACACCGGTGCGCATCGTCGAGGCGACGGTCGCAGGTATCTAGACGCTACCCGATCACATCGGGAAGTCGAACGGCAACCGTTCGCCCGGCGCGCGGGCGTCCTCTAGCGTGACGAGGAACCCGACGACGATCCCGATCGCCGGGATGATCATCGCCAGCTCGAGGAACATCGAGTACCCGGCCGTGACGGACGCCGACCCGCCGGGGACGACCAGCCGGTAGGGCGAGAGCCCGAGCGCATAGACTAGGTAGAGAAGCGACACGAACGACGTGACGACCGACAGCGGCCCGTAGGCCCGCGTCGGTTTCGCGATGTAGCGGGCGGTGCCCAGCCCGAGCAGGATGAGGCCCCAGACCACCACGGCGGTGGTCGAGATCGGGAGGGCGATCCCCCGGGAGTTGACGAAGCTGAGCGCGGCCACCGGAAGGGCCACCAGGAGGAAGAACGACGGGATGAGACGCAGGGCGGCGACCAGGATGCGATACCCGAGCGACGGGACCTGGTATCCGCCGGTCTCTCGCGAAACTGCGGTGGCTCCCCTCGGGCTGCTCACGGGAGCGCCTTCGGGGGAAACGGAATCGTCCCGCCTCCGTTCGAGTACGTGGTCAGCAAGGTGCCGCCGGCCAACGGGCAGCCGGGGCTCAGGACGGCGTTCTGGGTCTCTTCGTAGAACCCTCCCGGCGGGACGGCCAGCGAGAACGAGCCCCCGCCGCAGGTGACGAAACTCGACGACTCGAGCTCGAACGTGATCGTTCCGGAGTCGGCCGAAGCAGCGTGGTTCGCGAAGGTCAATGTGACCGGGACCGTGATGGTCCCACCCGTGCTCGAGGGGGTCCCGACGCTCACTTGGAGGCCCTCGAAGGGGGCCCCCCAGAACCGCGTCTCGGACAGCGAGACCGAGAGTGGGAACAGGTACGCGTACGTCGCGTTGCCCCAGGCGTTCACGCCCAGGTACTGGTCCTCGGTGAGGAGGGATTCCGCCGGGCTGGAGGTGGATGCCGGTAGGTACAGCGCGATCGGGAAGACCCCGGTCGTCGAGGGCGCTACCTCCGCCGGTCCGACGCCGAGCGTCCCCAGGAGGACGCCCGCCCCGTTCGCGACGCGGGCGGTCAGCGACAACCCCTGGATCGGGTACAGTCCGGGGTTCGAAAGGGTGAACGACCCGGTGATCTCCACCGTCCCGTTCGGCGCGAACGACGCCGACAGCGAACGGGCCTGCGCGCTCGAGCGGGCCACCTCGACCGCCGAGTACGCGACCGTCCCTGCGTAGATGAGGAGGACGACCAGCACGACCGTGCTCGCCCAGCGCAACGCTCGCGCGAGGCGATAGATCGCGGGAGGTTGTCGATGCGTGGGAATCCCCAGCGCCGCCACTCGCGATCCCCCGCTGTTCAAACGCGTGGCTCCTGCTTGAAAACCTATCGAACCCGACGAAAGGACGCTCTCCCCACGCTTCCGAGGTCGGCGACACAAAGTAGATGTTCGAGCGGGCACGGTGCGCTCCCCGCGCCGAGGGGGAGGGAGCGCGATGGCAGAGGAGCACCGCGATGCGCTCCGGGAATGGGTCTCCGTGCCCGCGATGGGCTTCCCTCGCCTCTCCCCCGGTCGAGAGCACGTCGGCTTCTTCTGGGACCCCGACGGGCGGATAGAGTTCTACGCCTTGGATGTGCGCGGGGGCCCGCCCGTGCAGGTCACCCACGGCGAACTTCCCAAGTCCCTGTACCCGTTCGCGTGGGCGCCGGACGACCGTTTCATCGTCTTCTCCCGGGACCGGGACGGCAACGAACAGCATGACCTGCTCCGAATGGATTGCACGACCGGGTCGGTCACCGAGCTTACCCACGACCCGACGTGCCAGCGGATCGCGATCTCGGTCAGCTCGGACGGACGGTGGGTCCTCTACGTGTCCGACCAAGGCTTCCCTGGCGAGGAGCGGCAGCTGGACCTTTGGCGGATCCCCACGAGCGGGGGCGAGGCGGAGCGCCTCGCACACCATCGCCAGCCCGTGAACGCGTGGGTCTCCCGGAATCTCTTCTCCCCCGACGGCACCCGGGTCGTCTACGCAGCGAGCGACCAGGACGACCCCCGCGATACCGAGGTGTTCGTGACCCGACCGGGCCGCCCTGGGTCCGAACGGATCCTTTCGATAAGGAAGGGCTCGAAGGAGATTCCCGTGACCTGGAGCCCGGACGGTCGGTGGGTGGCCGTGGAATCCGACGCAGCCGAATTCACGAGGGCCGGTCTGCTCGACATCGACTCCCGGGAAGTGCGCTGGATGGGTCCGGGAACCGCGGACGAGGAGCCGGTGGACTTTTCCCCCGACGGCCGATCGCTGCTGGTCTCCCGCATCCGAGGCGTGCGCGTTCAGCCCGTCGTCTACGACCTCGCCACGGGGTCGGAACGCGTCCTCCCGGTCCACCTCGACTTCCGGGGAGAAGTGGGGTTCCTGCCCGATGGCCAACGGGTTCTGGCGGTCCGTATCGAGCCGAGTCGTCCGAACAGCATCGTGATCTGGAGCCCGGCAGAGGGCGCGATCGACGAACTCCTCCCACCGAACTATGGCCCGGTCTCCCCGAGTGAGGTCGTCTCCTACGAAGTCATCCGCTATCCTACCTTCGACGGCCGCGAAATCGAGGCGATCCTCTACCGTCCCCGCGGCCGAGCGGGCTCCCCCCCGGCTCCCGCTGTGATCGAGGTGCACGGGGGCCCGACCTGGCAGTTCTACGAAGGGTTCGATGGGTTGACCCAGTACCTCGTCTCGCTCGGCCTCGTGGTTCTGAAACCGAACGTGCGCGGCAGCACGGGATACGGGTCGCTGTTCCGGGACCTCAACCATCTCGACCTCGGGGGCGGGGACCTGAAGGACGTGGCCGCGGCCGCGGAGTACCTCCGACGCCAGCCCTACGTCGACCCCCAACGGCTCGGCATCTACGGCATGAGCTACGGGGGATACCTCACCTATGCCGCCGTTACCTACTGCCCCGACTTCTGGGCCGTCGGGGTCGCGCTCTCCGGCATAACTGACATGAAGCTCGCCTACGAAGAGGAGATGCCGGAGCTTCGCCACTACGACCTTGAGATTATGGGAGACCCGGCCAAGAACGCGGCGCTCTGGCACGAGCGCAGTCCGGTCCACTTCGCGGAGAACCTACGAGCCCCGATCCTGATGATCCACGGTCTTCACGATCCCCGATGCCCCGTGAGCCAAGCTCGTGTGTTCCGGGACGCCCTCCTCCGACTCGGCCGGAAAGAGGGCCGCGACTTCGAGTACCTCGAATTCTCAGACGAGGGCCACGGGAGCGCGGACCGCGAGCAGATCCTACGGTCCTATCGTCCGGCGTTCTCCTTCCTTAGGCGCCACCTCCTCGATCCCCCCAGGTGAGGGTCGGACAGCACGGACGGGGGCCCGCGGTCGATGGCGAAGATCCCGCTCTGGGTGAAGCCCCGCAGTTCGATCGATGCGCTCGCATGGGACCCGTGGCGACGGCGCTGGGTGGTCTCCTGCCGCGCCCCGCCCACAGGAGGGAAGGCCAATCGCGCCGTGGCCCTTCTCCTGGCGGAGTGGCTTGGGTTGCCGAGCTCGTCGGTCGCCTGGGTGCAGGTAGGCTCCTCCCATTCGAAGGTGTTGTCGGCGGATGGGATCACCGACTCGGAAGCGGACCGACGGTTGCGTTCCCGCCTCCGGGTCACCTAACTAGCGGGCAGGTCCGGCGACGGAGCTCATCGCTCGGCGGCAGCCCCGCCTCCGCGCCCCGGGCTCGAGGGGCGGCGCCGCCCGGAAGGGCTCGACGCCGCCAACGGCGATCGGAAGACGACGCCGTCTCAGGGCTTCGACGGCGGGGTCTGGCCCGCGGGCATCCCGCTGGACTTGCTGGCATCCGACCCGCCGCCCAGGCCCGGCATCATCGGCATCATCTGGCCGAATGGGTGGCCGGTGATCCCCGCCACCAGCCGGTCCATGCCCATGAAGAGCAGCGCCAACGCGAGGAAGAATATCAGCAGCCAAACGGCCAGCAGTGGCTCGACCAATACGATCAGGGCCAGCGCGATCGACATCACACCGACGATCACGGCCAGGACGCGGTACCACGTGGGTAGTTTCACGGACGATACAGCCATAGATCCCTCGAGCGGCGATCGACTTCTGGCAGAAATAATTGCGGCCCGTCGACCTCATGACGAGCGACCGGGTCGATACGGTTCGAGGACGCTCTTGGGCGGATGCCGCGCCAAGCTCGCTCCGCGCCGAATCGGGAATCCGTGGGGGTGGTTATCGCGGGGGAGAGGTCGGATCCACGCCCGCGGGACGCCGCCACGCGTACCGGATCAGGAAGGGCGCGATCACCGAGGTGACGACCGTCAGGGCTCCGACGAACGGGAGCACGAACGGGCTGGTGGCGTCGATGTCCGCCCCGCCCTTCGCCACAACGATCGAGAGCTCGCCCCCCGAGGCGGACAGCGTGAGCGCCGCCCGGCGGGCCTCGGGGTCAGCGAATCCCTGCTGGCGGGTGGCCAAGTACGTCGAGGCGAGCTTCACGCCGAACGCGGTCGCCAGGAACGCGGCGATCGGGAGGATGTACTGGGGCAGGAGACCGATGTCCATCAGCGCGCCCATCGAGACGAAGAAGATCGCCCCGAAGACATCCTTCAGGGGTGCCATCAGCTCGTGCGCGGTGGCCTGGGTCTTGGATTCCGCGACCAGCACACCAGCGAGGAACGCCCCGGTCGCCACCGAGATCCCGACCAGGCTCGAGATGAGGGCGAGACCGAAGGCGAGCCCGAGCAGAGCGAGGAGGAGGACCTGGTTGATCCCGGACCGGTGGATGCGGTCGATCAGCGGGGAGAGGGTGCGGGGCCCGATGAGGAGCACGCCGACGATGAAGAGGGCGACGAGGCCGATCGAGAACACGACCGAGCCGATCGCGAGGTGGCCGTTCTGGGCGGTGGACTGCAGGATCCCGAGCATCGAGACCACGATGATGTCCTCGACGACGGTGATCCCCAGCACGAGGCTGGTGTCCGGTCCCCGTATCACCCCGATCTCTTCGAGCACGCTCGAAACGATCACGGTGCTCGTGACCGAGATCGCCAGCCCGATGAACAGGCAGTCCCAGAACGGGAACCCGAGGGCCAATCCCACCAGGAACCCCGCCACGAACGTTGCGAGCGATTCCGAGAGCGCGATGACGAGCGACTTACGCCCGACGGCCCGGAGGCGGGAGAGCGGGTACTCGAGGCCGACCGCGAAGAGGAGGAACACGATCCCCATCTCCGCCAGCGCGTTGAGGACGTCCGGGTAGTGGATCAGGGAGAACGGCGGGACGTACGGCCCGATGACCATCCCGGCCACGATGTATCCGATCAGGAGGGGTTGACGGATCCACCGGAAGAGGATCGCCATCGCGAGCGCGACCAGGACGACGATGGCCACGTCCTGCACGACGAGGATATCCTCGATCGCCACGGTGTTCGGGTTCCTCAACACCGTCCTCCATAAGGGGACTCTCTCCTAGATGGCCCTGAGATCCGAGGGTCACGTCTTGTCCCTCGGGTGCCCCGTCGAGAAGACGGTCATCGGAGCGTGAGATGTCCGTCCCCGGCGCGCTCTTCGTCGCCGGTATTCGACCGAGATGCCGGATCCCCTATCGGGACGGCTCCCGAACGTTGTCACGAAGGTGGTTGACCAGCCACTGGAGGGACTTGAACCCCCGACCTGCTGATTACGAATCAGCCGCTCTGCCAAACTGAGCTACAGTGGCGTGAACGTACGGTCGATGGGAATCGCCCTATAATGGTGGCGGCGGAGGGTCACCGGAGCGAGTCGAGCGCCTCGGTCAGGTCGCGGACCAGGTCCTCGGGGTCCTCGATCCCGAACGAGAACCGAATCAGCCCGTCGTCGATCCCCCGGCGTTCCCGCTCCTCCGGGGAGAGGTGTCGGTGCGAGGTGAGGCTCGGCACGCTCGCGAGGCTGTCGACGCCCCCGAGGCTGGACGCCACGTGGACGAACCGAAGGCGCCGCAGGAATCGTTCTGCCATCGGTGCCCCACCGTTCAGGGAGACCGTGACCATGCCGCCCCTCCCGCGCATCTGGCGCGAGGCGATCGCCTCCTCCTCGGGGCTGGCCTGACCGGGGTAGTAGACGCGTCGCACGAGAGGGTGAGCCGCAAGCGCCTCCGCGACCCGCTTTCCGTTCTCGTTGTGGCGAGCGACGCGCAGCGCGAGCGTCTTCAAGCTCCGTCCCAGGAGGTAGGCCGCGAACGGGTCAAGCGCGGAGCCGAAGTCGCCCTTGGTGTCGATCCGGGAGAGAAGGTCGTTCGGGCCGACCACTCCGCCCGCCACCAGGTCGCTGTGACCGGCGAGGTACTTCGTGGCGCTGTGGAAGACGAGGTCCGCGCCGAGCGAGAGCGGGGTCTGGTTGACGGGGGTCGCGAACGTGTTGTCGACGACGAGGATCGCACCGACCGCGTCGGCGGCCTTCCCCCAGCGAGCGATGTCGTGGACGGTGAGCAGCGGGTTCGTGGGGCTCTCGAGGACCGCGAGGCGGGTCTTGGGTGTGAGGAGCGCCTCGGGCTCCCGGGCCTCGCGCTCGCTCACGAACCGTACCGAGACCCCGAACCGGGGCAGGAGCTCCGAGAGGACGGTCAGGGTGCCGCCGTAGAGAACGTCGAGCGCGACCACCTCGTCCCCGGATTGGACGAGCGAGAGCAGGAGGCTCGTGAACGCCCCCATGCCCGAGCCGAACAGGCGCGCCGCCTCTCCGCCCTCGAGCTGGCGGAGGAGCTCGGTGGGGACCTCGACCGTGGGGTTCCCGAGCCGGCTGTAGAGGTACACCCCGCCCCGGTCCGCCGCTTCGGAGAACCCGGACGGAAAGTGGTAGGTGGTCGACTGGTAGATCGGCGGGACGACCGCTCCGGCGTTGTACTCGGGACGGCGGGCTCCGTGGACGAGACGGGTCGACGGGCCGACCCACTCGGGGACCGGGTCAAAGCGCGGACGAGGACGAAGGCCCGGGTCCTGCGACTTCTCCGGGTCGGTCATGTGAGGCTCCGACCGAGGCCCCGGGTCGCCTGCTTCACGATCTTGAGACGGGCCGGCGCGCCGATCTCGTCGAGATAGGCGGCGACCGCCGCAGGCACGGCATCCTTCCATCCGGCGCTTCCCTCCGCCAGCTGCTCGCGGATCCGGGCCCCCTCGAAACGGTCCCGGTCGAAGAGGGGCGGGCTCTCGACCTGGTAGCCCGACCGCTCGAAGAGGAGGCGGGTCAGGGGGTTGTTCGTGTAGACCCGGTCGAACTTCGGTAGGAGTCCTTCCAGGTACGTCACCCAGAGGGCGTGGCGGGAGATGTCCGCGATCGGGAGGACGAGGGTGTTCTCGACCTTCGCCTCGGCGAGGGCGCGGCCGATTATCTCGAGCCGCTCGCCCGCGGTGAACGGGTTCTCCCAGGTGTACGACGCCTCGGCGCTTCCGACCCCGATCAGGAGGGAAGCGGCCGGGCGGTCGGCCCGGATCTTGCGGACGACCTCGAGGTGACCCCGGTGGAACGGTTGGAAGCGACCGATGAGGAGGGCTCGCACAGGTTCCTCGCAATCACTCGGGGGTCAAATCCTCCACGTCGTCCAAGAACTCGTCGATGTGCGGGCACCGGGCGGTCAGATAGTGCCGGCAGTGCGAGCAGTGACGGTCGTTCCAGGCGGTGGTCAGGTCGTCGTTGAACTCGTAGCACGGACGGTCGACGAACCGGTCCTCCTCCTCGTCCTCCCCGGAGGGGGAGGGGGTCGGGAACGGTCGAGAGACCACCGGCCCGTGCGCCGGGACGCGGAACGTTCCTCTCACGAACCGGTCGGCCGGGCCGGCGTAGCGGCCGGCGGAGTGGGCACGGGGATCTCTTCGGACGATCGGCCCGTGGCGCGGACCATTGCGGAAAGGCGTTCGAGGAGCGACTCCTTCTGCGTGCCCTGGCCGACCAGGGCATACTTGAGCACGTCGCGGAGCGTGGATACCGGGATGACCTCCACCGTGCCGCGGTACTTCGATTCGAGGACGAGGTCGTCGAGGTTCTCCTCGGGCACGAGCACGCGCTTGATGCCCGAGTCGGCCGCCGCCTCGACCTTGGCCGTGACGCCGCCCACCGGCAGGACCTGGCCCCGGACCGAGAGCGACCCGGTCATCGCGACCGACTGGTCGACGGGGACGCCTTCGAGGGCGCTGATGACGGCGGTCGCGATCGAGACCGAGGCGCTGTCGCCCTCGACCCCGTCGGACGTGCCGACGAACTGGATGTGGATATCGTAGCGGGAGATGTCCTCGCCCGTGTACTTCTTGATGAGCGCGCTGACGTTCTGGACCGCCTCGCGCGCGATCTCGCCGAGCTTCCCGGTCGCGACCACCACCCCGCCGTTCCGCGTCTGGGCCGGCGTTACTTCCGCGACGATCGGAAGCACGATACCTGAGAACTCCGCCATGCCGGTCTGAGCGTTGATCGCCGCGAGCCCGTTCACGACCCCGACGGCGGAGCCCTCGGTCGAGAACATGTGATACTCCTTGCGGCGCTCGATGTAACGGTCGGCGATCTGCTGCTCGAGCGAACGGGCCGCCTTCTTCGCCTTCACGACCTGCTCGGCGTGAACGACGGAGAGACCGTCCGAGAGCGCGATGTCGCCGGCGACCCGGACCAGGCCCCCGAGCTCCCGGAGCCGAAGCGTGAGCTGGCCCGAGCGACCCGAACGTCGCTGGGCCTCGCGGATGACCTCGACGATGGCCCCGAGGTCGAAGTGGGGGATCTTCTTGTCCTTCGTGACCTCTTGGGCGATGAACCGAACGATCTTCAGTCGGTTGTCCGGCGTATCGGGCATCGTCGTCTTGACGTAGAGCTCGTAGCCGTAGCCGCGGATGCGCGACCGGAGCGCCGGGTGCATCGTCTGGACGCTGTCGACGTTCCCCGCGCATACGAGGACGAAATCGGAGGGGACCGGTTCGGTCTTGACCATCGCGCCGGCGGAACGCTCGGACTGACCGACGATCGGGAACTTGCGCTCCTGGAGCGCGGTGAGCAGCGAGTGCTGGCTCTCGATCTTGAGGAGGTTGATCTCGTCGAGGAACAGCACGCCACCGTTCGCCTTGTGGATCGCCCCGACCTCGACGCGCTCGTGCGGAGGCGTCTCGAGGCCGCCCGACTGGAACGGGTCGTGCTTCACGTCCCCGAGCAGGGCTCCCGCGTGGGCGCCCGTGGCGTCCACGAACGGAGGCTTGTCGTCCGGCGTGTGAGAGACGAGGAGCTTCGCGACCGCGTTACCGGTATCCGTGCGGCCGCCCGAGAACCGGGCGAGCACCCAGATGATGAGCACGATGAGGACGCCGAAGAGGATCGCGGTCAGGTCCTTCTGGACGATCACGATGTAGAGCGTGACCGCCATGATGACGAGGGCGACGACGACGAACAGGATCGTCCGCTGCTCCTTCTTCTGTGCGGCCTCTATCTTCTGGGCTGCGACGATCTCCTTTCCCTTCCCGGCGGGGACGACCCGGATCTTCGGTTCGTTCGGGTCGTCGCTGTTGGAGTAGGCGAGAATGTCCTGGAGCTGCTCCTTGGGAAGGAAGTCGACCATGGCCCGGGCGAGCATGCTCTTCCCCGTCCCGGGGTCGCCGATGAGCATCATGTGCCGCTTCTGGGTCGCGGCCTTGCGCGCGACCTCGACGGCGTCGTCCTGACCGATCACCTGGTCCAGGAGCCGGGGCGGAACCTCGACCTGGGCGCTTGAGGTGTAGGGCAGGGTCCGCGCCCACTGCTCGAGCTCGCTGACCGGAGCGGCGTCCGCGCTCCCGGTGCCCGGTGCTCCCGTTCCTTCTGCCATGGCGGCGTCGCGGCTCCCGACGGTCGAGAACCGGTGCGCCAATGAATCCATGGGGAGGTCCATATAAAGCCCTTCGTGCCAGTATATCCGGAGTACCCAGGTTTCGGGGACCGTTTTCCGCTTCCGGAAGCGTCTTCATCCCGGCGGGGGTCGGCCGTTATCTACCGTCCCGGGCTCGACCTTGTCGGGACCCACGATGACGGTTCGGCTGGAGGGCAAGCCGGTCGCAGAGCGGATCGACGAGGCGACCCGCGAGGCCGTCGCCTCGGTCCCGACCGGTGCGGCGCCCCCGTGCCTCGCGAGCGTGCACCGGGGGGTGGACAGCCCCTTCCGGTACTACCTCAAGCGCCAGGCGAAAGCAGCCGCCGGGCTCGGCATCACCTTCCGCGACGAACCTCTGCGCCCCGGGGACGGGCCAAAGGAGCTCGTCGACCGACTGACCGCCCTGGACGGGGACGCGGGCGTCCATGCGGTGCTCCTGGAGCATCCCCTGCCTCCCCCGTTCGACTTCTACCGCGCGGTCGCGACCCTTCGACCCGCCAAGGACGTCGACGGCGTGGGGACCGCGAACCTCGGGCGTCTGGTCGCCCAGACGCCCGTTCAGGTCCCTGCGGTCGCGCTCGCGGCCGTCGAGATCGCGCGCCATTACCGGCTCCCGATGGAAGGGGAGCGGGTCGTCGTCCTGGGCCGGTCCGAGACGGTCGGGCTGCCCCTCGCCCTCCTGTTGGCCGGAAAGGGCATCGGCCTCAATGCCACCGTCACGGTCGTCCACTCGAAGACCCACGACCTGAAGGAGACCCTGGCGAGCGCGCGGACGATCTTCTCCTGCATGGGCCGGCCCGGGATGCTGACCCGAAAGCTGGTCCCGGAAGGGGCGTTCGTGATCGACGTGGGGGTCAGCACCGTCCCCGATCCGGCCCGGCCGGGGAGCTCGAAGACCACCGGCGACGCGGACTTCGCGAGCCTTGACGGTTGGGCCGCGGGGGTCACGCCCGTCCCCGGGGGAGTGGGGCCCGTGACGGTCGCGAAGCTGATGGCGAACACGCTCGAAGCCTATCGGCTCTTGCGAGAGGAGGAACGGCGTTGAGCCGCCACCATCCCGGTGCGCCCGGAGCGACGCCTCTGCCTCTGCGCTGTCGGGACTGCCCGATGTGGTACGGCGCGGAGGACGACGGGTGGGGCCCGTGCTCGATCAAGAACCGGCGGGGCGACGAACGGTACCTCACCTGGGGAGGTCACGCGTGCGACGAGGACTACTTCCCGCCGCGGGTGAGGCCCACCTTCGCGCGGGCCGCGCTGTTGAGAGGGGTCCGCTCCACCTCGAGAGCGTCGGCGGTCGGGTACACCTCGACCTCGAAGGCGGCCCAGCGAAGCCGACGGGCGGCCCGGCGCAAGACGGCCGGCCCGAACTCGAGGCGGCGGCGGGCTTCGTCGAGCCGGTAATCCCCAGGGGCGGCGCCGATCGCGCGGACGACCCGGGCCGACCAGCGGCCGAGGCCCTCGTCGCCCTTCGGTTCGACGATCCCGAGCACCACCGTGCCGTCCCCCGTGTGCTCGGCGAACGCGGGCGCCGTTCGTTCGGCCTGGCGCAGGAGCCGTTGTCGAAGCTGCACGCCGTCCTTGAACCGGGACGAACAGTAGTGCACCGGTACCGATAGGGAGAGCTCTCTCACGAGCCGCTCGGCGACCGCGCGACTGCCGCGGACCCCCCAACCGTTACGCGGGTCGACCCGGTAGCGACGCTCGCGCATCTTCGCCTCGTTGGTTTCGGAGAACTCGAGCTCGTTCAGGTTGACGAAGTCGATCCCGATCGCGTCCAGGGTCTTCAGGAGCCGACGAAGCTCGGCCTCCTTCTCGGGCAGGACGGGGATCTCGACGCCCCGACGGATCCCCCAACGAGGAGCCTGCTCGAGGACGGAACGATACGCCCCGCCGTCGCTCGACAACGGGCCCCAGAGGTAGTGCGGGATGTGGAGGCGGAACTCGTCAAGCCCGGCGCGCGCGAGCCGTTCGAGCTTCTCGGGGTTGGGCTCGTGGGTGTAGAGGTGGATGTTGTGCTCGGCCCCGAACTCGTGCTTCAAGAGGCGGACGTAGTGCTCCACGCGCTCCACGACCCCGAGCGGGTCCCCGCCTGTGATCCCGGTGCCGGCCGCCCCGATGGCGAGAACCTCCTCGAGCACGTCGTCGTCCGACCGGACGAGGCGCTCGTTCGCGTAGATGACGTCGAGCTGGTTGCGCTTCGGGGAGACCGGGCAGTAGAAGCAACGGAACCGACAGAGCCCGGTGACGAAGAGTACCATCTTGCGTCCCTCCGCGCACTGGACGCACGCAGGGGAGAGCGGTCCCCGGTGGCTCGAGGCCATCGGAAGGAGATGGAGGCCGTTCGCGTTCATCGAGGAGCGGAGCCGGTCCCCGAAGGATAAGTGTTTCCCGCGCCGGAATACGGCTCGCCGGCCGACCGGGCCGGACGCCGACGCTGGTTTCCCGTGGTGGCCTCTCGCCACCAAGTGGGATGGAGGGAGGCCGAAGGCGTAGGCTCAAATCCCCCACCTGGTTGGACGGCCCACTCGCGGAGGAACGTCGCCGATGGAAATGCAACCGGGCCAGATGGCGTACGACCGGGCCAGCACGGTGTTCTCGCCGGACGGACGATTGTTCCAGGTCGAGTACGCCCTCCAGGCCATCCAGATGGGGGGGACCGCGGTCGCGGTGACCTACGAGACCGGGATCGTCTTCGTCGCCTACCGCAACCTTCCGGTGAGCTCGCTCGCCGAGGCCGGTTCGATCGAGAAGAGCTTCGCGATCGACAAGGGGCTCGGCTGCGTCACGGCCGGTCTCATCGCCGACTCCCGCGTCCTCGTCGAGTTCCTGCGGGTCGAGGCCCAGCGCCATCGGTTGACGTACGGCGAACCCCCGCCGTTCACCCTGCTTGGCCACGCGCTCGGCACACTCCTCCAGCAGTACACCCAGTTCGGGGGAACACGGCCGTTCGCGGTCTCTCTCCTCCTCGGTGGGTTCAACGGGAACTCCCCCGGGCTCGTCGAGCTCGACCCGAGCGGCGCGACGATCGGGTGGAAGGCGTACGCCATCGGCCGCAACCGCCGGGCGGTCGCCGACTTCCTCGAAGAGAAGCTCCCCGAGCACCTGACCGAGGAGTCCGCGTTCAAGCTCGCGGTCCAGGCGGTCGCCGAGGGTTCGCCGACCCCGTTCCAGCCCGAGGCCCTCGACGTGGCGATCCTGGAGCCGGACACCGACCTGCGTCGCCTGCCGGTGGGCGATGTCGCCCGCCGCGTGCAGGGGATGCCGTTCATCGGAGCGCCCGAGCGCCGACCCAACTCCCGATAATCGGCCCGGGGACCTTCCGGCGTCGGAAGCCTCAAAGGGTGCGAGCCGCCTGGCCGGAGCCATGACCGGCTCGCTCCGCTTCTCCCCGCAGGACGCGCGCGCGATCGCGGCCTACAATCATGCCGTCTTCGACCGGTTCGTTCGCAAGGTTCGACGACTCCCGGGGAAGGAGGCGACGCGCAAACGGGGCATCGGTCATGAATCGCTGTTCAACACCCTCGTGCACGTCCTCAACGTGCAGGAGGTGTGGCTGGTCTACGTCGTCCACGGTCGTACCTCGGATCGTGTCCTGGGCGAGCTCTTCCGGGACCCCTCACGGCACCCCACGACCTGGAAGGGGTTCGACGAGTACTCGACGCGGGTCTGGAAGGGCATCGACGCGACCCTGCGCGGCCTCACCGGGCGCTCGCTCGACCGGCGAGTGAGCGCGTTCTGGATGCCCGGTCGCTACACGGTCCGGGACGCCCTCCTTCAAGCGACGGTGGAGGAGGCGCACCATCTCGGCGAGATCATCGCCGCTCTCTGGCAGGATGACCGCAGGCCCCCCGACATGACGTGGATCGAGGTCGGGCGGCCCGCGGCGCGACGTCGCCGACGGACCTAGCCTCGCGAGGACACCCTTCGCGCCGCGGACGCGGCCTCGAACTCCCCGCGCAGCCGCATCCGACGCCGCGTGCGGTGGTACGTGACCGCGAAGCGGTGCGCCTCGTCGCGCACCGCGCGCAGGAGCAGCATCGGGGCCGCGTTCGGGTTCGGGTGCATCGGCTCGGTGCGGTCGGTCCGGTAGACCTCCTCCTCCCGCTTCGCGAGGCCGATCGTGGGGATCCGGTCGACGAGCCCGAGCCCCGCGAGCGCCCCGGTCGCGGCCGAGAGCTGGCCGGCGCCGCCGTCGATGAGCAGCAGGTCCGGGAGGATCTCGTTCTCCGCGAGGCGACGAGCGAAGCGGCGGGAGACGACCTCCGCGACCATCGCGAAGTCGTTGGTCCCCTCGACCGTGCGGATTCGGTAGCGACGGTACTCGGAGCGCTTGGCGAGGCCCCGCTCGAAGACGACGAGCGAGCCCACGGCCTCCGACCCCTGGAAGAGCGAGATGTCCACGCCCTCGATGCGGTTCGGGATCGTCGGAAGCTCGAGGAGGCTCTGAACGGCGAGGAGCACCTCCCTCGGCGCGGGGCGGGCGACGACCTGGTCGACCGTGGCGCGGGCGAGACGCTCGGCGAGGCGCCCGAGCGAGGCGTATCGACCCGTAGGGCGGAAGTGGACCTCGACGCCGCGGGGAGCGAACAGCTCGTCGAGCGTCGTGTCGATCCCGGCCGGTCGGGGCGCCGCGATGTAGATTCGGTCGGGCAGCTCGAACTGCGCGCCGTAGTACTGGGTCAGGAACTGTCGCAGGAGCTCCCCCGGCTCCGGAACGTCGTTCGCGGGGATCTCGAGGAGGTGCGGCTCGGTCTGCCGGACCTCGCCGTCCTCCACCCGGAGGAGTCCCACCGCCACCCGCAACGTCGAGGGGTCCTGCGGGTAGGCCAGGGCGAGCACGTCCGCGCGACCCGTCCCGGGGCCGATGACCGCCTGGCGCTCGGAGAGCGCTCCGAGGCCGGCGAGGGCGTCCCTCAGCATCGCCGCGCGCTCGAACTCCTCGCGCTCGGAGGCGCGTCGCATTTCCGTTTCGACCAGTGGGCGCACGAGGGTGACCTGGCCCCGGAGGACCTGCGTCGCCCGGTCGACCTGCGCCCGGTACGCCTCTGGGCTGATCGCCCCGATGCACGGAGCGCTGCAGACCTTGAGGTGGTAGTAGAGGCAGGCCTGCTTCGGGAGTCGCACGCAGCGGCGCAGCTGGAAGAGGTCGCCCAGAAGCTTCTCGACGCCTCGGGCCTCGCGCGCGCTCGTGTACGGGCCGAAAAGGAGCAGGCCCGGCCGCCGTCGGGGCCGGCGAACGAGGAGGATCCGCGGGACCTCCTCGCCGACCGTCACGGCGAGGTACGGGTAGCTCCGGTCGTCCTTCAGGAGGACATTGTACGGCGGCTGGTACTGCTTGACGAGGTTCGCCTCGAGGAGGAGCGCCTCCCGCTCGGTCGCCGTGGGCGCGAACTCCACGCTCGTGCTCTGCGCGAGGATCGTCCCGTCCTTCTCGATGCGCGCCCGCAGGTGGTCGAGGACGCGGCGGCGCAGGCTGCGGGCCTTCCCGACGTAGACGACCTCGCCGCGGGCCGAGCGGAAGAGGTAGACCCCCGGGACGTCCGGGCCCCGGCGGAACCCCTCTCGGGTCTCCGCGGCGAGCTGGCTCGCCGGGACGAACGACGGGAGGTCGGCCCGACCGTTCTCGGTCATAGGCGCGCGCGCCGCAAGGTGGGCACGGGCGGGGGAAGGTGCGGAAGGAGGAAACGCCCGGTGTGAGAGGCGGGGACGCGCGCGACCTGCTCGGGCGGTCCTTGGGCGACCACGTGCCCGCCCGCGTTCCCGCCCTCGGGGCCGAGGTCGATCAGCCAGTCGGCCGACTTGAGCACGTCCACGTTGTGCTCGATGACGACCACCGTGTTCCCTCCCGAGCGCAGCCGGAACAGCACCTCGAGGAGGCGCTCGACGTCGGCGAAGTGGAGGCCGGTCGTCGGCTCGTCGAGGAGGTAGAGGGTCTTGCCCGTCGGGGGTTTGGCGAGCTCGTAGGCGATCTTGATCCGCTGGGCCTCCCCGCCGGAGAGCGTGGTCGCGCTCTGGCCGAGCCGGATGTACCCGAGACCGACATCCGAGAGGAGCTGGAGCCGCGAAGCGATGCGTCGGTGGTGCGCGAAGAAGGCGAGCGCCTCGCTCACCGCCATGTCGAGAACGTCGGCGATCGTCTTCTCCTTGAACTTCACTTCGAGCGTCTCGGCGTTGAATCGCTTTCCCCGGCACTCCTCGCAGACGACGTAGACGTCCGGGAGGAAGTGCATCTCGTAGCGGAGCACCCCGTCGCCCTCGCACGCCTCGCACCGCCCGCCGGCGACGTTGAAGCTGAACCGTCCGGGAGCGAACCCTCGCGCCTTCGCCTCGGGGAGTCCGGCGAACAGCTCTCGGATCGGGGTCATCACGCCGGTGTACGTGGCCGGGTTCGACCGGGGGGTTCTTCCGATCGGGGCCTGGTCGATGAGCAGGACCCGGTCGACCTCATCGATCCCCTCGATGAAGTCGTGGCGTCCCGGGGTCTCGCGGCCCAGCCCGAGGTGCCGACGGACCGCCCGGTAGAGGATCTCCTGCAGGATCGTCGACTTGCCGCTCCCCGAGACCCCGGAGAGGCCCACGAGGAGGCCCAGCGGGATCGCCACGTCGTCCCCCTGGAGGTTGTGCTCGCGGGGACCGTGGATCGTCAGGAACCGGCGGCCGGGCGCTAGGCGACGCTCGGGCGTGGGGATGGAGCGGGCTCCCGAGAGGAACGCCGCTGTGAGCGACCGCGGGGTCCCGGCGATCTGGTCGGGAGGACCGGAGTAGAGGAGCTCGCCCCCGAGGTTCCCGGCCCCGGGCCCGAGGTCGACGAGCCAGTCGGACTCCCGCATCGTCATCTCGTCGTGCTCGACGACGAGCAGCGTGTTGCCGAGGTCGCGGAGCGTCTTGAGCGTGGAGAGCAGGCGGGCCTGGTCGCGGGGGTGGAGCCCGATCGAGGGCTCGTCGAGGATGTAGAGGACCCCGACGAGGCCCGAGCCGATCTGGGTCGCCAGCGCGATCCGCTCGGCCTCGCCGCCCGAGAGCGTGCCCGAGGCGCGGTCGAGGGTGATGTACGTGAGGCCGACGTTCTCGAGGAACCCGAGCCGGGCCCGGATCTCCCGCACCACCTGCCCGACGATCTGCTCGTCCCGTTCGGAGAGCGCGAGCGAGCGGAACATCTCGACCGACTCCGAGACCGTCATCGCGGTCACGTCGGCGATCGACTTCCCCTGGACCGTGACCGCGAGGCTCTCGGGCTTGAGGCGGCGCCCACCGCACGCCCGGCACGGAATGAAGGAGAGGAAGCCGAGGTAGTACTCCTTCGCGCCCTCGCTCTTCGTCGTCCGCCACCGGCGTTCGAGCGCCGCGACGAGGCCCTCGCGCAACCACCCGTTCACCCACCACTCCTCGGGGCGGTGGGTCGACTGGCCGAGGCTCTTGTCGGCTCCGTACATCAGCGCCTTCCACCCCTTCTCGGAAAGCTCCCGGACGGGGCGACGCGGGTCGTAGTCGTAGAGCTGGCCGAACCGAACGAGCGACGAGGTGACGGGGGTGAGCCCCCAGACGTTGATCGCCTTCGTGAGCGGCTTCTCCTTGTTCGGGACGATCCGGTCCGGGTCGGCGTGGAGCGTCGCTCCGATCCCGAGGCACTCCGGGCAGGCCCCGAACGGGTTGTTGAACGAGAACATCCGGGGCGCGATCTCGTCCATCGAGAAGCCGCAGATCGGGCACGCCCGCCGGCTGGAGAAGACCTGTCGCTCCCCGCGGGGGCGTCGAAGGACCACGAGACCATCGCCGAGGCTCCGGGCCAGCTCGACCGATTCCGCGAGCCGGCTCTCCTCGGCCGGCGAGACCTCGAAGCTGTCCACCACAACCTCGATCGTGTGCTTCTTGTTCTTCTCGAGCCGAATCTCCGAGCCCGGTGACCGGACCTCCACCCCGTCGATGACGAACCGACGATAGCCGGCCTTCCGCAGCTTGTCGATCACGTCCCGGTGCTCGCCCTTCTTCGCCTGGAGGACGGGGGCCAATAGGTCGACCTTCTCCCCGGTCGCCCGAGCCTTCACGGCGTCGACGATCCGGTCGACCGACTGGGGAGCGATCTCCTGCCCGTCGTTCGGACAGTGCGGGACTCCGATGCGGGCGAACAGGAGGCGCAGGTAGTCGTGGATCTCGGTGACGGTGCCCACGGTCGAGCGCGGGTTCTTGCTGCCGGCCCGCTGCTCGATCGCGATCGCCGGGGCGAGGCCATCGATCGAGTCGACGTCCGGCTTGTCCATCTGGCCGAGGAATTGCCGGGCGTACGACGAGAGGCTCTCGATGTACCTCCGCTGACCCTCGGCGTAGAGCGTATCGAACGCGAGCGAGGACTTCCCCGAGCCGCTCACGCCCGTGATGACGATGAACTTCCCGCGCGGGAGGTCGATCGAGACGTTCTTCAGGTTGTGCTGACGCGCGCCGCGGACCCGGATGGTATCGGATGGGTCGGCCATGCTCCGGGCCTACGGCGGCAGAAGCGTTTGGACCGTCTCGACCAGGCGGTCGAGGACGTGGGCCTGCACCCGTGCCCCGATCTCGGCGGATGCGTTTCGAGTGTCCCCGATCAC
>Ga0326728_10004284_pt1 | contig 42541 bp, 26 predicted proteins | sample MB3enrmetagenome_FD_207602 | JGI IMG/M metagenome (GOLD analysis project Ga0326728, IMG submission 207602) | Lab enriched peat soil microbial communities from McLean, Ithaca, NY, United States - MB31MN | ecosystem: Environmental > Terrestrial > Soil > Wetlands > Peat | place: USA: New York... | reverse complement strand
CAAGACCAAGATTCTCCTGCTTGACGATCACGCTCTGTTCCGGGAGGGCCTCAGCCGCCTGGTGGAGAGCGAGCCCGATCTGAAAATGGCGGCCCACTGCGCTACGCTCAGGGAAGCCACCGAGATCTTGCACAGGCAACCGATTGACCTGGTGTTGCTGGACTATGACCTGGGAAAAGAGAATGGCTTCGATTTCATTGCGCGCGCCCGGAAGATCGGCTTCGAAGGGCGGTTCCTCATCGTCACGGCAGGAATGAGTGACACCGAATCTGTGCAGGCGGTCAAGCTGGGCGTGGGCGGAATTTTTCCTAAGCATAGCTCGCCCGCCTTGCTCGCCCAGGCCATCCGCAAAGTCATGGCCGGGGAGACGTGGTTGGATCAGAGTTCAATCCAGGCGTTGGTCGAAGCGACCAAGAGGCGGGAGACGCCGGATCCAAGGAGGCCTTTCACGGAAAGGGAGAATCAAGTATTGCAAGGCGTGTTCGAGGGGCTCAGCAACAAGGAAATTGGGGCGCGCCTCGATATTTCGGAGAGTTCGGTGAAAGCGGCTCTCCAACAACTGTTCCAGAAAACAGGTGTAAGGACCCGCAGCCAACTTGTACGGATCGCCCTTGAAGAACACCTCGGCCGCCGGAACTAGGTTTTTGACCGCCTGAAATAGTTCCGTTTGTAGCACGATCGCCCCGCCATTATTAATGGCGGGGCGGCATTTCGAGGCGGCGTATGGAGAGGCGCTGTGCCTGCGCAAATTGTGATAACATAATGAGAAGTGCGCATTTTTTTCAGACGACGGCCACTCAGGGCGGCTATCATTTGCTGCCTTACGCTGCTTCAGGGCCACCTGCTTTGGGTGACAATGCTTCATCAGCACCCTTTAACAGCGTTCGCCGGGGGTGCTTCAACTGCTGTCAGTCAAGGCAGTTCGCAACCACTTCCGCCAGTTGCCACAGAGTTGACTTGCACCGTATGTCAGATGGTTCGCCAGAGTCTGGCTCTGCCGGTGAGCGGATCCCCGGTGTTGTACGCTGCGGTTTCGTTATCCCGCCTGCTTCTCTCCTGCCCGGGTGACTATCATTCCTGCCCATCGATCGTTGTGTTCGGGCGCTCCCCACCTCTTTCCTAGTCTGCTAGCCGGTCCGCAGTTTGTCACCGACGAGCCTGAAATTGACGTCTTGATAGCTCCTCAGAGCCAAACCAATCTTATTAGATGTTGTTGCCAGGATGCCTGATATGCAAATACCTCGAAAATGGGCAAGGTCTCGACTTTGGCTTGCGGCCAAGGCGCTTCTTTTTCCTTTAGTCATAGGCTGTCAAACCGTCGCCGCGCAGCAATCCCCGCCGAGTGTGCGGATCGACCTCGAGCAAGCTATCCAGGTGGCGGTGGTCCACAATCACGCCTTGAAGGCCGCCCGGACCGAGATCCAACAAAGCCAGGCAGAGGAAATCACTGCGGCCATCCGACCGAACCCCGTCTTTACTTACGACGACCTGTACGTTCCCATTTTCAGCCCTAGCCAATTGAACGCGACCAACCTCAACAACGTCACGGAGTTTGACCTCGGAGTCAGCTACACGTTCGAGCGGGGGCACAAGCGGCAGGCTCGCATTCGGGCCGCCCGAGACCAGACAGCGGTGACACGCTCGCAGGTCAGCGACACCGAACGAGGATTGACGTTTAACGTGGCGCAGCAGTATATCGGCATCCTCCTGGCCAAATCGAATCTTCAGCTTGCGACGCAGGATCTGGCCAGCTACCAGCAGACGGTCAATCTCAGCGCGGAGCGGTACAAAGCCGGAGCAATGAGTGAAGGCGACCTTCTGAAGATCAAGCTTCAATTGCTCCAATTTCAGATGGACGTCTCCCAGGCGCGGTTGGGCTTGGTCCAAGCTTTCGCGAGTCTGCGGGCACTGTTGGGCTACGACGCGCTCCCGGCGGATTACGATGTGATCGGCGAACTCGCTTACGAGCCCCTGAAGCTAAACCAAGAGGACTTGCAACTCAAGGCGCTTCAATTGCGGCCGGACTTCATCGCCGCGCAGCAGGGTGTTACGGCTGCACAGAGCCAATACTCATTGGCGAAAGCTAACGGCAAGCGTGACCTGACCACCACATTCGACTATACGCACGTTTCCGCACTGAATAACGCCGGCTTGACCCTCAACATTGAAATTCCGATCTTTAACCGAAATCAGGGTGAGATTGCGCGTACCAATTACGCTATCGCCCAGGCGCAGGAAACCAGGACTGCGGCCGAAGAAACTGTGATGACTGACGTAGCCAATGCTTACCAGGCATTTAGGACCGGTGACGAGGTGACTCAACTTTACCTCTCCGGCTATCTGAAGCAGGCAGAGGATTCGCGTGATATCAGCGAATACGCTTACAAGCGCGGAGCCGCCAGCCTGCTCGATTTCCTGGATGCCGAGCGAAGCTACCGCGCCACCCAATTGGCATACCGCCAGGCATTGGCTACTTATATGCTCGCCATCGAACAGTTGCGGGAAGTCGTCGGAGCGAGGAAACTGCAATGAAACCAACAAGCCAAACCCTCGGATGGAAAGCGCCGCAGGCGCTCTGGAGTGCGGCAGCTTGCTGCCGCTTTTCTCCTGCGAGCTTGCTCGCGCTTCACCGGTCAGAGTGCCGCGCTCCAGTGCACGGCCAGCAAGCTGGCCTGAGCGAAAGCGGCAGCAAGCTGCCGCACTCCAGAGCGTCGCTGCCCTGGGTTGCGGGCGCTGCGCTTGCTCTGATGGTTGCAGGATTGCTTTTCCTGACAGGGTGTGCGCAGCGCGTGGCAGACGCCGGCGCGTCTTCAGTCTCCTATGGTCCCGCTGCGGGCGACGAGTCCAAAGCGCAAATGTTCACCGTCCCTCTGGAGCAGATGGCGCACGTCCAGGTGACACCGGTGGAGGTGACGCGTTTGCCTCGCGTGCTACGCCTGACGGGTTCGGTGGCTTACAACAATTTCAAAACCACGCCGGTCATTACGCAGGTGAGTGGGCCGGTCTCCCGGATTCTGGTTTCACCGGGTGAGGTGGTCCGCACCGATCAACCCATGCTCTATGTGAGCAGCCCGGACTATGCGCAATTGCGTTCCAGTTATCTGAAGGCTCGCGACGCCTTTGGATTGGCGGAGAAGAGCTACAACCGCGCTAAAGATCTTTATGAGCATCACGCTATTGCGGAGGCTGACCTGCAGCAGGCCGAATCCACGCGGAACCAGGCGGAAGCGGATCTACAATCGGCCGAGCAGTCGTTGAAGATTTTGGGGATCAACCAGCTTGACCGTTTGCTTAAGGATCCGGTCTCACCGGAAATTCCCGTTCTGGCGCCCATTGTCGGGGAGGTAGTGGAAAGGCTTGTTGCTCCCGGACAGGTGATCCAGGCCGGGGCCACGCAGTGTTTCACGATCTCCGACATGAGCACGGTGTGGGTGCTGGCCAATGTTTATGAGCACGACCTGGAATTCGTCCACCTCGGAGATCCCGTGGTGATTCAGACCGACGCTTATGCCACCTCCTTTAGCGGCAAAATTTCTTATATTGCGACGGCCCTGGATCCCACTTCAAGAACCCTCCAGGTGCGCATTGAGACCAGTAATCCCGGCAAGAAGCTGAAGAGGGACATGTACGTGACGGCCATTGTCCACGCAGGCGTGACGGAAGGCGCGCTCACAGTTCCGGACGCAGCCATCCTTCGGAACAGCGAGAATCAACCTTTTGTTTACGTCGCGGAAAACGCCGGCCAACCCGGGCAATTCGCTCAGAGATTGGTCACCATTGGAGATAGCCAGGAAGGCAAGACCCTGGTCCTGAGTGGACTCCGCGCCGGCGAACAAGTCGTTGCCGACGGAAGCTTGTTTTTGCAATTCGCCAATTCTTATCAGCGGTGATTAGGGAACAGGGAATAGTTAATAGTAAATAGTGAATAGTGAATAGTGAATGGTGAATTGGGAACAGGAGCGCACAGGGGATATGAAGGGTGGTCAGTAGGCCGTGGTTCTTTGGGCATGCAGGTTGGCCCAGCTATTCGCTCCTCCCGCGTCCCTCCCTGTTCCCTATTCCCGATTCCCTATTCCCTGCTACTGACAACTGACGACTGACAACTGACGACTAACATGATCCATCGCATCGTTCAATTTGCCCTAAGCCAGCGGTTCTTAATCGTGATGATGACTGCGTTTATGGTTGTGGCAGGAATCGTCGCATTCCAACGTATGCCTGTGGACGCCTACCCGGATCTCTCCCCCCCAATGGTTGAGATCATCACGCAGTGGCCGGGGCATGCTGCCGAAGAGGTCGAGCGGCTGGTGACCCTGCCCATCGAAGTTGAAATGAACGGTCTCCCTAGTCTGGTGTTCATGCGGTCCATATCGCTCTATGGACTCTCTGACGTGATTCTGACTTTCGAGGAAGATACGGACAACTATTTTGCCCGCCAGGTCACGTTCGAGCGGTTGAGCAACGCCAATGTGCCAAACGGGGTGACGCCTTCGCTGGCTCCTCTGTTCTCACCCAGCGGGCTTGTCTATCGCTACATTATCGAGAGCCCCGACCGCTCGCCTCAAGAGCTCAAGACCATCGAGGATTGGGTGCTGGAGCGGGCGTACAGATCGGTCCCTGGTGTAGCGGACGACTCCGGGTTTGGTGGCACGGTCATGCAATACCAGGTGCTGCTAGACCCTGCCCGTATTTACGGATATCACTTCACCGTCCCCCAGGTGGTGCAGGCTCTCTCTGCCAACAACGCCAACGCGGGAGGCGGATTCTATTCGCAGGGAGGGCAGTTCTACTATGTGCGGGGGCTGGGTCTGGTGCGAGACACCAAAGACATCGGCGAAGTTGTAGTGGCCAGCGTCAATGGCGCTCCCGTTCGGATCAGCGACATCGGCGAAGTAACCATGGGCCATGCCCCTCGGCTGGGGGAGTTCGGCTTCCAGAAGAACGATGATGTGGTCGAGGGCGTCATCCTGATGCGCCGCGGGGAACAGACTCAGAACGTTCTCAAGGGCGTGGAGGAGAAAACAAGGCAATTGAATGAGCAGGTTCTCCCCAAGGACGTGAAGGTTCGCCCTTACTATGACCGAAGCGACCTGGTCAAGCTGACCACCGATACCGTGGAAAATAACTTGCTTCGGGGCATGGTGCTGGTGCTGATTGTCCTGGTATTCTTTCTCGTCAGCTTCCGGGCCGCCCTTATCACGGCGCTCACGATTCCCTTGGCTCTGCTCTTTTCTTTCATCATTCTCCATGCGCGCAATATCTCGGCGAACCTGCTCTCAATCGGGGCCATCGATTTCGGCATCATCATCGATGGGACCGTCGTCATGGTTGAGAACATTTACCGTGAGCTCGGGTTGCGGCATGGGACGGATTACAAACTGCACGATGTCATTATCACCGCCGCCCGCGACGTAGACCGTCCGATCTTCTATTCCGTGGCCGTCATCATTGCCGGCTACCTTCCTATCTATGTGCTGCACGGACCTTCCGGCATGCTCTTCCACCCCATGGCCGACACCATGTCATTTGCTTTGATTGGGTCCTTGATCCTGGCCCTGACTCTGGTTCCCGTCATGGCTTCTTACTGGTTCAAAAGAGGTGTGAAGGAGAAAACCAATCGCGCCTATGAATGGTTCAAGCGGGAATATGCTGCGGAGCTGAATTGGTGTCTGGACCGCCCCAAACTGACCATGCTGATCGCCACGGCGATCTTCGCCGCCACTTTGCTGCTTGTCCCGTATATAGGCGGCGAGTTTATGCCTCACCTGGATGAGGGCGCTTTGTGGGTCCGGGCCACCATGCCTTACACGATCTCATTCGAGGAAGCAAGTAAAATTGCGCCCCAAATTCGCCAAATCTTGATGTCTTACCCCCAAGTTACGTTAGTCGGCTCGGAGCTTGGGCGCCCGGACGATGGAACCGATCCAACCGGTTTTTTCAACGTGGAATTCTATGTGGGCCTTAAGCCTTACAAAGACAAAGCCTGGGCAGGTTCCATCCACACCAAGGAGCAACTAACTGACTCGCTCCGTGACCGGCTAGAAGCTTTCCCGGGCATTATTTTCAATTTCACCCAGCCGGCCGAGGACGCCGTGGACGAAGCGTTGACCGGCCTGAAGAGCGCTCTGGCCGTAAAGGTGTATGGCTCTGACTTGAATATCTTGCAAGACGCGGCTTTGCGAATCAAGGACACGCTCGCCAGAATTCCCGGGTTTGCGGAACTAACGGTCGTGCGCGAGCTCGGCCAGCCGAGTCTCCTCATCGATGTTGACCGGGCGAAGATTGCCCGTTACGGAATCAATGTGTCCGATGTGGAGGCCGTGATCCAAGCGGCCGTGGGTGGGCAGGCTGCCACACAAGTCATTCAGGGCGAGAAGCTCTTTGACCTCGTCGTCCGCATGAGGCCGCAGTTCCGCGAAAGCCCCCAGGGCATCGGAAATCTTCTAGTGGGCACTCCGGCGGGCCAGCAGATTCCCTTGAAGCAGCTTGCGGACATCAGGCAAGGGAACGGCGCGTCATTCATCTATCGCGAAAACAACTCGCGCTACATCGGCATCCAGTACAGCATTGTCGGCCGCGATCTCGAGCGGGCTGTGGCCGATGGTCAAAAGGCCGTGCGAAAAGCCGTACCTCTGCCGCCCGGGTACCGTCTGGAATGGGGCGGAGAATATAGCGAGTTCCTCGCCGCCAGGGCTCAGCTCACGGTCATTGGTCCGATCACCGTGCTGCTCATCTTTCTCATCCTTTTCGCCCTCTATGGCAATTTCAAGTTCCCGGTCATCGTCGTGCTCAGCGTCGTCATGACGGAGCCGGTTGGGGCGCTGCTGGCCCTTAAGCTGACTCACACTCCGTTCAGTGTGTCTTCCGTTCTGGGACTGCTGGTCCTGATGGGCGTTTCGGTTGAGACGGCTGTCATCGATGCTTCCTACATCAATAAACTGCGACTGCAGGGGGACGAAATCCGCAAGGCAACCTTCGAGGCCTCCTTGGTTCGACTCCGGCCCATCATGATGACCGCTCTGGTCGCCTGCCTGGGCCTTCTGCCTGCGGCGCTCTCGACCGGGATCGGCTCGGACTCGCAGAAGCCTTTTGCTATAGTCATTGTGGCCGGCTTGATTTCCCGACTGTTTCTCGGGCGCATTGTGAGTCCAGTGCTGTATAAGTTGGTTGCCCGGGAGGGTGACGTGCTTCAGGTCTAATTGATTTTCCCGCGTGGGGTCTATAAAATCGAATGCTTGGGATTGGCTGGTGTTTCTCGAACAGAGGGAGGAGGTCCATCAATTGATCCGCAAAAGCCGGGCTGGTTTTGAGGTATGGGGCGGGGTCTTACTGCTTGCGGCGGGAGTGTTGATTGCCGCCGGGGTGGCAAAGCCCAAAGCGAATTCCTCCGACGACGCCGCCCTGGACGAGAAGGTCGTCTCATACATTCGGCAAAGGTTTGGTATCCCTGACACGGTGAAAGTGACGGCGACTCCTTTCCAGGCGTCGAATTTCCCGGGCTTTCTGACCTCGACGATTACAACCGACGACGGTAAGGAACCGAGAAATACTAACGTATTCCTTACCAATGACCGCCACTACCTCATCGTGGGGTTCCTTTATGCTCTCCACACGGATTCGGAAGGCGAAATTGTTCAACACATCCGTGAGCAATTTAAACTCCCTGAAGCTACCAGCCTCACCGTAGGGCCCTTCCGTAACTCCGATCATCCCAATTTCTTGGCGACAACCGTGGTCGCCGATAACGGGAAGCAGAAGCAAACTCAGGATTTTTACGTCACCAAGGACAATCGTGTCCTGGTGTTGGGAAACGTCCTCAACTTGGGATTGGATCTCAGGCGGGAAGCGTTGCGAGCCATCGTAACCACGAACCAGCCAACTCAAGGCCCTCCGCATGCTCTGGTCACCATTGTGGAATACGCGGACCTTCAGTGCCCCATGTGTGGGAAGCTCCATGAATTCCTTGAAAAAGAGCTCCTTCCGAAATACGGGGACAAGGTTCGAGTGATATTCAAGGAGTTTCCTCTACCAATGCATGACTGGTCGCTGACGGCCGCGATTGCCAATGAATGCGTCTACGAGATTAAGCCGGGGGCCTTCGCGCCTTACCGCTCGTTGATTTTCCAGAACCAGTCCACCACCAACGTCGCCAACGTTCGCGACAGCCTTTTGGGTTATGCCGACCAGGTAGGAGTGGACCGCATCAGGCTGGCAGGGTGCCTGGATTCCAAAGCTTCACTCCCGCGCGTCGAAGAGGGGGCTCGCGAAGCAAAGCAGTTGGAGATTCAGAGTACGCCGACCTGCTTCATCAATGGGCGGATGCTGGTGGGATACCCGTCTGGTGAGGCCTATGACAAGGCAGTTGATGCAGCCCTAAAAGGAGCCAAATAGCGTCGGTCGGTAGGGGGTAGGGAATATGGGTAAGAGGAAAGGCATCCTCGCTTCGAGCATACTGGTCCTTTCATTCCTCAGCTCGGGGAATATCGCTCGCAGCCAGGGGATGCGGGGGAACAGATTATACGAGACCGGGGATCAGCCTGGGGTTGGGAGGCTGTTAGCTCTGCTTGATAGCGACCGAATTAGAACTTACCTGGGCCTGGAGGGCCCGCAGGTTGAGCGCCTGCGCCAGATCGTGCTTGAGACAGAGAAGGCTGACGTGAAAATCAGGGCCGAGATAGAAGTGCGGAGCATCGAACTCAGGGAAGCCCTCCGCGCCGACAAACCCGACCGCGATGAAATCCTGAAAAAGGTGCAGGAAATCTCGGCCCTTCGCGGGGAGATGACGAAACACACCGTGGAGGCGATCCTCGCGGCCAAGGCTGTTCTTTCCCCTGAACAACAAAGGAAAGTATTCTTCATCATTGAGAACGGGCATGAGGGCTGGCCTGTGGGAGAAGAACGGAGAGGCATGCGTGTTAAGCCACTGCCGAGGCCTGCCATGCCGCCCCAGCAGATCCCGGTTCACCCCGGCGAGCCGCCGGTCCAGTAAAGCTGTAGTGACGAGTTTATCCGTCGGCTGACGGACCATGGCGGCATAAAGCCGCCTCTACTTCACCTGGCAGGTTCGAGCAAGCTTCGAACTTTCGCGGCGCCCGCCGCATCTCCGGCGGCTTCAAGAGCCCTGGCCTCGGCGGAAATGGCCTGAGTATACGTGGGGTCCACAAACCGGGCAGTGTGAAACTGTTCCGCCGCTTGGCGAAAGTTGCCCAGTTTCATCCAGCAAGTCCCCAAGTAAAAGTGCGCATTCAGGTCGTAAGGGTTAGCGCTTACGGCGCGCTGGAAGTACTCAGCGGCCTGCGCAAAGTCCCGCTGCGCAAAATAGGTCGAGCCCAAGAGGTCATAAGCCTCGTTATACTGGGGCGCGATCTGAACCGCCCTCTGGAAAAGCACAATGGCTTCGTCCCTTCGTCCCTGCCGGAGCGCAATCCGGCCCACGCCAAGGTTGTAAGCGTAGCCGAGCCCGGCCATTGGCCAGGAACTTGCCTGGTTCAGGCGCTTGGCCTCCTCGTATTCACGCAATGCTGCTTCATCATTGCCTTCTCTGAACATCAGGTTTTCTGCCAACTGGAGGTGCAGCACGACCGAATTTGGAGATTGCTCGCTGGTGCGGTGCGTCCAGGCTTCGTTGTTGCGCCAGTTCGGGACAACCTGAATGGTCTTGAGCATCCAGAAGCAGAACAGGAAGGCGAGCGGAGCAAGCACGACGCCTTTGCGCCAAACTCCTGGCGCCAAGGGAGCGAGCCTTTGGAGGCACAAGTACGAGATGGCCAGGCACCACCCGACCGAAGGGAGATAGGAAAAACGGTCGGCGATTTGCGGGAAGCTGAGCTGGCGGATGTCAAGGACCGGCAACAGCGCCACGCCCCACCAAATGAGGAGAAAGCCTGGAATGGGGTCGCGCCTTCGGAGGCTCGTCGCGCCAAGGAGAGCCGCCAAGGTGAGCCAAGCCCAGGGCGAATGGAAACTGGACGTGAAATCAAAGCTCCGGAAAACATCAATGTGAATCGGCAGGAAGAAGAGCTTGGCGTGCTGACCCAGGAGGGCCACGCCGGCAGCGAACACCCTGGGGGAGATTTTCCAGAGATGCGCGGTGGCAGCCATGCGTCCAAGCACGGCGTGCCGAATCGATAAGTATGCCAATACCATTACCAAATAAGGGAACAGATGCGCCAATTTCTCTGTCCATCTTCCGCTTTTTTTTGAATCGGGGAAGAAAAACCAGTAGGCCAGCACCATTAAGGGGAAACTTACCGCCATCTCCTTGAAGAAGAGCGCGGGGAGGAAAGCGAGCGCTGCGAGCAGATGTTTTTTGAGTTTTCTTTGGTCAGCCGTTTCAGCATTGCAGAAGAGCAGGAAGGCGAGAAGATAGAAGAATCCGGCGCCCAAGTCCGGCAGGGCGGAAATCCACGCGACGGCTTCAACATGAAGCGGGTGCACGAGCCAGAGAACTGCCCCAAACAAAGCAGCAGTTTCACTCTGTAGAAGCTTCCGTCCCAGACGATAGACCAGCCAGCCCGTGGCAGCATAAAGCGTGAGATTAAACAAGTGGAAGGGTGCCGGATTAGAGCCTGCCAGTCTGTAGATCAACCAATAAATCGAGAATTGCAGAGGGCGGTAGAACAAGCTCGCGTGGCCGCCTTGGAACGCCCAAGCGTCGCCGGTGAAGATATGCTTCCAGAAATGCGGGTTCAGAATGAAAGGGTTCTCAACGATGAGGGGTGAATCGTCGAAAACAAACCCGTTCGTCAGCGTTCTGCGGAATACGGTGAAGACGAGAAGGAACAAGAGCGCGGCGCACAGCCCGCGATGCCTCTCCAGAAAATCATCGCATGCGTCAAACAACACCAGACCTCACACTCACCGTTCTGCCCGCCTCCTGCAAACCGCAGCGGAAATGCAGCCGATGGGAAACGGCGGAATCATCCCATCGAAAGGGCATTATAGCTTCGCTCGCAAAACAGCGCGCGACATCTTATCAGGATAAGGAAAATCAGCGAGGCAGGGGTTTGGCGCCGTGAAGCAGCAACGCGCCTTCTTGTTTGAAATTCCGCATTTGCTCCGCGTCACGAAACCAGCGCCCCGTGTAAACGTCCGGGGTCGGCGAGGGGTCAGGAATGCGTCGGTGGACCACATTGTGGAATCCGGCTTGGCGGAAAAGTTCTGCCCACTCATCGGCGGAGAACAAATGGGCCGGCACCTTCAACAACTCACCCCATTGGTGGCAATGCGGATTGTCGCGGTAGTAGTTGATGAGAATCCAGGCCGAACCGCCGGGTGAGAGCACGCGGAAGATTTCGCTGAGGCCCCGCGCGGGGTCAGGCCAATAATAAGCGGACTCGACGGAGAGGACCTTGGTAAAGAAGCCGCTGTCCCAGGGAATAGCATCCGCTCCCCCGCGCGCGAAGACGACATTCAGCAGTTGGGCGCGCAGCGCCTCCGCCCGCCGAATCATGGCGTCGGAGACATCCATCCCCGCCGACAGACCGGCGGAAACGAGGGGCGCCATTCTGCGGACCAGCCAGCCCGTTCCGCAGCCCACGTCGAGAACTTTGTCCTCGGGCCTGAATTCGATGAGCGCCAGCATGGGCTCGACGATCGGGAGATGGTGTTGTTCCATCTCGTCGCCGCGGCCCGCCTCAGCCCAGCGGTTGAATTCCTCGCGAAGTTGATGTTCCACCGGTTTATCAGTCATGTGAAATGGATAAGCCTGAACTCTTCCTCGCGGAATCAAGGGTGTGTGACCCCAATCGGACAATCGTAGGTCCACGTCTAAGCTGGAACGGGTTTGGCGTTTTGAATCGTAACCTTTGGTTCACTTGCAGGAGCCGGGACGAACCTTATGCCTGGACTTTCGCCCGCAGCTCCACGAACTTCTGCTCGCGCTCGCCCTGGTTAAATCCCAGTTGTTTCTCCATGACCTGGGTCGTATTCATGGAGCAGAATTTGGGGCCGCACATGGAGCAAAAGGCGGCGTCTTTGTAGGTTTCGTTGGCCAAGGTTTCGTCGTGCATGGAGCGGGCCATTTCCGGATCAAGGGAAAGCTCAAACTGCTTGTTCCAGTCGAAGAGGAAGCGCGCGTAGGAGAGAGCATCGTCGCGGTCGCGAGCTCCGGGCCGGTGCCGGGCGACATCCGCCGCATGGGCGGCGATCTTGTAGGCGATGATACCCTGCCGGACGTCGTTCTTATCCGGGAGTCCCAGGTGTTCCTTGGGCGTAACGTAGCAGAGCATGGAGGCGCCGTGCCAGCCGATCATCGCCGCGCCGATGGCGGAAGTGATGTGATCGTAACCCGGCGCTATATCGGTGACCAGCGGACCCAGCGTGTAAAAAGGCGCCTCATGGCACATCTCTATTTCCTTGTCCACCTGGAGCTTGATCTGGTCCATAGGGATGTGCCCGGGACCTTCGATCATCACCTGGACATCATACTCCCAGGCTTTCTTGGTGAGTTCGCCCAGCGTCTTGAGTTCGGCGAACTGCGCGTCGTCGCTGGCGTCCGCCAGGCATCCGGGGCGCAGGCCGTCACCCAAGGAAAAGGAGACGTCGTATTTCTGGAAGATCTTGCAGATTTCCTCGAAGTGCGTGTAGAGAAAATTCTGCTGGTTATTTTCCACGCACCATTGGGCCAGAATCGCCCCGCCGCGGCTGACGATGCCGGTAATGCGTTGCCGCGTCATGGGGATATACTCGCGCAGCACGCCGGCATGGATGGTCATGTAATCCACACCCTGCGCCGCCTGCTCCTCAATCACCTCGAGCATGATCTCGGGAGTCAGTTCACGCACGCGTGACACGCGTGAAAGGCCTTCATAAATGGGCACCGTCCCGATGGGGACGGGACTGTAACGCAGAATCGCTTCGCGTATCTCGTGAATGTTGCCGCCTGTCGAGAGGTCCATCGCCGTGTCGGCCCCGAAATGCACGGAGGTGTGAAGTTTCTCCAGCTCCTGCTCAATATTGGAAGTGGTCGCGGAGTTGCCGATGTTGGCGTTGATTTTGCACCTCGCCGCAATGCCAATGGCCATAGGCTCAAGCTCGAGGTGGCGGATGTTGGCAGGAATGATCATGCGTCCCCGCGCCACCTCAGACCGGATGGTATCCGGCGGAAGGTTTTCGCGCTTTGCCACAAACTCCATCTCTTCCGTAACAATCCCCTGGCGCGCGTAGTGCATCTGCGTCACCACCGGCCCGGTGCGCTTCTTGACCCAATCACTCCGAATTGGAGGCAACATATGCTTCTTCTCCTACCTTTTTAGTGTAGCCCCTGCCTTGACCTGCCGCAAGCCGCGAAACCAGAATCAACGCAACGAACGGGCAGGGGGAGGCTCGCAACCCCCTCACCCGGCCCGGCTGGTGAGAACGCCGGCGGCGGGCCACCCTCTCCCCCCAAGGGGGAGAGGGCCGGAAGCTTCACGAGGCCGGCAAAACCGCACAACCCTAGAAACTCCAAAGGCCATCCCTTGCGGAGGCCTAGGCCGGGGCAAGCCCCGGCCCTACCTCCTCCGCAAGGGCTTGCTTAAGCTCCTCCGGCGTATTGACAGGCGCTTGACACGAAGACCCGATGCAAACCAGCGCCAAAGGCACACCCGCAAGGGGCAAATTGGGCAACGTAGCGGCGAGCCCCGGAGGAAGCTCGCCGCTCTTTATCACTCCCGGGGCAAACGCTATTACTCGCTTGCCCGCGCGCGGCGCCTGGTATGCGGCGGTTAAGAGTTCGGAAGTCCGCCTATCCTCGGCCTCGCCAACGACCACCACTTCAACAGGAGTTTCCAGGTGGTTAAGCAGGGCCAGCCCATAAGTGGATGCAAAGAGGCCGTACTCGACGGCTTTGGACGCAAACAGAGCCAGGGTTTCTTCCGCCTTCTCGTGGAAATCCGGACGGGCAGCGAGACTGGCGAGACGGTCGAGAACGAGGACCGCTACAGAATTGCCCGCAGGCGTCGCGGAATCCTGGAATGGCTTGCGGGAAATCGTCAGGTTTCCCAACCGGTCATTCAGGTCGCGCGCCGCATCAAAGAAGCCGCCAGCGTTGTCATCCCAGAAGCGCCGCAAAGTAATTTGCATCAACTCCAGGGCGCGGTCAAAGTAGACGCGAGCGCCGGTAACCTCATAAGCGTCCAAGAGCGCCGCGGCCATGAACACCTGGTCGTCCAGCAACCCCTCGACACGTGGCTGTCCGTTCACGAGGCTGTGGTACATCCCCCTTTCGGGATCGTAGGCCTTGGCGAGAAGGAGGTCGAGAGTCGCGAGAGCCCTGTCGCGCGCGCCCGCCAGTCCCAGGACCTTGAACGCCTCGATGAGGGCGGAAATCATCATCCCGTTCCAACTGGCGTAAATCGTCTTGTCCACAAAGGGCGTCGGGCGCTTCGCGCGCGCTTCCAGCAGCTTGGCCTTGGCCCGCGCCAGGACCTGCCCGATCTCCTCCGGTTTCAGTCCTACGCGAGCAGCAATGGCCTCGAAGGGCTGGTCGACGAACAGGACGTTCTTGGCCGGATTGTGCTGCATCTCACCTTGTAGCTCGATGTGATAATAGAGTGATGCCACGTGCGCCTCGAGCGCGTCAAGAGCCGCCTTGGTCTCCTCCAAGGTCCAAGTGAAGTAATCGCCATCATCTTCCAAACTGTAGTCAGCGTCCTGGCTGGCGTAGAATCCGCCCTGCGGGTTGGAGAGAACATTTTCAACAAAGGAAAGTATGCCTTTGGCGATATCCCGGAAGAAGCGATTCCCCGTTGCTTGATAGGCGCGCAGGTAGTTCACAAGCAAGCCCGCGTTGTCATAAGCCATCTTCTCGAAATGAGGCACGATCCAGCGTTCGTCCACCGCATAGCGATGAAAACCGCCCCCCAGTTGGTCGTAAACGCCTCCGCAGCCCATATGCTCGAGGGTATTGGTCACCACGGTCAGTAACCAGGTTTGGCGAGTATCGAGATAAGCCTCCAGCAGCAGATCGAGGGCGCTGGGGTGAGGAAACTTTGGGGCGTTGCCGAACCCACCGAACTGTGCGTCGTGCATTCCTCCGATGCTCTCGATCAGGGCTTTGAGGATTTCCTCTTCGGTGTTCTTATCTCCCCGCTCAAGGCGTTCGACCCCGGCCAGCGCCTCGGAGATCTTCTGCGCGCTCTCCAAGACTTGGGCCCGCTGGGCTTTGTAACTTTGCGCGACGGCTTCCAGCACGCGTCTCATCCCCGGCCGGCCGTATTGATCCTCCGGCGGGAAATACGTGCCGCCGTAAAATGGTTTGCCTTCGGACGTGAGGAACGCCGTCAGCGGCCACCCACCTTGACCGCTCAGAGCGCTCACGGCAGTCTGGTACCTCGAGTCGATATCCGGCCGTTCGTCACGGTCCACCTTCACCGCCACGTAGTGCTCGTTAATCAGGCGGGCGACTTCCGGGTTCTCATAGCTCTCCCGGTCCATCACGTGACACCAATGACACCAGACCGCCCCGATGTCCAGAAGGATGGGTTTGTCCTGTTCGCGCGCCTGCGCAAAGGCTTGATCTCCCCACTCTCGCCAGTTGACGGGCTGGTGCGCGGCGCTGCGCAGATAGGCGCTCGCGGCTTGCCCCAACTCGTTGCTCGCCTCGTTGAAACTCATGCGGCTCCGTCTCGACCGGAAACTAGAAATTAGAAACTAGAAAATGGAAACTGGAAAATGGAAATTGGAAGGTATCACCCTCAATTCTGTTTCTAATTTCAATTTCCAGTTTCCATTTTCCAACTTCCAGTTTCATTGCAGGCGTGGGGACTTGGGCGGCTCGTCTTCGGATTGCGAATCATCCAAAGGTTTGCGTCCCGCAAAGCCTTCCTCGATTCCGTGCCAGTATCCGATGTGCGCTTCACCCAGCTTCCAGCAGAGATAAACCTCTTCGCCTCCCCGCTGGCTTGGAAAGTCCACCAACCCCGTCTCGAGGTCCTTAACCAGGCACCCGGTTTTTTGAATCTCGTCGATCGTGCGGGCCAATTGCTCGGCGACCTTATCGCGCTGGGTCTTCTTGCGGTTGATCTCCGTAAAAGGCGGTAGCGAACCACCCAGCATCATAATACGCAGCGCCGCGTTGGAGATTTCCGCTGAAATGCTGTCCAGGGTGCGCTTCTGCTTGCAAGCATCCTCTAGAAACTGCCCGATCACGGGCAAAAGCTCTTCGGCTTCGTGGCGGTTGAAATACTTTTCAGCCATAAGAAAGTCAAGAGTCAAGAATTCAAGAAGTCGAGGGTCAGCCGTTACCTGCCCTTTGGCTTTTGCCTGTCAACTGTTGACTTTCAACTGTCGACTTTTCGACTTCTCGACTCTCGACTTCTCGACTGCCCTTCAGATTTCCAACATGCGGTCGAGCGCCACTCGCGCCCAGCGTTTGGTTTCCGAGTCCACCGTAACCTCGTTCACGACCTGGCCATCCACCAGGCTTTCCAGCGTCCAGCAAAGGTGCTGGGGCGAAATTCGATACATGGTGCTGCACATGCACACGCAGTCGTCGAGAGGGATAATCCGGCGGTCCGGATGCTCCGCCGCCAGGCGGTTAACCAGGTGTATTTCTGTGCCTACTGCCCATTGGCTTCCCGGCGGCGATTCCACAACTCGCTTGACGATGTATTCGGTCGAACCCACTTCGTTCGCCAACTGGCAGACTTCCCAGGAACACTCCGGGTGAGCAATGACCCGGATGCCAGGATGCGTTTGGCGCGCGCGCTCGACGTGTTGGGGCAAGAATCGCAGGTGGACGGAACAGTGTCCCTTCCATAAGAAGATACGCGACTTCCGCATATCCTCCTCGGAAAGCCCGCCCGCATCCTCCCGTGGATTCCATACCGCCATTTGATCCAGCGGAATGCCCATGCGGTAGCCGGTGTTGCGACCCAGGTGCTCATCAGGCAGAAACAAAGCCTTCTCGCCACGTGCCAAAGCCCACTCCATCAGCTTTCTGCAATTCGAGGAGGTGCACACCGCGCCGCCTTTTCGGCCCACAAAAGCTTTGATGGCGGCAGTAGAGTTGATGTAGGTAACGGGAACAATCTTTGCCCCCGTCACCCGGTTCAGCTCCTCCCAACAGGTTTCCACCTGCTCGAGGTCGGCCATGTCTGCCATCGAACAGCCGGCGTTCAAGTCGGGGAGCATTACGATTTGATGGTCGGCGCTCAATATATCCGCACTCTCGGCCATGAAGTGCACGCCGCAAAAGACGATGTACTTCGCTTCCGGCCGGGCGGCCGCCAATTGCGAGAGCTTCAGAGAATCGCCTCGGAAATCGGCAAACTTCACCACCTCATCACGCTGGTAATGATGCCCCAAGATGACCAGGTGCGAGCCCAGCGCGGCTTTCGCACCGGCGATACGCTCCTCGAGCTCCTGCTCCGAAAGTCCCACGTAGAACTCCGGTAGCGTATTGAAGGCTGCCGTCGCCATATCGGTCCCTCAGACTATTCTAACGTAGTTCGTCGGTAGCCACTATCGCGTGCCCTTGATGCGCCCGGACTAGCCGCCGATGTACACCATCGTGCGGTCCGGCTGGACAAAATCGGGCTCATTAATGCGGTGGCCCGGCTCTTTCTGGTAGACAGCATCGAGGAAGAATTGCTCGATGTCACTGTCCATTGCTCCATTGCGAACCAGATGACGCACGTCGTGCTCTTTCATCGAGAACAGGCAAGTGCGCAGCTTCCCGTCGGCGGTCAGGCGAATCCGGCTGCACTGCCCGCAAAAGGGGATGGAAACCGGGGCGATAATTCCAATTTCACCCTGCCCATCCGCGAAGCGATAACGCAATGCGGTTTCGCTGGGAGAATGCCGAGGCACCTCGACCAGGGGAAAAACCGGGGTGATGGCCGCAACGATTTCCCGGGCGGTGACCACTAACTCGCGCTTCCAGGAATGGTCGGCATCCAGGGGCATGAATTCGATGAACCGGAGGACAATGTCACGCTTCCGGGCCAGACGGGCAAAATCCACAATTTCATCGTCGTTGAACCCGCGCACCAGCACGATGTTCACCTTTACAGGCTTCAAACCCACCTCGAGCGCGGCGTCTATTCCCGCCATCACTTTTTCAAGTGAACGCGGGGTGCGCGTCATCCGAGTGAACTTCGCCGGGTCCATCGAATCCAGGCTCACGGTGACGCGCGGAGAGCCGGCCGCGGCGAGGTCCCTGGCAATCTCAGGCAGAAGGTAACCGTTGGTGGTTATCGCTACGTCCTCAAGGCCGTCGATTTGCCGCAGACGTGAGATGAAATCCACGACTCCCGGGCGCAGAAGGGGCTCGCCTCCCGTAACACGAACTTTGCGGATCCCGAGCCCCGCCAGAATCCGGCTGAGCCGTAAAAACTCATCCCATCTCAGCAGCTCACGGTGCGGAAAATAGTTCTTCGGATCGGCGGACTTGCAGTAGACGCAACTGAAGTTACACCGGTCCGTCACCGAAATGCGAAGGTCGTGGATCTCACGCCCGAACTTGTCTTTCAACATCATCGCTGCAAACCTGCGCCAACGGTGTAGCGCCGCCCTTTAGAGCCTGCCCTGAGCGCAGCGAAGGGGCGGCACCAGCGCTGCGTGCTGCGCTACCCCAGGCTGCGAGATTACTGCCACGCTCCAAACAAAAAAACCTACCCGCGTTTGGAGTAGGTTCTGTTCTCCTTTCCAAACACGGGAGGCGGCTCGATTTCTCAAGACACCCTGACGGCCCGCAGGGCATGGGCTTGTGTTGTGCCTTTAGCACCCTGGGCTCGGAGAACACTCTTATCCTAAGGTATTAGATGACCGGAAGCAACCTAAGGTTCTCGATCCGACGTAAGCTTCCGCCACGTTACAAGAAGGCCACGGACCTTCACAGCAGAGTCAACAGGCCGATCGTCAGCAACGCGCTCCAGCTCACTGTGCCGTACGAGGATGCGGTAGTTCTGTGGCTCGAATGAGAGCAGTGACGAGTGATAGGTGACCCGAGAGTTCGTTTTACCTCCTCGCGGGAGGCGCATAGATTGGTTAGTGTCTATGCGCCGATTGATCCCCCGTAGGCGGGACTGCGCCCCGGGATACCGGGGAGGCTTTTGGGCAGGCCGGGGGTCGCCGAGATAAAGGGCAGCGTCGGCGCCCCTTGCGGATGGGGACGACAAATCCGCAGCGATTGTTTACTCGCTGGGTGGAATTTGCTGTGCGCCGTGGATGACGGCAAGCACGTCGATCTGATCAGTCTCGATGTAGTAGATGATTTTCGAGCCCAAATCCCGCGCGGACCGTTTCGACGCTGGTGGTGCGCCCCGCTAGACTGTCCGCCAGCCCTGACTCGATGGCCTGACGCACGTAGATCTCACGCATCAGGTCATCCCAAGTGGAGTCGTCCGGCATTTTTTCAATAAGCTTTCGAGCCTATTCCTTGATGTTGGTCGTTGCCATCCCCACATCTCTCTTTCCAACCCCCGCGTACCTTAAGCAATGTTACGACAGCACCAACCCTCGCGCAACCAGTTTCAGGGCGCCAGTGCCCTCTCCTCTCCAGCCCTGAGTCAGACTGGAACTTTTTCCTCTACCTCAGGGGCGGCATCGGCGATCTGGACTAATTCCCCCTTTGGCTTCTTCAGCACTATCTCTTCATAGTACTGACGGGCTTGAGCCTCCCAGGCAGTCTTCCTGCGCTGACGGTCTTCTTCGGCAGCGGTTGTCGGGACGTCGTGCTCTTTCGCACGCACGCGAGTAGCGTCGTCAGGGTTCACGTAAAGTGAATGCTGGGTGGCGTCGAGCTCGACGCGTTTGCCCTTGGCGTAGATCTGGTGTTTGCCGTGCGTCTTGTACCATTCGGCAACGGTCGCGTTCTTGTACATGTTCTCCAGGATCTTCCGCCAGCCGATTCCCGTGTTATAAGCGCAGAAGGAAATCTCGCCCTGCTGCGTGGCGTAAGGGATGATGCACATCTCCGTGCGGCGGAAGTCATAATTGAACAGGTCCTGGAACCACATGCCGGCGATAAAGAGAAAATTCCAGGGGTCAGAACGGCGCTTGAGAGCGTCTTCATAAGTACGGTCGGGGTCCGAGGCGCCATACTTCTTCCTGGCCCGCGCCTCGCCGGTGAGCGCAAAGGATTTGTCGAACTTCTTGAGCAAGTCGATCAAGGCCAAGCTCTTGGGCGCCCGGAACGGCTTGTAGTTCTTGAGAAGCGCCAGCCCCATCATAAAGTTGGAAAACACCTTCCCTCGAGCAGCGTCGGTGATCCCCCGCATATCCTGCACGAGCTGAGGAATATCGAGGAACTGCGGAACCGGTGCCCACTCTTTGGTTTCCTTATTAATCATCAAGGCGGTTCCCACGCCGCAATTCGGGTGGCAACCGCAGGTCACCTGCCCCCACTGAGCTTCCGGGCCGTGTACCAGGTCGGCAAAATCAGCGAAGGCGCCCATCAAGGAGATGGGGAACCAGTCGCGGGTGGGTTCGGTGACGCCGGTCTGCTTTTTCACGTCCAACGCCAAGTGTGAAAGCGTGTAGCGTTGGCGCTGGCGGCGTTGCGGAGTAATGTCCTCGTCGCGGCCCGTAAAGCTGACCGGCTGGAAGGCCACGAAAGCGATCTTCTTGGGGTTCTCGCGGGCGAAGTTGACGATGGGTCCCACCTGGTCGTTGTTCAGGTTGTTCACGATGGTGGTGACCAGAATGATCTCGATGCCCGCCTCGTGCATGTTCTCGATGGCCCGCAACTTCACATCGAAAAGGTTGCCCACCTGGCGGTGGCTGTTGGCGTCATTGCCGATGCCGTCGAACTGCAAATAGGCGTATCGTAGGCCGGCATCGAAAGCGCGCTTACAGAACTCTTTGCTCTTGGCAAACTCGATTCCATTGGTTGCCGCCTGGACGCTGTTGTAACCCAATTGGCGGGCATAGCGGATAGCGTCAATGAAATAAGGCGACATGGTCGGCTCGCCGCCCGAAAACTGCACCGACATCTGCCGGCGCGGCTTGATTTTGAGGGCATTGTCGAGGATTTCCTGGATGTCTTCCCAGGAAAGCTCGTGCACAAAACCCACCTGGTTGGCGTCCATGAAGCAGGGGTCGCACATCATGTTGCAGCGGTTGGTCAGGTCCACGGTGAGCACCGAACCGCGCCCGTGCTTGATGGAACTCGAACCGTGGTTGTGAAGGCCTTCGTCGTTGTGGGCGCGAATGTCGCGGCCAGGAAAGTTCTTTTCGATCCACTGCAGGAAACTCGCGTCCACCGCCATCAGGTCCTCAAAGTGGCCGTGGATGGGGCAATCCTTGACCATCCAAACCTGGCCGTCCCGCTCCAGAATTGTGGCTTTGATTTCACCCACTTTCTCAGTCAAGAGCGTTTGCCAGTTCTGCTCGCCACTCAAGATCTTTTCCCGCGCTTCCTTCACGCACTCGGGACAAAGTGAGTCAGTCCGGCGAGGCCATCCCAGCTCGGGCTTGGACTTCTGCCATGATTTCAGAAGAGGCTTGTCCGACCAGCGGGGAACAAAAGTGGGACCAGGATGGTACTTGTTGAAAAACTGGATGGCATTAAAGAGCAATCCAGCCGTTGAGGAAATAGCTTGGTCTGCATACTTCATCAGCCGCTGACCTCGGATTCTTGGCATGGTTGTTGTTCCTCCCTAAAGGATAATGACCGGTCGCCTCCAGGCCTCCCTGATTCCGCCCGACAATGTTAAGAGGAAATTGACCGATAGCTAAGTATATTTTGCCGAATGGCAGTATTTCTAGGCCATATGGTACAGATAGTCAATCGAATCGCTTCTAACAACCCGCTTACGGATCAATTTGTTGGCATACTTTTTGGCATTTCCTATGAGACGATAATGGTAGATTCTGCGCATGCACATGGTGAATGTCAGGTGGGCAAAATTGTCGATTTTAGGCTGCTCTGCCCGCCGCGGCGGGCTTTGGAGTACGGCAGCTTGCTGCCGCTTTGTCTTCCTGCGGGCTTGCTCGCAGGCAAAGGTCGTTTATACAGGGGCCGAAACATGGCCAACAAGCTGGTCCCGCCGAGCGGGAAAAGCGGCAGCAAGCTGCCGCACTCCAAAGCGCTTCGCGCCCGCGGTATTTTCCCATACCGACCAAGCCACGACCCGCCGGCCCGAGGCGAAACCTCGCTAGAATCTCCTGTTATGCTGCGTTATCATTCAACCCTATGCTATCGGGCCTTGCGATAAAAGAGAGTGCCCTCAAGCTCGGCTTTGATCTGGTCGGGCTCGCACCCATCGCGGTCTGGAAAGACCTCGAGTTCTCCCGACAGTGGGTGGAGAAGGGCTTCAACGGGGAGATGCGATACCTTGAGAACCCCAAGCGCTTCGACCCGCGCCTTGTCCTGCCGTCAGCCAAGTCAGTTATCTGCATCGGAGTGGTCTATAGCACACCATGGAGAAGTCAGGAGTCAGAAGTCAGAAGCCAGAATCAACCAGTTTCCGCGGCTGCCACGCCTCGCGCCTGGATTTCGCGCTACGCTTGGGGGCACGACTACCACGAGATTATGCGGGGAAAACTTGAACAGCTTCGCGCCGCTGTGGAAGGGTTGGCGCCTGGCGTCGAGACCCGGGCCTTTGTTGACACCGGGCCTGTTGTCGAGCGCGCCTACGCGCGCTTTTCGGGAGTGGGCTGGATGGGAAAGAATACCTGCATCATTAATCAGGAGAAGGGCTCCTGGTTTTTCCTCGGGGTCATCCTGGCCAGCCTTGAGCTCGCGCCGGACTTGCCCGCTCCCGACCGCTGCGGGTCCTGCACGGCGTGCCTCGAGGCGTGCCCCACGGGGGCGTTAGTCGAACCCTACGTGATGGACGCGTCGCGATGTATTTCCTACTTCACCATCGAGCTCAAAGGGTCCATCCCCGAGCAGTTCCGGCCAAAGATCGGCGCCAACGTCTTCGGGTGCGACATTTGTCAGGATGTGTGTCCTTGGAACGGAACAGCAAGTCGTCAGTTGTCAGTTGTCAGTTGTCAGTCGCAAAACTTCAGCCATCAGCCGTCAGCTATCAGCTATCAGCAGAGCCTTTCCGCGCAACGGCAATCACCTGATGAGCGTTGCGTCAAGCAGGCAGCGACAACGAAAGTCCCGCAATTCCGCCCGATGATGGTGGAGCCGACCCACCCCGCGCTCTCAGACGGAGATACTCCAGAGCAACTGACCACGGACCACGGACGGCTGACCACGGACCACGAACCACTGACAACGGACAATGCCAGCCTTTCTCTGTTCAATCCGCCGCTTGATGTCCTGGCCTCAATTAGTGAAGATGACTTCCGCCGAATCTTCGCCCATTCGCCCGTCAAGCGCGTGAAGTACCGCGGCTGGCTGCGCAATCTCTGCGTGGCCATGGGCAATTCCGGCGACGAAAGATTTTTGTCCTGGCTCGAGCGGGCTGCTCAGCATTCGGACCCCGTCGTCCGCGAACACGCCGCCTGGGCGCTCGAACGGTTGCGAATCAAGTAACACAGCGCAGCTATTGGCCGCAACCAAAACGAGACTCTCTGCGTCCTCCGTGTCTCTCAAGCTTTAACACGGGGCACACGGAGCCCCGCACCGACTGGTGCAGGGCGGAGCGTCTCACTGGTCTCTGTGTTGGGGCTCATCGGGCCACGGAGGACATGGAGGCATTCCTGGCTCAGGGAGAAACTGAACGTTGGGAGCCACTGATTGACTCAGATAAACGCTGAGGAGAGTAGGTTTCTAATCTGCGTTGGTCCGCGTTCATCTGCGGCTGAAGTTGGAAAACAAGGAAAGGATTGGCTCCTCGGCCAGGACTCGAACCTGGAACCCTTCGGTTAACAGCCGAACGCTCTACCATTGAGCTACCGAGGATTATGCGATCCGCACCACCCTATGGGATTCTTGCTTTTGCTGAGCTTGCCGTTGAACTAATGAAGGACAAATTCAGATAAACATCTTCGGAAGAGTGGAAATGCGGAGGACGGCTTAGGCCTTCTTATCTTCCTCTTTCTTTTTATCTTCCTCTTTCCTTTCCGAGCTCCCCTCCATACCACCTTTGATGGCGTCCTTGAACTCGCGAATACCCTTCCCCAAGCCCTTTCCGAGCTCTGGCAACTTTCCTGGTCCAAACAGGATCAACACAATCAGCAAGATGAAAATCAAATGGGTTGGCTGAAACAAACCCTCCATATCACACCCTCCTCGCGCCGCCCACCCAGTGTCAGCGGCGCAGCAAGCAAACATATTATAACTCAGGCGGCAACGAAACCCAATCGCGATCTGAGTGTCGCCCTAATTTGACTCGTACGCTCAAATGGACCCAATCGCGATTTGCGCCCCTTGAAAACCATATTACCTGGTTTCTTGCCTTCTTCCCGGCACTTCTGAAAGTAGAGAGCCAGATAGGTGCTCGTGATGTAATCCTGACGCGAGTACCCAAGCCGGGCCGCAACCTCGTCGATCCATTTCTCTGACCCCTCAAGCTCGAGGTAATTTCCTATGGGCGTCTCGTCGTACGCTACCTGAGGCTGTCCATGAAAGTCCGTTTTATTACCTTCGGCATAGATGGTCCGGTATTTTTCATAGATGAACACTTGCTTCAACCCCAGGTTCTTCAGAACCTCGCGGAGAAGGACTCCGTCTTCGACTCGGGTTTCGATTTCGCGTCTACTTCCGTAGCGGCGCGTGCGGAGCGGAGGCCCCTTGAACGTCAACAGGTGTTCGCCGCCGGCAAAACGCAATCGGAGCAGGGACCGGGACCTCCGGAGCCGAAGATCCGGGAAGTCGAAAAGGTAATTGCTCTCAAAGTGCCGCGACTTTAAGACCTTGAAACCCAGTTGAGACAGCCGTTTCCCCGCCTGCTTGCGGTCACGGGCCTGCAGCTTGATTTCGGTTTCGCGGCGGTGCTTCATGCCCGGCTAAGAACCTGTCCTCAGAACTCGCGATCCAGCATGAAATCAGGCAGGGACCGCAGGGCATCCTTGTAAGGCGTGTCGGGGAGCGTCTCCAGACAGCGCTTGGCCTTCTGAGCAAATTCCTGGGCCTTTTCTCTCGCGGCCCGCAGGGTATCATACCGGTCGATCAGGTCCAGAATCTCACTGAAACGTAGAGAGTTGAAGCCCCCCTCTTCCAGCACAGACCTTACTTTCTGAGCCTCCTCGTGTGCGCAGCGTTGCAAGAGGTAGATTAGCGGCAACGTAACCTTGCCTTCGCGAAGGTCATTGCCGATAGGCTTTCCCAATATCTCCTCGGAGGAAGTAAAATCGAGCACGTCATCGATAAGCTGGAAGGACAAGCCAAGATTGTGGCCATAAGCACCCAACTGGCTTTCCTCCTCCTCGCTCTTTCCTGCCAGCACCGCACCCAATCGGAGGCAAACGGAAAACAGGTAAGCGGTCTTGCGATAAGTCAACTCGAAATAGACATCTTCGGGGACGTCGGTCCTTCTCTTCCAAGTCAGTTGCAGCAACTCGCCCTCGATCATGGCTTGGGTTACGGCGATGAAAAGGTCAAGTATCTTGAAGTTCCGCTCCGCCAGGGCAATATTAAAGGCTTGCATGTAAAGCCAATCCCCGGCCAGCACACTCAAGTGGTTGCCCCATCGGGAATTCGTGGAAGGCCTCCCCCGGCGTGTGTCCGCTTCGTCAATCACGTCGTCATGAACGAGCGTGGCGGTGTGGATGAGTTCCACCACTGTTCCGAGCCGAATCGCCGCCGGCCCCTCAAAACCACACAGTTTGGAGGAGAGCAGCACCAGGGCGGGACGCAGTCTTTTGCCCCCGCTGCCGCGCAGGTATTGACCGATCTCCGTGATGGGGTGAACGCTGGAGATGCTCTGTAGGCAAAACTCCTCTTCCACCTTCTGGAGGTCAGCACGCACCAAGTCGAAGACTTCTTTGCTTGTCAGGCTATTGACAGAGGCCAAGTATCAATTCCCCATCGTCCCTTCGGTTTTGAAACGCCCACTCAAGTTTTGCAGGGGACAGGAGGTTCACGTTGCGAACCTAAATACTCCCACAATTCACACTTGAAGGGAAGCCTGAAGTTCAGGCAACGGCTCATTTCTTCAACCGATAAGTGGCTGTCTGGTGCAACTGTGGGCCGCGATCTTCCACGACGAGCGACTCGGACTCTATGCTCTCCAGCGACTGACTGAGGCTCGCGAGGTTCTCAGAAAAGAAGGATGGCGTGCGCCCCTCCTCACCCGCCAAGCCTCCGTACTGTTGTGGCAGCGGCATTTCAATCAGCCGCATCATCTTCACGATGTTTTCGCGCTCGGCAGAATGGCGAAAGCCCGCGGCGTAAATTACGGTCGGACCCACCTCGGCGCCCTGGGAATTCGCTGTAGGGCCGAGCGGCGCTCGGCCGAGCAGTGACTTCAGCGTTTCGGCAGAGTTTGCCAGCAGGAGAATCGGTCCCTTGGTGGCGGCGGCGAGTGGCGCCAATCCATCGAGTTGATAGTAGTCGGCATTGCCTTCGTGATTCTCCACCCAGTTCACGCCGATTTGTGAAGTTGTCCAAAGCTCTCGAATTGCCGCGCGGAGGGCGTTGCGCGCGGCCTCCGAATCCCAGTTCGCCGAGCTGCGAATGAGGACGGCGGAGTGAGGTTCGACAAAGGCCGGCTGCCCGGCGTTATGAAGCGAGTGAAACTCCAGAACGGCCTCGAGCGGAACCGCATTGAGAAGTTTCTTGAGGGCTTCGGCGCCGAAGGCTCCCGGCGCTCCCTGAAGCGGGGGGAGGTCAATGCGCGTCTCGAGGTCGCTCTCGCTGCCCGCTTGGCCCGGGGTCGAGGCGACGCTCGGCGCAATCTGGGAAGCCACGCCCGGTCCTGCGTGGGGCCGCAGGACCTTTTGCTGCACGAGTTCAAACACCGTGTCGGCGGAGGGGTCTCTCCACGCGAGGTAAATGCCTTCCTGTGCCGGGACCATGGCGAGCAGTTCGGCCATGGCAGGGCTGCTTGCGGTGGCGCGCGGCTCTGTGTCTGCGGGAGGGTTAGCTTTCAGCAGCACGCGATCTTCACGGATTTCCGTCGCCGAACGATGGATGTCCGCGACTTCCGCCGAGTATTCTTTGAGCGCCGTAATGTTGCGCTCGATCCAGTAGCTGCGGAAGTGGGGCGACTTCACTAACAGCGGCAGGTTCAAAACCATGCGAAGATCACCGGCCGGGCCCGCCGCCGAAACAGCGCTCTTATACCAATTCTCATCCTGGAGCGTCGGTTGGGACTTGCCGGAAAGCAGCCCGAGCGCCCCGGCCATCAGGTCCTCGCGGGTGGCCAGCAGCAGGCAGTCGCCCGCGGTAGCAAAGGCCACCAAGCGGTTCTTCTCCGGTTCGGTCCGAACGTAATAGGGAACGTCCGCCGCCTTGCGAGGTTCGAACTTTTCCCGGTTCGTCCAAAGAACGTTCTGCACGGCGCGCGCTGACGGCATGCGGGTGATGTAGAGGAATTCCAGGTTGCCGATGTCGTAGAGCGCCAGCGCCGATTGTGCGCCCGCCACCGCATCCAGCAAGGCCATGTCCGGCGGGGCGCCTGCGGCGACGGCGAATTGCCGCTGCGCTTCCTGGAGGCGCAGAAAGAGACGCGAGCGGGAGAAGACTTGATAATTGTCGCTCTCCAGCCACTTCTGTTTTTCCTTCGAGTTTTCCCAGTCGTGGACCAGCGGGGCGAAGTCCGGTGACTCGATGAAGAGTAGCGAACCCGTCGGCATGAAGGCGGCGAGGCTGGAGGAAGCTGGCACAGGTCCCCGGCCGGGCGGCGCCATGGCCAAGGAGATACTTAGGAAGCAGAGAACTAAAAGGGCAAGTTTCTTCATTGCCCTGCACCTCCTCCTACGCGTGCAGCGAACCAAGCTCGCGACCCCCTCACCGGCCCCGTCGGCTGACGGGCTGTAGAAAACGCTGGCGGCGGGCCACCCTCACCCCTAAAAGGGAGAGGGCTAGACTCTCCTTTGAGCGGTACGGGGCGGGGCCTGACCAGACCTCTCTGCTCGAGATGGTCGGTGACCACCGGTTGTCGCTCTCGGTCAGCCTGCTCGAGCTTGATTTGGGCCCGCATTTGTTCGAGTTCATGGGTTGCCTGGGAGCGCAGGGAATCATCTGTGGCAAGAAAGATTGCTACCTCCAAGAGTTGCGCGGCTTCGCGGAGCCGCGCGAGCTTCTGGAAGGCGCCTGCCATTTGGGCGGCAATCACCGATTTTTGGCTGGCGCTCAAGGCCTGACCGGCAAGAAATGATTTCCACAGGTACTCACGAGATCCGGCCTGTTCCATTTCTTCCCCAGCGGCTTCGCTCCCCGGCGATTCGGGCGGTGGACTTGCCATGATGCTCTGATCCACCAGCGGCGTTAGGGCTGAGACGGCGAGCTCGTTCTGGTTGGCCGCAGCCGCCGCCCGAAAAAGCAGAATGCGCGGCGATACGTTCTTGGGATTGGAGGCGGCAGGCGGAGACGCCCCGAAACGCTGCGAGAAGCCCTCAGGGCGAAGGGCGATCGCCTCGAGCAGGAGGCGGATTTGGGTTGCCGCGTCCGCGGCTTCCCGGGCCGCTCGCAGGCGGGCATAGAAAAAGCCCGGCGACTCGGCGGCAGCCGCTGGACCGCCTCGAATCAACCATTCGAGCTCGGCGCTGCCCGGGCTTGGCGCAGGCGCCTTGAGGGCCGCAAGGGATTCGGCCGCCGATGCGCGCCTGGCATAGCTGGCGCTCGGAGAAGACGCCACCGAGGTGAGCAATCGGATTGCATCGTTCCGCTGCGTATTCGCCGCCGCTTCCGCCTGGGCCAGTTTGAGGCGAGCGTCGGTATCCCAGGGGACAGCCTTCACGCGCAGGGCATAAAACTCCGTGGCTTCTGGAGGGTGTGCCATCTTCACGAGCAGGTCCCCGGCAGCCACCAGGTTTTCAAAAGGCTCGCCCGCCACGCGATTCATGCGCCGCAACAGCGCCACCGCCTGCGCGAGATCGCCCTGTTGAAGTCGAACTTCGGCAAGCCCCAGAAAATTCGCGGGCGCAAAATCGTGTTCGTCGATTTGGCGCGTGTAAACGTATTCGAGGAGCCGGCGGGCATTGGCCGGGTCTTTTTCCTCCAGACTGACCGCGGCGTTGCGCAGGGCATCGAGGGCAGGAGCCTTCTCGGGGGCTTGTTGAAACTGCTCGAGGAGCTCCTCGAGCTTGTTCGACTGGGCCGCGAGGCGAACCATGATGGAAGCGATCCCAGGCTGGTGCGGGTCACGGAAATCCTCCGCAAGGTTATTGAAAGCTTTTTGGGCGTCGGCAGCCCGGCGATTGTCCAACAGGAAATCGATCCAACGAAGCTGCCAATCGTGCAAGGTCTCGAGCGCGGTGGAGTGCTCCGCGCCGAAGGTCTTGGTCACTTGATCTTGGGCCAAGGTAAGGATCTTCTGATAGACAAGCTCCTTCTGGCCTTCCGGAAACCATCGGGCGGAGACCAACCCCGAGAGGAATTCGAGGGGGGATTGGGCTACGCGAGAAAGGTCCACGAGCCAATCCGCCCCCTGCGCGGGATCCCCCGCCGCAGCCAGCGCCCCCCTCAGAACGGGGCCAGCACGGTAACTGCCGTTGCGGCGAACGTAGGTGCGCACGACGCGATCAGCGTCCTCACGCAACTGTGGGAGCAGCTTGCGGGCGCCGATGTTTTCGAGTGTGGCGCGAAGATCCGTCCAGAAAGTGGGCGGCACTTGGCGACTGTCCTCCTGGGCGCGGGAGGTCGCGAGCGCCAATGACCATTCCTTAACAGCGCTATCCTGCTTGCCCTGCTGCCAAAGGATCTGCGCCCTGCGGTCGTGGGCATCGGCACGCTTGGAATCCAGTTCCAAGGTGTGTGTGAAATCCTCCAGCGCGTTGCCGAGCTGGCCCGCGTCACGGTAATAATCGGCGAGCGTTAAGTAGGCATCAGAACTCGCCGGAGTTCCTTCCAGCATGGCTGGCAGGTAATCTTCGGGGTTGCCCTGGTGCGTAATCGAAAGGTACTCCCCATATCGCGAGCCGTAATAAAACCAGACGTCGCCGGCCAGCATTTCGTCGCGGTTCGCCGGCTTCGTGACGCGGTCGCCAATCGTTCGCGTGTCGAGCGCTTGCTGATAGGCAGAGTTTACGACGGGTGAAGCGTCGGAATAATAGAGGCCCACCAGTCCTGTGTAGGCGCGCGCCCAAACGGGCGGCAGGCGGCTCCCGCGCGCGGCGATGGCCCGGAGGGCCAGATCAACTTTCCCCGTCGCGAGCGCTGAAGTTGCCGCGGCGTCGCGCACTGAATCTGCGTGTGCCCCTCCCGCGATGGTTACGAGTTGCTCAGGCGAAGCCCTCGACACCAGCTCAAGGTAGCGGCGAAGAGGCTCGCCATACAGGCCTCGCCCGTCGAAGGCTTTCTGAAGAACTCGCAGTTCCGCGGCAGAATTTCCGACCGAACGGTAGCTATCCGCAGCCCTCTGGAGGATGGAGTCCTTGCCCGGCCCCTGGGGGAAAACGTTCCAGTAGGCTTCGAGCTGCGCACCGTATTCATCGAAGCGCATGCGCTGCTTTTGCAGCTCACCCAGGCGGGTTTCCATAATCTGGGCCTGGGGCGAGCCGGGGATGGCCATCATCACCTCATGCCGCCAACGCGCCTCGAGGTCCGTCAGGCCGGCGTATTGCGCCAAGGGGATGAGCGTCTCGTTGAAGTCGCTTGCTTCCATTCCTTCCTTCTGTTTGAGAAGGAAGTTGGCGAAGGCGCTGTCTTCTTCCGGCGTGTAATATTCCTTCACCACGCCGCCCATGGCGGAGAGATACGGAATCAGATTCGGTTGGACTTTCTGGCCCCGCGCCACATTCGCGGCCTCCCGGAGGCGCGCGTAGGCCGTGCTGTAATCATGCAGGCGCGTCAGGACCGTAACGTAGTTGAGCACACCATCAGCATCCTCGGGCCGGATCAGCAGATCCTTTCCCGCAAACCCGACACCGCGCTCCGCGAATTGCCGGGCCTGTTCGAGCATATTCCAGCCGGCAAGGCGGTCCGCAGCGGCGAAATAGAGCCCGGGCTTTTCCGGCCGACCTCCCACCAAGGCCTTCTTCAGCGCCGCGACTGCCGCGTCGGTGTGGCCCTGACGCGCCTCGAGCTCCGCGACCTTCTCCATCCACGCGGGATTCTCGTAAGCCAACTCGTAGAGGCGCGAGTAGCTCTTTAGGGCGTCGTCGAAGCGCATCAAGCGCTCTTCCAGGCCAGATTGCGCCGTCAGTAAGTCTGTGCGGTCGGGCCGGACGGTGCGCGCTCGAACGTAGGAGGCGATGGCCGCGGAATAGTCCTCGAAGTAAGTCTCGATTCGTGCCAGGACCATGGGCCAGCGGAAGTCCTTGGGCGAATCGGCGGTAGCCTTGGTGTAGTATTCGAGCAGTTGCTTGCGGCGGTCGTTGCGCTCGGCGAAGGCCGCGGCTTCCTGGGCCAGCCCTTCGTCTTCGGGATACTTGTTGAGGATTTCGATGTACTGGTCGACGCCCCCGGCGAAATCTTTCAGTCGGGCGAGCGCCGGAATGAGCCCTCGGCGAAGTGCCGCGATGCGAGCCGTCTTCTCATCGGCGGGCAGATTGGCGTCGCGGAAGGCCTGGATTTTGGCAAGGTAAAAGTCGCGCAGAGATTTGTCGTCGCCTTCGCGCGCGTAGGTGTCCGCCAGCGCCGCCAGGTATTCGCCGTTGTAGGGCTGATTCTCGAGCAGCGGCGTGAGCAATTCGCGGGCCCGCGCGTATTCCTTGGCCTCCGTCGCTTTGCCCGCCGCCTCGAAACTGAACTGCTCGCCCAGGGCGGGGTAGGCGGACTTGGCCGCCTTGCGCAGAGTCTCGATGGCGGGGTCCCATATCTTGTTACGCCAGTAGAAATCGACGGTCGAGCGCACCACGCCGAGCAGCAGCGGGTTCTCGTTATAGAGGCTCTCCATCAACGCGCGAGCTTGCTCCACTTGACCTTTCGACTCGTAGAAGCGGGCCAGTTGCAGGCGGAGCTGAAGCTCTTCCACCGGGTCGGTCATGAGAGCGATTTGGCGCTCGAGGGTGAGGATGCGAAGGTTGTCGAAGCCGTTGCGGTCCGCCACTGGCTGAATTTGGGCGAGAAGTTCCAGCGAAGAAGTGCCCTGCGCCAGACGGGTCAGAAAGCTTTCGAGATCGGCGCGCCGGTTGAGTGCCTCCAGCACGGCAATGCGCAGGGAGACCGTATTCCAATCCGGGCTGGCGCCGCTCGCGGCCTTCTCGGTCGCCTGCTCGATGGCCCCGCGCAAGCTCGGGCGCTTGACCAATCGCAATAGCCGGGCGCGGGCGGCGGAGTCTTCCGCGGAAGCCAGCGCTCCCTTCAGATATTCACCCACCGCGCGCGGAAAGTCCCGCTGGCCTTCGTAAACCGCTCCCGCCTCGTAAGCGAAGAGGGCGGGGTTCGAGAATTTCTTGCGCGCGTCATTGATCACTCGCAACGTGTCGCCAAACAGGAAGTAGTCCCAGAAGACCGTCGCCGACTCGAGGAAAGCGTCGGGGTTGCCGGGCTCGAGTCCCGGCACTCGGTTCCAATACGGACGTGCCTTGGCGAACATCTCGCGGTCGGCGTAGATGTCGCCGATGCGAATGAGGAGGTCACGGTCACCGGGACTGGCCTTCGAGAGGGTTTCTTCAATCCCTGCGGCGATGTCCGTGTATTGAGGATTGAAGGGCGCAAGCGAGCGGAAGACAGAGGAGGCGCGCCGGCCCATCTCGAAGTCGGCCGGATAGGCCTCCGCTATTGCCTTGATCACCGGCGCGGCGGCTTCAAAGTGCGAGCGCCAAATCTCCGCCTCGGCGATGAATTGTGCGGCGGCAGGGTTGGCCTGCGTGAGTTCACTCCATTTCCCGGCGCCGGCCTGGGGATTCGAGGCGCGCACTGCCTGAAGCTCCGCATCAATGCGTCCGCTACTGGACAAATATAGAAAGAATGCCGAGCGTAAGGTGTCGTCATAGAGCCAATTCTGCCGAATCAGCGCGTCCCAGGCCTGCCGGTTGTAAGTCGGCTTTGAGCGGAATGCTTCCAGCAAGTTCCGCACAAATGTGAGATTGTGGGGGAACCGCTCGTGGGCATAAAGGTTCAACTGCATATACATCTGAGGTACGACCGGCCCGCTCCACATAACCGACCGGAAGTATTCCTCGAGCTCCGTGCCGGAAAAGGTCTGGATTACCTGTCGGGTCAGTTCTTCAAATTGCTGCTGCTCGTGCCGGCGCAAATACCAGCGGGCCAGCTTTTGGTACCAGGAGCGATCGGGAAACTGCTGGAGGGCCTTTTTGTAGACGGCCTCAATGCGGTCGTCCATGCGGTTCTGCTCGAGGAAAGTGGCCAGCCGCTCATAGAGGCCGGGATCGTTGGGATTGTGATCCATCTCACGCCGGAAGAGCTCCAGCACCGCGAGCGGTCTCTCCAGGGCGACCAGGCGCGAAATGTAGCGTTCGAGCACTTGGGAGTATTCCGGAGAACGCGCCTCACCCGCCTGCCTCTGTGCTGCCCGAACCCGGGCCTGGAAGGGCGGACGGCGCATAGGGCGGCCAACTCGCTGTCCTGCCCTGTACAGGCCACGCACCGCAGCGGGGGACTCAGTTGTGGCTTCGGATGCCTCTTCTGGCCCAGCCTCTTCGCTTTCGGGTTGCTCCCCTGGCGGAAGCCGTTGCACCCGGGAGGTGTCCTCGCGGGCGCCCTCGCCCAGCGGGACGTGATCGGCGCGTGCGGCCAGCTCGTTGAGAAGCTGGTCGTAGAGCGCGAGTTCCTCCTTCACCATGTTCTTGCGCGCGAAAGAATCGGCCATCAACATGGCCACATGGACGCGCTGGGGCGCCTTGGGGAAGGAATCAAGGAACTGGCGGCCCCCGCGAGCGATGGCCTCATCGACCCCATAGACGGCATAGGTATCCAGCAGCTTGGCGTGGAGTTCGCTGCGCTCCCCTGACTTCGGAAAGCGTTTGTCGAACAGCGCGATCAAGTCCGCCGCCCGCGCGCGATGGAAATAGGCCACGGCGGTTCCCTCCGCCTGCGAGTATTGAAAGGCGGGCGCCTGGGAGTTGAGCAGCAGAGAGAGGATCCCGTTCAGGAAGCCTGGGTAGGGATCCATGTTGCCGATGTTGCGGAGGAAAGAAATTGAGTTGCTGCCGAATTCAATCGGCTGCTCGGGGGCGGTCAGGAGAAGATTCGCAATTCCTGCGAGCGCCTTTTCCTGAAGCGCCGGCTCTGCGCCCGGCAGGCTGTAGAGGCCGTAATAGCCGCGCGCGGCGTCGTTATACGCGTGGATGCCATCCAAGAGACGCGAGAGCGTCCAGAGTTGGTCACCTTTCCAAGAAGTGTTTGTCTTCTCCATGCGCAGCCGATACTCGACTAGGGCGCGCTGGGCTTCGCCGAGATTGCCCTGTTGCTGGTAGTAATAGAAGAGGCGCGCCGCACCGCTCACGTCGCTCGGATTGGCCGTGACGGCGGCGCGAGCGCGACTGAGGAATTCGCGCAAGCGGTGGGTTTCCTTTAGCAGATTAAAATAGTCCTGGACGAGCTCAGGCGGCCAGAGCGCCTGGAAGCTGCGGTCGTAGAGGGCCAGCGCCTCCTCCGTCGAGCCGCGCTTATAGGCCAGGGTGGCGCGGGCTTCGATAGGAAACACGTTGTCGCGTGGAAACTCTTTCTCGTACCGGCGGATGAGCCGCTCAGCCTCCACGAAGTTCTTCCTGGCGATAAGAAAATCAAAGAAGCGGGAATAAGTTGCTGCCTCCTTCGGATAGCGCGCCAGCCAGGCATTGTATTGCTCGATGGAAAGCGCGTCGGGCAAAGTCTGGAGGCGGATCACTTCAAAGATGCGCTCGAACGTTTGCCAGGCCCGCTGCTGATTCGAGGGCCGCAGCTTGTCGGCTGGCGAGGAAGGGGCTTGCGCAGCGGTGGCCAGCGCCTTGATCTCGTCCAGCGGGCGCAGACGGCGGTGGTAGAAGTCGGCAAGTTGTAGTTGGCCGTCGACTTTATCGGGGGCGAGTTGGGCATACCTTTGCCAGTCCGCCTCCGCGGCCGTGGAATCCAATTGCGACTCGTCGGCACGGGCGCGCATCTGGTAGAGCTCGGCGTCGTTGGGGGATTTCGAGACCAAGTCGTTCAAGGCGTTGCGCGTTTCGCCTGGCAGGCGGCGCACGCTCACGGGACCGCCCACCAGCGTCACGGTGCGGAAGAAGACCGCCTCAAAGCGGCTGCTCCCCTCGAGGTTCTGTAGCCATTCAACGAGGTTGCCACGCGCCGTCAGGCCGGCCAGGAACAGGCCGGCGACCAGGAGGGCCAGCAGAATTCGGGAGCGGAGGCTACGGTAGGACTTCAATGGTCACCTCCTGGCTGCCGATGTTGTGGGCAATATCTTCCGCCGTCACCGTCAGGGTGTAGGGGCCGGCGGGAAGGTCCGCCGGAACGAGCAGATTGCCGGTGTTGGCGCCTGCGTCCTGGTTCCAGGTCAGATAAGCGGGTTCGACGCCATACATCCGCGCTACTACGGTGCGCGTCCGCGCCGAAGCGCTGACGCGCAAGGGAATGGGCTCGCCGCGCCGGAATTGTTTCTTGTCGAGGCGAACACGCACTACCGGCGGCTGCGTCACAATGACGAAAGTCTTCGACTCGCGATAGACGTGCCCTTCGCGGTCACGCAGGATCAACCGGACCAGGTATGTCCCATCGCTCATGTCCTCAGGAGCAAGAAAGCGGGTTTGCCACATGTCCTCGCCCGGCAGGTAACGCAGAGTTTTGATCAGGCCAAAAGGAAAGAGCGCCACCACGGAAGTAATGGTGGGATCTGTCTTCACGCGAATCACCGGATCGCCGGGCCGAATAACGCGCGGGCGCAGCAGGGCGCGCGGCGCCGCTAAGAACGAAGTGTAAGGGGTAACGAACTTGTACTTGCGAGCCAGGCGGATGATTTCGTCCACGGAAGCGCGGTCCTCGCCTTCGCGTTCGATTTTCGCCAGCAGCGCATCGATGCGAGCTTTGGCCCAGGTGCGCGGCAAATCGGGGTGCTCGAGGTTTTCCGTGGGGAGTGGCACGCTCGAATGCATCTTGGCGGCAGCGCCTTCGCGGACGGCCTGCACGTCAAATTGGGCGGAAGGCAACGGCTTCTTGTATTGGCCGACCCAGGCGGCTCGAGACCCGGGGAAGACTGTGTCCTCGAGCGGATAGACAAGATCGAAGTTCGCCGTCGGCCTCGAGGTGAGTCTGAGTTGTGAGAGGGGGTCGCGCCCAATCTTGCTGATGAAGACATTCAGCTTGAAGTCAATCGGCTCCGTTGACCGCACCCATTCCATCAGGCCGCGGTTCTGTCCGAGCAGGCGGAACAGAACCTGGTTCGCGTCATCGCCCACGCCGAAGGTGTAAGTTCGGGGGCGTGAGGACTGCGGCAGGGACTTCCACTCCCGGGAATACCAAGCGGCCAGCCGGCCCGTGCCGATGAGGCCGCGCGTAGCGTCTCCATCGCTCAAAAGGACGATGTAACTCTCACCCGTCGAGCTTTTTGCCTGCTCGAGCGCGGCCTCCAGCGCCTGCTGAAGATTGGTTCCGCCGCGCAATCCGCTTGCCCGCACAAATTCCAGAGCGCGCTCCACCGTGGGTTTGTCCGCAAGCGCGGGCTGCTTTTCAAACCAGCTCAGCTCCGTATTGAAGAGGAGAAGGTTGAAGCGGTCGGCGGGCCGCAGCGAGCGGAGCAGCGCTTCCATGGCCCGGTAGCTGCGCTCCAGCTTTTCCCATTGCATGGAGAGCGAGGTATCTAACAATACCAGGATAGTTCGCGGCGGCCCGGCTGGAGCTGCGCCGCCCGCCTCGGGCGTATGGCCGTGAGAGGCGAACAATGCCGAGGCCTCGAAAAAGCCCGGCTCAATGGTATTCGGCGGAGGCGCCGCCGTGTCCGCGGCATTGGGTTGCTGAGGGTGCGGGTTGCGATAGGTCAGGACCTCGAGCGAATCGGCCTTGGACTCGTCAAATGCGTACCGGACGGCAAAGTCTTCCTTGAACAGAACATTGCCGGCTTCGAGCGTTGCCTTCACCAGGTTGGGTCCGCGCTCGGTGATTTTCAGCGGAAAGGTCTGGCCAATCACCTGGAAATCCCGAATAGGGTGCTGGCTATGCAACTCAAAGTCGATGGTGAGGTGAGCTGCCGCTTGAGCTTGGTAGGCGTCCGGGTGCAAAGGCACGGCGAAGAGCGACTCGAGATTTTCAACCGGAAGGGTCTCGTGATACTCGATTTCGAGGCGTTTGGTGCCGAAGGCCGGAATGGGAACTATGTGCGCGCTGAATACTTGACTGCGCCGCGCCTCCTCCGCTCCGCGCTCGCCCATCTCGAGTAGGCCGGGATCGATAGCCTGCCATTTCAGTGCGTTATAAATCTCCTCGGCGCGCTTCCGCTCCAGGATGACGCCGGGGATGCGCGTTACGCCGTCCCACACGGCAAAGTCGGAAATGGCCGCGCGACTGGGTAAGGCAAAAATGTAATTCCCTTCCAGGACGCCGTCGTGATGGCTGCCGTAAATCTGCTGGATGAAGACGCGCGCATCGCCGTTGTCGATGAAAACGGTTATGTGCATCTCCTCCAGCGATAGGATTGAAGGGTCCGGCCGTTCCTGCCCCGTGGGAATGATGACGCCGGCATCGCCAAGACCCCAGGAGGCGGTGGACAGGAGAACCAGGAGGATCAGTAAGCGGCGGATGGGCTTCATAGGTTACTCAAATTCTGCTCGAGAATCCGAATCAAGCCATTATCCGTGCCAATATACAGGTAACCGTTGTGGACCACGAGAGCCGTGACGTTGGGCGAGGGCAGAGCCGCCGTGAAGTCGCTCCAGCGTCCCAGCGAACGGTCGTAGACGTACAATCCTTTTTCCAAAGTTCCGGCGTAGACGCGCTGAGCGGTGACGAGCATGGCATTGGGATTCACCACGAACGCTCCGGTGGCGTCGGGAAACTTCTCGCAGCGTCCGCTGGCGTCGAGGCGGAAAATCCCGCCGCCGTAACTTCCTACGAACCACTCGTCGCCCACGCGCGCCAGCGCGGTAATCCAGTTGGCTTTCAGTCCGGAGTTGGCCGTGGTGTAGTTCATGCGGACTTGGCCCTCGTCGAGAACGGAGAGGCCGCCGAGCGTTCCCGCCAGCAGTCGTGTCCCCTCCGCGCCCAGCGTGTAGACATGATTGTTTACAAGGCCGTGAAAAGCGTAGATGCTGCGCGCGCCGGTAGGAGTAAGAAAAGTGATCCCGGCGGGCGTGGCCAAAGTCATGCCGCCGGCCGTCAGGGCCACGTCCGTCACGTGGTCGGCAATCAACCCCTCGTTGTGGCCTAACACTTCACGCTGTCGGAGCGCCCCGTCAAACACCACCAGGCCATTGGCTGTGGCCACGTCCGTGGTGTCGTGCTGCGCGTCATGAACGATGCGGTTGACGCAGAAGACGTGCTCGTCCTCGATGTGCGTGGCCCGCTCGCCGCTGGGCGAGAGCACGTCGAGGCCGCGATCGAAGTAACCGACCCAGAGGCGGCCGGAGGAGTCGAATTCGAGCGCAGAGACGTCGCGGTCCGCCAGCAAGGTATCTTCGCGCTCGATGACGGGCCGCCACGTGGCGCCGCGCGGATTGAAGCTATAGAAGCCGCTGTCCGTCAGGGCGAAGAGGTTGCCCTGGGCCGACAGCAGGCGCACGATGCGGCCTGAGATTTCCTGGCCTTGCGGGCGTGGGCCGGCCTTCGAGCTTGCCCCAAGTGGGACCTCGAGGATGCCCTCGTCGAGCGTGCCGACAATGAGCGTTTCCCCGTCAACTAGCAGGGAGCTCACGAAGAAACCCGCGGCCAGCACGCGCGTGAACTTGCCGCCCCGGAATTCCGCCACGCCCATAGGGGTGCCCACAAAGGTCCGGTCACCGTCGACAGCCAGCGCGAGAACGCGGGGGTCGGGCAGCCCATCGGCCTCCGCAAAGCGGTCGGCCTGGCCGGCGTGCCAATGGATGACGCCGCCGTCGAGCGTGCCGGCCCACAGGCTCGAGTCGTCCCCCGCAAGCGCCGTGATGTGGAATTTCGTAAGCTGCGGATAGAAGGGCGTGAGGTGTGTGCCGTCGTAAACCAGGACGCCGCTCTTCTCAGTGCCCAGCAAGACTCGGCCGGTGGGCAGGGGGAGCACGGCAGTGAGTTGGCGAAGCGGGCTGGCCTCCGGAAGAATCTGCCGGGAAGTCTTATCGCTAAACGCCAGAACGCCACCCCCTGCCGTGGCCAAGTAGAGTTCCGGCTCCGCGGCGTCTGCCGCGCGGCCGATGGACATGCCCACCAGCGGCGCAGGGGGCAACTCCAAGCCGACCCGGTAGCGGGCCACCAGCTTCCCGTCCGGGGAGTACTCCATCAGGCCCGAGGGGCCACATAGGTACAGGCGACCCTCGAAAAAGGCCGCGTCACTCAAAACCGCAGGGGAACTGATCCACTCAATGCCGGAAGGCACGGCGCTGTCCAGGCGCGACACCGTGAATTTCAGGTTTTCTTCTGCGGCCACTTCCTCGGAGGCGCGATGGAGCGCCCGCGACGCCTTCCAGATGGCCAATCCGGCAAACCCCAGAACGACGAACAGAGTAAGACCGATAAAGAGCGGCCACTTCACTTTGGGGAGTCGCATGACGGTTTCAGACATTATAAAGCACAATATTAGGTCGAACGCAATCAGGAAGGCGGCGGCTTACTCGGCTGGGAGACCCGAAGCCAGCGGGCGGCAGACTCATTGCGTGCCGCGGGGGGTGAGGACACGAAGTCCGAGATGAGAGGACGATTGCCCTGATCAGATGTAGGACTTTATGTCGTAGGTGAGTCCAAATTGGTCTCGGATGAAAATGTTAACCTGCCTGTTTTCAAATAGATTCCTGCTTTTAACGCATAACTACCTTTATTCTCATAAACATACCCGCTTCGTTCCCAGTTTTTCCACATCGGTCCTTTATTTTCATAGACATTCCCGCATCATTCCCGCAAAATAAAGGATTCTCGCGTTGCATTCGCCGGGGGACAGCCGACCCGCCGCAGGGGGACAGTTTACAGTTGAGAGTGAAAGCCTGCATAAGGATTGTTTCCCGGCTGGCACGATCCGTCGGATTGGCGGGGTTGCGTGAAAATCCTTTCCCCACCTACCACCTGCGACCTGCCACCTACCCCCTCTCCAGCCATACGCTAGCACTGTAGCCGAATGGTTGGGGTTTGTCAAGCCCCCCTCCTGGTTCAGGAGGGGGCAGGGGGTGGGCCGCGAGCTCAGGAGGGCATCTAGGGGTGCTCGGCGGCAGCCACGGTTAATTCGTGGTTTTCCATTCACCGTGGGTTGGTAAACGTTTGATTTCTCTCCCTGGCGGCCTTTTCGATCCTCTCCTTCAATTCCGTAGGCATCTTAAGGTTGGAGATACTGCTCATAGAAAGCCCTCTTTATGAACCTGATTATGGTAAACACAATGGGGGAGGTCGAGGGCCTAAGAACATTATTGAAGATGTGAAATAAAGACGGGAACGACAGGAGGGGTCTGATGGCAATGCAAAGAGTTCTAGTGGAGATTTGCTGCGGCGCACTCGAGGATGCGCTCGAGGCGGAACAAGGCGGGGCAGACCGCGTCGAACTCTGTTCGGCGCTGTTCCTGGGGGGATTAACGCCCTCGCTCGGCACGATTATCGAAGCCAAGGCCCGGCTAAAGATCCCGATCATGGTTATGATTCGACCGCGCGGAGGAGGATTCTGCTACACGGAGCCGGAAATGGCGGTCATGGAACGCGATGCCCTGCTTGCCGGCGAGCAGGGCGCGGATGGAATTGTGTTTGGGATACTGAATGCCGACGGCAGTATCGACGAGGAACGGTGCAGACGCATGCGGAAACTCGTCGGTGATCGGCAGGCGGTCTTCCATCGTGCTTTCGATGTGACGCCCGACCCTTTTCGGTCTCTGGACCAACTGGTCGAGCTCGGGTTTACTCGCCTCCTGACCAGCGGCCAGGAAGATACCGCTCCGGAGGGTGCATCGCTCATCAAACGGCTGATTGAATATGCCGGCGATCGAATCGAAATACTTCCTGGCGGGGGCATAAAGCTGAATAGCCTTCGCCATGTCGTGGAGTCTACGGGCTGCAAACAGGTCCACCTCACTGCCTTCAAGACTCGGCCCGATACCTCCGTTCGGGGGCGGCCCTTTGTGACTTTTGGAGGCGCTCTCTACCCGCCGGAGGACCAATACCAAGTGGCGGACCGATACCTCGTCGAACGGGTCGTCCACACGTTGAAAGGATAGGCTGAAGTTGGCAGGGAAAGAGCAGGAGTCAGAAGTCAGGACAAGAGTCAGGAGCAGAATTATATAGTGAATAGTGAATGGTGAATTGGGGATACAGAACTTGCTTTGCGCGCCGCGCCCAGGGCCTCTGACCGCTACACTTCTTCAATTCACAGCAGCTTTTCCAGGTCTTCGGGACTCAGCTCAGCGTCGCGCAAAATGCTCTTCAGGACCTTCGGGTGGAGGATTTTCGAGGCGTGAAACGGAAGCGTAACCCTTTTGCCTGCGGCATTCTTGTAAATCTGGTGGCTGCCGCTCTGCCGGGTCAGTGCAAATCCAATTCTCTCCAATACGGCAGCAATCTCTCGGGCTGTGAGGCGTGCCAACTTCGGCATCAGACTGCAATTTCAACGGTGGAGAGGCTAATGGATCCCGCTTGGGGAATTTCTTCGCCGTCAGCCGAGCGATCTTCGATGTGCAACCGAATGGCGTCCTTGATGTTCGCAATCGCCTCTTCGTAGGTCTCCCCTTGACTGTAACAGCCTTGGAACGCGGGGCAGGTGACGAAGTAGCCGTCTTGGTCGCTCTCAACGATGATGGGAAGCGTCAGGTGTTGCATGCAACAAGTATATTCCTTCTAGAGGGCAAATGACAAACAGCAAGTAGAAGTAAAGGTGTATTTACACAGGAGCATTCCAATCGTCCGAGTTGGTGATTCCCCCCTTTGTCCACGCATAGACAATCTTCTGAAATGTGATCGCGATCTCCTCCAACTCATTGGTTGTGTATTGCTGCCGCCCTGAGTGGGGGCGCGGAGCGGGTTTCCGCACGATGCTCACAAGGGCGGCGTTGGTCAGGGTGATTGTAAAGTAGGGTTCGGTTTTCCCCTGAGGATTCGTTTTCAGGAAATTGAGGTCAAGCTTGGTGAGCACTTCATTATTGGCCAGGGCGGTGAGGTATAGAGGCGAAGCGGAATCCACTTCCTTGACGATCGTGATCGGTTTGTGCTGGCGTTTCCCCGCGTACGAACCCGATGCGGGGTCGATTTGCGTAATCGCAAAGCGCAGGTTGCCGGGAGTTAAGGCTTTCAGGCCCTGTTTCATGCCATGAACCCGGCCCTTCCCGAAATTCGCCCCCCTGGTTGGGGATGTAAAAGTAACATAGACTGGCATTGGCGCCCCCTCCTAATGTGGATTTGTTAGCCCTTGTTTCATCAAGGTAGTACTACCGCGCCAAAATGTCAACCGGAGAGCACCGGCCCCAATTCGCTGATAAGGTTGTCCAATGCAGTAGACACCAGCTTCGGAGCGCGGGAGGTTGGCGCCGACGGACCATGCCGAGCGTAGCCGCCTTGCGCTTCGGCTGAAATCAGTGTTCCAAGGCT
>Ga0326728_10004282_pt1 | contig 42545 bp, 36 predicted proteins | sample MB3enrmetagenome_FD_207602 | JGI IMG/M metagenome (GOLD analysis project Ga0326728, IMG submission 207602) | Lab enriched peat soil microbial communities from McLean, Ithaca, NY, United States - MB31MN | ecosystem: Environmental > Terrestrial > Soil > Wetlands > Peat | place: USA: New York... | reverse complement strand
TGTTCATCATCTTTGTTAATAACGTTGTCCATGAAGGCATCATAGCATATATCAACGAGCTCGCCAGCGGAAAGTTCGCACTGGGTGTAAAATATCTGTGGAAAACATCTAAAAAAGTCACAAGCTCCGAGCGAAGCGAGGAATTTGGCTCTGCCCTAACGTGGATCAGGACTCAAGGCAACCTGCGTGTAGGGAGAGAACAAAGCGAGATTCCTCTCCCGCAGCTGCGGGATCGGGATGACAGCGGAAGCGGCTAGCCACCAATCACTAGCCACTAACCACTGCTTTACTTGATAGCGAGTATCTCCCGGCGGGCGAAGCGAGTGAGAAAGGTCTTGACGTTGCCGCTTGGAACCAAGCGTTCGATCTCGCGATTGGTGAGTACAGGGTACGGGAAGGGTACCTTACTTTCGACCTCGGAGCCGAGGACCATGAGGCTGTCGAACCACCAGCGCGTTCCCGCTCCGTTGGCCAGATAGGGTTCGCGTAGCAGGCAAAACAGTACTCCTCCCGGCCGAATATATGACCACAACCTCGCCACTAAACCAGGAAGCGCGTCGCGTGGCAGCAAGTCCAGAAGATGCCAGCAAGCAATCGCTGATAAGGAATCGGGAGGAATGGGAGGAAGGTCTTCGAGGAACTTGTCGATCAGAAACACCGTCCCCTTACCAAGCCGGCGGATAAACTTGGGGTCGGCTTGCCGGGCAAGAGTTACCAAGTCGGTGATATAGAGCTTTGCGCCACGCTTCAGGAGGACATCGAACGTCGCTTGGTACGCAGGGCCGCAATCAAGAATATGGGGGCGCTTCACGTCGCGAAAATTCTGCCACAACCATTCGAGGGCACGACTGGGGGCTGCCGGGGGAGTTGGGGAAGAGTCTTGAGAGTCTTGGGATGTTTTCGCTTGGAACATCAGAACCCGCGTGCTTGACAATGCTCCAGGCTCAGGATGATTCGGCAGCGGGGCATGAAGTGTGTGGTAAGAGCCCTCCTGCCCGCTTCGGACCTTCGCGTTTCACTTGCCCGAAGGGACCTAGGTGCTTGTCCCCAAAGCGCTCTGTGGGGGTGCGCTTAGGGAACCCTCCTGAGCCTCTTCACTGAGGATGTCAATGCTGCCCTTAAAGTAGGCCCCTTCCTCGATGGCGACAGCGCCTGCCATGAGGTCACCCACTATATGCCCGCTGCGGCGAACCTCAACCTTTTCCCGCGCCACAACGTTGCCGGAAACTGTACCCAGGATCACAACCTGGCGCGCGCGGATTTCCGCCTTGACCTGTCCATGCGCTCCGACCGTCAGACAATGGTCTTCAAGAGAGATGGTCCCCTCGAGTTGCCCTTCGATCAGCAAATCCTCGTTTGCCGATAACTCGCCTCGCAGCACCACCGTCTGACCAAGAACCGTCTGGTGCGGAGGGGCGGGCGTCGTGCTCGGCACCTTTGCAGTCGTCTCATTCATAGTCGTTTCCATACTGGGAGGCGGAGGCGGCGCCGCGGGTTCCACATTTAGCGCCACCTCCGACCGAGTTTTTTTCTCCCACCACATTGCGGATCCATCCATCGTGAAGGTGACTCGGGCAGAACCCGTTGGCACCTCGGTCACCCTCCGTGCATTTGTATGTTACAACGCGCGCGGGAGAAGCGCAAATCGAAAAGCAAGAAGCAGCCACGGACGTCACCGATTGCCGGCTTTGTAGACCACCCTGCCTCCTACAATTGTGATTTCCGCACGCGCGTCTTTGATTCTTTCAGGCGGGATTCGGAATAGATCTTCAGAGAGGACTACCAAATCCGCAAGCTTTCCCGGCGAGATCGTCCCCTTATCCTTCTCTTCAAAGGCTGCGTATGCGCAACCCCTGGTGTAGGCGCGCAAGGCTTCCTCGACCGTCAAACGCTGCTCCGGGAACCATCCGCCGGGATTCCTGCCGTCGAGTGTAGCCCGCGTAACCGCGGCATGGATGCCCAAGAGTGGGTCGAGAGGCGCTACGGGCCAGTCCGAACCGAAGGCCAGCACCGCGCCCGCATCCAGCATCGACTTCCAGGCGTAGCTCGAGCGCGCGCGCTCGTGTCCTATACGCTTTTCGGCCCAGCGCCCGTCATCAATGGCGTGGTAAGGCTGCATGGAGGCGACGACGCCAAGCCTCCCAAAGCGGGCAAAATCCCCCCCTTGGACGTGTTGCGCGTGTTCGACTCGAAACCGGTGCGCCTCCGGATGGTCCCCGCCGAGTCTCTCATAGATATTCAGGATTGCTGATATCGCACGATCTCCAATGGCATGGGTGCAAAGCTGAATTCCTGCCTTGTCCGCTCCGCGCGCTAACGCCTCCATCTTCGAGGGGGGAACCATGAGCGGCATGGGCAGACCACTGTTGCCGGGATCGTCATCGTAAGGCTTAAACATCCAGCCGGTGCGAGAGCCCAGAGAGCCGTCCGCAAAAGCCTTCACTGCCCCGAGCTTCAGGAAATCGCTGCCCATGTCGTGCGAGATTCCGGCCTCCGCCAGTTCCTTCCAGTGGGCAATCGGAGTGATCGCGTAGAAGCGGCAGGTAAGCCAGCCCTCGAGTTCCGCGCGCCGCAGCAATCGGATCTCACCCGTAAAGCTCCCGTTCCACGAGTCCGTATCGGCGGTAATGTCATGCACGGAAGTCAGACCGACGCGTGCGGCTTCCTTGAGGGCGGCCCGCAAGGCCTCCTCCATCTCACTCTCGGTGGGGCGCGGAATCACCTTTGCGACCAGATCCTGTGCCTCGTCCTTCAAGATTCCGGTGGGCTCGCCGGACTTTGGATCGCGAACAATCACACCTCCTACCGGGTCCGGCGTGTCCTTGGTGACGCCCGCGAGCTTCAACGCCAAGGAGTTCGCCAGCCCGGCATGGCCGTCGTACCGGCTTGTGAAGACGGGAGTGCGCGGCGTAACAGGATCAATCAACCAGCGATTGGGCAGGTTCTCCGAAGGCCATGCTTCCTCATCCCAATCGCCGCCCTGCATCCACCTTCCGGGAGGTAGAGTCCTCGCCTTGTCCCCGATTCGGCGCACGAACTCCTCCTCGCTGGGCGCGTCTTTCAAGTCAACAGTCAGAAGCTGAAAGCCACCTTGGATGAAATGAACATGGCTGTCGGCCAAGCCCGGTACCACCAACCGTCCCCTGAGATCGATCACCTCCGTGTTCAGGCCCTTGCAGGTGCGGATTTCTTCATCGCTGCCCACGGCAAGAATCCGCCCGTTCGCAATGGCCACAGCTTCAACAATTCGCGTTGCAGCAGAAGTTTCACCCCTGGCTGCAACAGGCTCTCCGCTCCAGATCTTGCCGTGCAGAAGTATCAGATCAGCCCCATGTGCTAGCTCGCTCCCTCTTAACTGATCGTCACCCGCTTGCGGGTTTCCAGCGTTTGTTGGCATCGCCATCGAAAGCCCCATGACTAAGATGAATGCGCCGAGCGTACGACACATTGATTCCTCCCTGCAGGGGATTATTCATATTATGGGCCGCTGGGGCAATCACGAAATCGGGATGGCTCCTCAACGCGCCACCACGAGACTGACGGAACTGTCGGCCCCACGGGGTGGCGTGCCCACCATTTCAAAGAGCATACTCTCATGTTACGCGCAGCCGCTCCGAGGTGGCCGATAGCAGCATTCCGTTCAGCGATTTCGCAAACCACATGGCTGGGGCAGGGGTAACCTTTTGATCTCAGACAGTCTTCCTTTACACTTCCCCTGAAGGTCATTTTTGCAAATCTTCAAAAGGTCTTGACAGAGCTCCTTGATGACACTACTATTAGTGTCAGTCAATAGGAGGTCCCTTATGCCCAGCGACTCTGAACTGCAGTTGCGCGGTCGCCTCGTCCGCAGCCTGGGCGCACTGCGCGAAATGCTTCCCGGTTCTTTCGTCGAGCGCCAGCGCCCCTGTGGCAATCCGAACTGTCACTGTGCCGACGGCAAGCGGCTGCACCGTCAATATCAGCTCTCCGTGTTGGCGGAGGGGAAGTTGAAGACTTACAACGTTCCGGCCAGCCAAGCCGAAGAGGTCCGGCGCCGGGTCGACCTGCACCGGCGCTTTCAGAAGGCGGCGGCGATGATCAGCGCCTTGAATCTTCGCCGCTGGTTGCGCCAGAGGAAGCCAACCGAGCAGGAAAAATAGAGGAGCCCTACCCTTGCGGCGGCGCCAGTTCGAAGCTTACCTCGCTAAGGTTTTCGCTTGGCCGGCCCGTGTGTCCGCCATGCCGGAAGGCCGGCAGTCTCCCCCTCATCCTTGGCCGAAGGTGTTCGACTGCGTGTTTTTGGGCGGAGCGATCCAGATTCCGAACGTGCATCGCCTGGAGGCCGAATGCAAGCGGGGGGTCTTGAGGCAGCGGATTGGCAGCCTGAGCGAGGACGCCATGGGCTACGCGCTCCAGCGCCAGGACCCTGCCTCCATCTTCGCTCTGGGTTGTCAAGTGGCCCGGCGTCTGAAGCGTAATGGCGTGCTGCACTCCGACTGGGCGCGCGGGCGCTTGGTGGCGGCGGTCGACGGCATCGAGATCTGCAGTTCCTTTTCCCGCTGCTGCGACGCCTGCATGGAGCGCGAGATCGAACACAAAGTAGACGGCCAAATCCGCAAGGACACGCAGTATTACCACCGCATCGTGGCCGTGGTGCTGGTGAGCACCGACTTCCCCGTCCCTTTGGGCCTCCGCTTTCAGCGCGATGGGGAAGACGAGGTGGCGTGCGCGCTGCCCTTGTTGCAGGACCTGGACCGACAACTGGGGCGTCGGTTTCTGGATGTGCTGGTGGCGGATGCGCTCTATCTGCGAAGCGGCTTTGTTGAGGAAATGGAAAAGCTGCAGCTGGAGTGGGTGTTCACGCTGAAAGAAAATCAACCCGAACTGCTCGCCGAAGCCGAGCGACTCACCGGCGGACCGCCCCAGATGACCTGGTCCACCCCCCAAGACGCATTCCAACTCTGGCACACTCCGGAGGTCTACTGGCCAGTGGCGGATCGCTCCCTGCGGGTGGTCAAGACCTTCCGCATCCAGAAAAAACATCGGGTCGAGCTCACTCCCGCAGGCAGTCCAAAAAGGAAAAAAAGGACCAAGGAAGAGGTACTCGAAGAGAGCACGAATTATTACGCCACCAACCTGGAATTGGGCTCCATCTCCCCCACCTTTATCCACCCACTGGGTCGCAGCCGCTGGCGAGTCGACACCGACGCCTTCCAAACCCTCACCACCCAGGCTCATCTCAAGCAGCCCTCCGTCCACCAAACCATTGCACTGGTGGTGCTGACCATGATTCGCGTTCTGGCCTATACCCTGAGCACGGTGTTCTATTACCGTCAAGTGGTCAGTCACGCTCGCCAAACACCACCCACCTTCAGCGAGACGGCCCGCCTCCTGGGCTACCTTTTCCTACCGCCGCGCATGGACTCCAGCTGAGACCGGCTGCCAATCTGGGTGCCTGCGCCCCTCCCGGGAGCGCTAAGCCCTCCTTTTCTGCTCCAAGCCAAAGGCCCCCTTCTCCTGTGCCCATTAACTGCGAGGTTCCATCCGAAACCCTCCCGCGACGCCGCGAGAGCCAGCAAAACAACTACCAATCATCAAACCCACACTTGCGTTAGGCGGTTTGCGAAATCGCTGGCATTCCGTTGACATCTATTTCCCAATATGGGAAGAAGGAGTATGGCTATGAGTACCGTCGTAAGGTTCAGCGTTCAGTCCACGCAGGCAGGAACAGGCGGGACGTCGCTGAAGATTGACCCAAGAAAATACAGGCGGCTCCTGGGAATGGCTGCGCCAGCAGTCATTGAGACCGAGGAAGAGTACAACAAAATGATGGCTCGCTTCGAGCACCTTATGGACAAAGACGATGCATCGATAAGCCCCGAGGAAGGACGCCTTTTGAAACTTCTGGCAATGGCCCTGGAGGAGTACGAGGACCGGAATATTTCCCTCCCCCGCCTCAGGCCCGACAAGATGTTGCGGCATCTGCTGGCTGAAAAGGGATTAAGACAAAGCGACCTTTGGCCTGTCATCGGGTCGAAGAGCCGCGTCTCAGAAATCATCACAGGGAAGCGCTCGATCAGCAAGAGCCAAGCCAAGAAGCTGGCCGCGTTCTTTCATGTGCCCGTCGAGTTGTTCATCTAGGAGCAGGCGTATCCACACGAACCCGAATTCGTGGTCTGGCTACCCGCGCCATTGAGCGCGTGTAGCGCCACTTTCAGGATTTGCCGGATTTCAAGATTTTCTGGGTAGCTTCGGCGATTAAGTCGCCCATGCGGGAGGTCGTGGTGGGGTGGGATTTGCCTGGAAGCTCGGGCGTCCGATAGCCGCGTTTCAGAACTTTTTCAATAGCTGTCTCAATGGCGCTCGCCGCCGTCTCCATGTGGAACGAATACCGGAGCATCAGAGCGGCGGAGGCGATGGCCGCGATGGGGTTAGCTCGATTGCGCCCGGCGATATCCGGCGCCGACCCGTGGATGGGTTCGTACAAGGCGTGTTGCTCACCCAGGCTTGCCGACGGCAAAAGACCGATGGACCCCGTCAGCATGGCGGCTTCATCACTCAAGATGTCCCCGAACATGTTGGTGGTCAGGACCACGTCGAAACTCGTAGGACGATCGATGAGCCGCATGGCGCAGTTATCCACGTACATATTCTCCAGCTCGACATCAGGATAAGACTTGGCCACGCGCGACACGACCTCGCGCCAAAGGCGCGAAGACTCGAGCACATTCGCCTTGTCTACGGAAGTGACCTTGCGCCGCCGAAGCCTGGCAAGCTGGAAGGCCCGGTGCGCCACACGTTCCACTTCGTGCTCTCGATAAACCTCTGTATTGATTCCCACTCGCTCGCCATTCTTGGAGAAGATTCCCCGCGGATTGCCAAAGTAAATTCCCCCCGTCAACTCGCGCACTATCACCAGGTCAGTGCCCCGAACACGGTTGGGTTTGAGCGCTGAGATTCCTACCAGCGAATCCAGCACCCGGGCAGGGCGCAGGTTTACGTAAAGCCCCAGCCTCTTCCGGATCTGTAGCAAACCCTGCTCCGGCCGTATTTCCGGCCGAACGGAATCCCATCTGGGACCGCCCACCGCGCCTAGCAATGCCGCCGGAGAATTGTTGCAGATGGAAATGGTCTCTGCCGGGAGTGGTGAGGCAGTCGCATCCAAAGCGCAACCGCCGATCAAGCCGGATTGAAACCTGAATGCCGGCCCGGCAATCACCTCCACGGCCTGCAAAACCTTTATTGCCTCGGCCGTGACTTCAGGCCCTATACCATCGCCCGGCAGCACTGCTACCCTATGAAGAGTCTGCATATCTGATCTAGTTTATATTATACAAGATTAACAGGCAGAATTGCGAGATTTTCTTGGAAGTCGAAAGCCTGTGGCGGCCTCGAGCCCAATCGGGCGATGAGAGCTAAAGCACGTATAATCAATACGTTACGTTGGAGGGAATCGTGCAACACCCTCCTTTCCGGCACTTCCCTTCCCCCTGGTAAAAAAAGTGAACCCCAGGCCGGCTTCTGACAGGGTGCTGAAAAACCCAATCCTAGCGATGTAGCGGCGATTGTATCCGTCGGCTGACGGACCACAACCCCAATGGTTTCCATGTGGCCATGGTCCGTCAGCCGACGGATAAAGCCGCCGCTACACCTTTTTCGCCACCCTGCCGGAGAAGGCCTGACATCCATCGAAAGCTTTGCGCCGAAAGGCTAGCGGCCACGGCGCTCAATAGCCACCGGGGAGAAGACGGTCCACGGCTTCATTCTCGTGCACCGAACTGGAAGCGACAACAGCCTCCTCTTCTTCGAGACGTTTCAACTCGTAGACCGCCTTGTTAGCCGCTTGCAGGTAGGCGCGGGCTGCGGCTTCCACCACGCTGTGGCTGGTGGACTTTCCCGTGAACTCGCGTCCTTCAAACCGCGCCCGAATCGAAACCTCCGCCACCCCGTCTGTCCCAGGGCCGACGGTATGGACCGAGAAATCAGCGATGATGCCCGGGACTCCGATGATTCGGTCCACCGCGCGGAAAGCCGCATCGCAGGGCCCCTCCGCAGTCGCCGAGTCGTGGAAAACGGCGCCGTCCTTTTCCAACTCGACGGTCGCTGTGGACCGCCCTTTGCTCGAGGTCACGCTCTGCAAGAGTTTCAGAGTGAACATCTCCGGGATGTGCTGGAAACCTTCCCGCACAATCGCCATGAGATCCTCGTCGTAGATGTTTTTCTTGCGGTCCGCAAGCTGACTGAACAATTGGTAGGCGCGCTCGAGCTCGGGCTTGGCCAACTGGTAGCCAAGCTCTTCATAGCGTTTGGCAAGGGCATGCCGGCCGGAGTGTTTTCCCAGCACAATCAGGTTCGACGACAAGCCCACCGTTTGAGGCGTGATGATCTCGTAGGTGATGGCGTTCTTCAGCACGCCATCCTGGTGAATCCCAGCCTCGTGGGAAAAAGCATTACGCCCCACAATGGCCTTGTTCCGTTGCACGGAAACGCCGGTCAGCCGCGTCAACAACTGGCTGGAGGCGTACAGCTCTTCCTTTCGGATGCCGGTGTGCGCCCGCAGGACATCTTGACGAACGTAAATGGCCATCACAACTTCTTCCAGGGCCGCATTACCCGCGCGCTCACCGATGCCGTTGATCGTGCACTCTACTTGGCGCGCCCCCCCCCGGACCCCTGCCAGGGTGTTCGCCACCGCCAGGCCCAAGTCGTCGTGCGGGTGGGTGCTAAGGATCACCTTGTTCATTCCAGGCAGACGCGACTTAACCTCGGCAAACATCTGCTCGTATTCAGGCTCCAGGCAGTATCCCACCGTATCCGGAAGGTTCAAAACCGTGGCGCCCGCCTCCACGGCCGCATGGCAGCACTCGATCAAGTAGTCGCGGTCTGTGCGGCCCGCATCTTCCGGAGAGAATTCAATGTCGGCGCACAGAGACTTCGCGTGCCCCACCGCCCAACTGATCTGTTTCAAGATTTCCTCGCGAGTCTTGTGCAGCTTGTATTTCAGGTGGATATCCGAGGTGGCAAGGAAAGTATGGATGCGCGGCCGCGCGGCATCTTTAATCGCCTGCCAGGCTCGGTCGATGTCCAGTTGGCTCGCCCGCGCCAAAGCGGCAATGACAGGCGTCCTGATTTCCGCCGCGATAGCCTTGACGGCATCGAAATCACCCTGGGAAGCAATCGGAAAGCCGGCTTCGAGAATGTCCACTTGCAAGCGCTCCAACTGCCGGGCCATCTCGAGCTTTTCCTGCAAATCCATGCTGCACCCAGGAGATTGCTCGCCATCCCGCAGCGTAGTGTCGAAAATATAGACTCGCTCGGACATCGCGCCTCCACTTCTGAACTGAATCACTGCATGATTGAATCAATCCTGTTGATTGTCCGACCGGTCGGACGGCAAAGTCAAATTTATAATGTTTCTGCTACCATAAGTTCATCTTATAATTGACTCCTCGGCTCCGAAGTGCCCTGGGTGGTTTGTATGTACTCCGTGGTCCGTCGTCCGTGGTCCGTTGCACGAGCGAAAAAACCCACGCCAAACTGACTGCTCTTCAACGGACCCGCCGCGGCGGGACTACGGACCACGGACTAAGAACGCATTACCATCGTGCTCAATCCCCGGTTAAAGGAATCAGCCATGGAAATCTCCCAACTCGAAGCCTTCGTGGCAGTAGTCGAAGAAAAGAGTTTTTCCCGTGCGGCGGCCAAGCTCCTCCGAACGCAGCCGGCTATCAGCCAGGCGATCCGCCGGCTCGAGGAGTGGACAGGAGAACCCCTGCTGGACCGGTCCTCCAGGAGCGGCATCCTCACCGAAGCCGGGCGGATGGTGTACGAGAACGCGAAAAGAGTCTTGAACCTGCGGGCTGAGACGCGCGCCGCCCTCAACGAACTGCGTGCCCTCGAGCGTGGAAAGCTGACGCTGGGCGCGAATGAAACCACTGCTCTTTACCTGCTCCCCGTACTCAAGCGTTTCCGCCAGCGCCACCCGCCCGTCCAGGTGTCCGTCAAGCGTTGTCTTTCCCGCGAAATCCCGGGCACGCTAATTCGTTACGAAATCGACCTGGGCGTGCTTTCCTACAACCCCCGCAACCCTGACCTGGAATCCACCGTGGTCAGCCTGGACGAGCTGTGCATGATCGTCCCTCCCCAGCACGCCCTGGCAAACACGCACGAAGTCAGTGTCCGTGATCTGGGCAGCGAATCCTTCATCGCTCATAGCATCGCCTCCCCCTATCGGCAGAGCGTGGTCGAAACCTTCGCCCGCTTGCGCACCCCCTTAAGGATCGACGCGGAACTGCCCACCGTGGAAACCATCAAGAGGTTCGTCAGCATGGGCATGGGAGTGGCCTTTGCCCCGCGCATGTGCGTCCAAGATGAATTGGCGCGCAAGGAGTTCGTAGCCGTGAATGTCAAGGAATTGCGTATCCAACGCAAGCTACGCTTGGTCTACCGTCGCCGTAGCGCCCTTTCCGCCGCCGCCCAACAATTCCTCCGCGTGGCCAAAGAAATCTCTCGAGTCTGACAAGAAAGTTAGGGTAAACTGCAATCAGGCGCCTGTAGCTCAGATGGATAGAGCGGCAGCCTTCGAAGCTGAAGGTCGGGGGTTCGAATCCCTCCAGGCGCGCCATGCCAACTTCCGCTTATAGCTACGACGCGGCGGGGAATCCGACCAAGAAAGCTGGTAGGGCTTGCCAATCCTTGCCGGGTAGGTTAAGTTTGCGGGTGCAATGAAAAAATCATGGGTCTTTTGGCTGGCGGATTATGTCGCCGGCATCGTAGCCGCGCTCAGCCTGGGCTTGGCCGTGTTGCTGATTGTAGCGTGGGTCAATGTTTTTAAGTCACACGCTATCCTCGGAGCGGCGAGCACCGTCCTCAGTGCTCTTATCATTGTGATGCTGATCCGTGCCGTTCCTTACGTTCGGAAAAGGGCGGACGATCAGCGCCAACAGGAGCCTGAGGAAACTCTGTCTGGTTTGCTCCGGGAAATGAAGCAGGCCCGCACGGAACGCGAAACTCGTGAGAAACTTCGTGGCCGGAGGATGTAGCCAACCGGGGTGGGGCATCCGTCGTTCAAGGCGCGAGGCGAATGGCGTTTAACCGGGCGGACGCGGCAGGTAATGGGAGGGCAGGATGATGAAGAAACCTCTCGTCGTCTTGTTTGCACTCTGTGCGCTGGTTGGATGGCTTGCAGCGCAAGAGCCCGTGAGGACCTCCCGACCGGCGACTGCTCCATTTCCCACCGATAAAATCAAGGTCCGCGTTGACTTGGTCAACGTTCTCTTGACGGTGACCAACAAGAAGAACCGCCTGGAGATCGATCTGGGCAAGGAGGACTTCCGCGTTTTCGAGGATGAGAAGCCGCAGACGATCCGTTATTTCAGCCGGGAAACGAATCTGCCCCTCCGCATCGGGGTCTTGGTTGACACTTCCAGTAGCATTCGTGACCGCCTGCATTTCGAGCAGGAGGCCGCCATCGATTTCCTCAACACCACGCTGCGTCCCGGCAAGGACTCGGCATTCGTGGTGGCCTTCGACATGCGAACGCAACTGGTGCAGGATTACACCGACGACCTGGAAAAACTCTCAGAGGCGATCCGGAGTCTGCACGCGGGCGGCGTGACCACCCTCTATGATGCCATTTATTCCTCCTGTCGAGAAAAGATGCTTTTTTTTCCGCCCCCGGAGCCCTATCTCCGCCGCGTGATGATCATCATCAGCGACGGCCAGGATAACCAGAGCGAACACACGCGCGAGGAGGCGTTGGCCATGGCGCAACGTGCCGAGGTGACCATCTACACGGTCAGCACCAGCGCCACGGGCGTGCCGGGACATGGGGACAAGGTTTTGCAACGCCTGGCCGAGCAAACCGGAGGCCGGGCCTTCTTCCCCTTTAAGGCCAGCGAGACAGCGGCGAATTTCCAGGAGATCGCTCGTGAACTCCGCAGCCAATACAGCTTGGCGTACATCCCCACCAACCGGGCCCACGACGGAACTTTCCGCACCATTACCATCGAATCGCTCCAGAAGGGCTTGCAAGTGCGCGCCAAGCCTGGGTACTTCGCGCCTTCGGAGTAGTCAGCCCGGACAGCAGTCAGCCCGGAACTTCCCAAAGGGACACAAGTTGGTGTATCGTGTTCTATCTCCGGGAGCGCAACAGGGAACCCCGGCTGATATCTCGAATTCCGGATCAGCGAATCCGTACTAAACTAAGGAGATCATTCGATATGCCACTCGTATCTATGCGGCAACTGCTTGATGAAGCAGCCAAGGGGGGCTATGGGGTTGGCGCTTTCAACGTCAACAACATGGAGCAGATCCAGGCGATTATGGAGGCGGCTCGCGAAACCAAGTCGCCCGCGATCGTTCAGGCCAGTCGTGGGGCACGCAGCTACTCCCAGGACCGATTCCTCTATCACCTGATGCTGGCGGCCACCGAACTCTACCCCGAGATCCCCACCGTCTTGCACCTGGACCATGGCAACAGTGTGGAGACCTGCAAATCGGCCATTGCCATGGGCTTCACCAGCGTCATGATGGATGGCTCGCTGATGCCGGACGGCAAGACACCCTCAACGTTCGAGTACAATGTGAAGGCTACACGAGAAGTCGTGGAGACGGCGCACGCCAAGGGCATCACCGTGGAAGGCGAGATCGGCTGCCTGGGCGGCATCGAAGACGGCCATGGCGCCGGCCTGGACGGCCTCAGTCACCTCACCGACCCCGAGCAGGCGGTCGAGTTCGTTCGGCAGACGGGCGTGGACGCGCTCGCCATCGCCATCGGCACCAGCCATGGCGCTTACAAGTTCGCCAAGAAGCCCACCGGCGAAACACTCAAGATGGACCGCCTCATTGAGATCCACAAGAGGCTGCCCAATACCCACCTTGTCATGCACGGATCGTCCAGCGTCCCGAAGGACTTGCAGGACCTCATCAACCAGTACGGCGGCAAGCTGAAACCCACCTGGGGTGTGCCCATTGAAGAAATCCAGCTCGGCATTAAGAACGGCGTGCGCAAGATCAACGTGGACACCGACAACCGGCTTGCCATCACGGGCGCTATCCGCAAAGTCTTTGCGGAAAAGCCGGAAGAGTTCGATCCGCGCAGCTACCTGAAGCCCGCCCGCGACGCCATGAAGAAGGTCGTGGCGTTGCGCATGACGCAATTCGGCCAGGCCGGACACGCGGGCGACTACGTCCCCATTCCGCTCGACGAGATGGCCAAGCGCTACCGGCAGCACGACGCCGCCTAACAGACAACGCTGTCATTCCGATCCCGCAGTTGCGGGATCGGAATGACAGCTAGTGCGGTTTTTATGCTAGCCCAGGAGGCTCTTATGCAAGATGGGAACTGGCGGCCTCCTACTGGGGGGGTGCAGGTGGTGTGCCCCCGCTTGGCCGGTGCCCTTGCATGTGCCCGCGCCCGTGCTGTTGCATCTCGTCAAACTTCTTTTTCTGATCGTCGTTGAGCACGTCGCGAATCTTGCTGTTGCTGTCTTCCATGGTGCTCTTCATCTTGCTCCTTCTGTCCTGTTCTGAAAGAGAGGTGTCGGAACGAAGGCTTTGCATCTTCTGCTGCCGGTCTGCAAGGATAGGCTTTATCTGGTTCTTCTGATCGCAGGCAGAAACCCGCGGGCGACCGGTCCCCACCGCCAGGGATAGGCCGTCATCCGCGCCATTGCTACGGTCTACAGAGTTCGGGGAACTGCTTTCGAAGTTTTTGCAGTTTGGGCAAATCGTTGTTGACGATATAGGGGTTGTCGGGATGGAGCGCCAGGAAATTCTGGTGATACGCCTCGGCAGGATAGAAAGCCTTGAGAGGGACAACTTGGGTCACAATCGGCTTTCGGAAAACCCTGGCTTTGTTTAGTTGCTCGATGTAGGCCAGAGCAATCTGCTTCTGGTCCCCATTAGAATAGAAGATCACGGAGCGATACTGAGTTCCCGAATCCGGACCCTGACGGTTCAGTTCGGTCGGATCATGTGCCACGGAGAAGAAGATCCTGAGCAAATCTGCGTACGAGATCTTTGATGGATCATAGGTGATCTTCACCGACTCGGCGTGCCCCGTCCGACCCGCGCTCACAACCTCGTACTGCGCGCTCGTTGCGCTTCCTCCTGAATAGCCTGCAACCACGCTTTCAACACCCTTCACGTGTTTGAACACCGCGTCCACGCCCCAAAAGCACCCTCCCGCGAGAACCGCCGTCTGTTTACCCTCGGGCGCTGAGGACGAAGGCCCTCCTGCAAAAGCCGGAATCGGTCCATCTCTGGCGCCAAGCAGGGGTGCGCTCAACACAGAAAGAACGAGCAGGCAGACGAAAAACCGGAAGCGGCTCAGGCTAAAGTTTGACACAGTTGGACCTCCGCATTTCCCTTCGCGAACTCGGGCGTGGTCTTCTGATCTTCCAGCGCACGCCCATACCTCCATTGGATGGAGAAGGCAAGGCAAGGTTTCGCGGTTAAGCCCCTATCCCTTCCCTGGCAGGGGAGCATCCGAGATGGGGCCTGCGAGCGCGTACCAAGCCCCTGAATGTGGACCTACTGGAAGTTGCGTGTTGATTCTTCTTGCAGCCAACCCAAGCAAGCGATTGGCATTCTAACAGACTTAATGTCCGATCCGGGACGGGCCTCTGAGCGGGCCACAGTAACGGTTGGGCAGGCAGGGCTGACAAGCGCTTTCAACAAGGAAGGAAAACACTTATGAGACCTGTGGACCTGATTCCAGCCTGGGGTCGCGTGCTGCGTGGATACAAACCTTTCCTATCGATTGAGGTCACAAGCGAGTGCCCTCTCCGCTGCCCTGGTTGTTACGCCTATGAACCAGGGCATCTTGGCAATGCCGGGCCTCTCCGCCAGCTCAGCGATTATAGCGGAGAGGCATTGGTGCACGGCGTGTTAGCTCCGGTTCAGCCTCTATACGCCACAACAAGGGGAGCAAAGTGAAGAACGGTTGACCCCTCAGGATCGCCTGAGAGTACTTGAAGAGCTCTCCCGCTTGCGCCTGAGCCCACTCATCGAAATGCCGGACCGCGTACTCGATGGATTCTTGCACCCACCTGCCTCGCCGCAGCAGTGCATCTTTGCCCAGACCACAACTTGCATTTCGGCTGACCTCGCCACTCGCATTTCCCCGTGCCAGTTCGGTGGCCGGCCGGTCTGCACGGAATGCGGCTGCCTCGCCTCTGCCGGTCTTGCCTCTTTCGCAAGATATAAGCTGGCGGGATTGGTCCAGATCGGAGATGTCTTTGCACTTTCAAGGGGATTCGGCGAGCATTTGGCTGCCTTTACAAACCGCGGGGCGGCAACCAATCGCGGCATGGCGACAGCACAATGAGAAGGCAGGGCCTTCGCTCGTGTCGCGTAACACCTAAACTTTTAACAATTGGTCAGCGGCTCTGCCGCCCTGGCTGTAGGGGTACGGCTTGCCGTACCCCTACAGCCAGCTAATGCCCCGTGACCATGATCAAGAACTGGATGTTACAGCACACTAGCTCAGGCTATCTCGATGGCGCTTCAACCAGCAGGAGGCGCTGAAGGCTCGAGGGGTTGTTGATACTGGCGCGGAACAACTGATCCGCCTTGGAAGTGAAGACGATCTGTTGCAATTCCTCTTGCTCGGCAGCCTGGGGAGAAGGAAACACCTTCTGCACGTTGAATGCAAAGCCGATCTCATATCCGCTGGTGAATTTTCCGGCGTCGAAGAACGAAACGGGAATGGCGATGTCGCCGGAGTAGCCGCTGGCGGTCCTCTTCCAGGCGCTCTTGATCTCTTGGTTGTAGTCATGCTTCCGGGGCCGAAGCGGCAAATAATCCTCGTCGGAAAAAACGCTTGGCTTCACTTCCTTGAAATCGCCCGGGCTGAACCAAAGCGAGTATTCGTCACCTGCCGGACGGACTGCCAGGAAGTTTTTCCGGAAAGCTGTTTCCAGGGCGATCTCGAACGCGTCTCCCTTCTCGATGCCTCGCTGGAAGAAGGGCTGATAGAGCCCGGGGTTGGTAACGTCCACCCCGACATAGAGGTTGTCGTTGTCCCAACCCAACGCCACGCGCGCCGACAACTGCGCTGGCCCTTTCCAGAGGTTCGCTCCTGTGCGGATTTGTAAGGCGTTGTCGAGCAGGTACAGAGGCCCGTTCTGCCACTTCGTAAAATCTCCATCGATGTTCGGCGTTGCAGCCAACTTGGGTGCGCGTAGCAAATCATAATCCTCCCGCCACTGGAGCCTTCCGCCCGCCAAGCGCCGAAAGGCCGCATCAGCCATCACCTTGTCCAAGCGTTCGCGGGTCTTTTGCGGGAAGGGAGAAATTTCCGCGACCAGTTTTTCAAAGCGCGGTTGGCTGCGAAGCGGTCCCAAAGCCGAATCGAGCTGGGCGAGGCCGGAGTCGATTTTGGTGACATCAATCGGGTAACGGCGTTCAAGGAACAGCGGGGTGAAGAGGTTCTCATCCCCCCAGTAGTCACCATAAGCTCTTAGAAAGGGCGCCAGGAGTTGAGGGGCATTCTTTCCGAACTGGCTCTCCATGGCATGTCGCTGAGACTTGGCCGGATCGTAAGCCTGTGAATTCCACAAGTAGTCGGCGACGGTCTCGAGCGCGATCATCGAGGCGTGGGCTTGATTCATGGGGTTGGAGAAGACTCCCTCCACTGCCATCGGCAAATTCGCTTCCCGATTTCGCACCGGGCCGAGAAACACCCGCCAGGGGCGTCCGTCGTTGACGGGGAAGTTATCCCAAAGGAGCGGCTTGCGCCCAAGAAACTCACCCCACTCCCGCGCCTGGGCGACGGTGATGGCCGATGACTCGACCTCCGTACCGGTCCATACGATATTCACGCCGGGATTTACTCCGGCCCCCAGCTCCTTGATGTAATCGCGGTTGCCCCACTCATTGGTGTAAACGGTGGGTGTAACCGTTAGGCGGTTCTCGGCAGATTGCGATTTGAGGCGCCGGTCCAGCTTGTTGACCAGGTAAACATGCGCCTCGGCCAGAGTCTTGAAGCGCCTCTGGTCCGCCGGGTTTTGAAGGTCCTGGGGAACGTCGTCGAGAAAGAGGGCGTAGCATGAAACACCCAGCTTGCCGACGCTCTCGAGCTTGCGGGTGAGGACACCAAAATCTTCCTCGCTCGAATAGGTCATGGAGAGGCCCGGACTGATCGCAAAACAAAAGTCCACGAAGTTGGCATGTGCCGCCTCGACCAACTCTCGAAGACGCTTCATTTCATCCGCTGGATAAGGATCACGCCACAGCTTCCGATGATAGGGGTCGTCCTTCGGCGCGTAGTAGTAGACGTTCATGCCGTGCTGACCTTCGAATCGCAGGATGGCGACCCGGTCCTGCTGGGACCAGGGGGCGCCGTAAAATCCCTCCACAATGCCGCGCTCGGGAAACGATGGGAAGTCTGAAATCACCACCTCAGCGCCCCCTCGTTCCACGCGAACCGCCTGAGGGCGAGGCGCCAGACGGGTGGGCAAACTGGAAGGCCAAATCACCAGCAAATCGGGAACCCGCAGCAAGGCCTGATGAAATCCCGGTGCGCCCGCTGCCGTAATGCGCAGCCGATTCGGCACGGAAGCGCGAGGGTAGGATGCTTCCAGGATATAGCCTTCGCGTGCCAACTCGCGCGTCGGCTCCGGAGGAAGAGCAATGCCCTCAGACCTCAAGGCCTTCACAAAGGAGTTAATGTTCCGTTCCTCGTGCAGTTCGAGGACCAGGTTCCCCGGGTGCGGGCGGTAACGCTCCGCCTGACCTGAGCTGGGGAAGAACCGGATCAAAGCCTGGTCGCCTGCCGCCAAGGCTTCAAGCTGGCGCTGAATTCTGGCGTCAAGCCCCGGCGGTGCGGCCACAGCCCAGGTGTGCTCTTGAGGGGCAGCGCCCGCAAGCGGCGCGGCGGAGAGCAAGAACGAAACTAAGATCTTGAAGCCGATGTGCATGACGTCCTTCCTCCCAGTGTTTCCCTGCTGCAAGTTGCGGGTCAGCGGTCCCCGGCTCCCAGAGTGGCGCGAATTACCGGCCGGTGGGTGCTATGCTTTTGATGTTCCTGCCCGGTTCGGCCGATTGCGGACGCCAGAGTCCAGAAATTGGGGTCCTCGACTCCCAATCGCCACGCCGCAAACCCCCGCAGGTGATATTTCTGCATCAGTTCCAATTTGGCTTCCAGGCTGCTGCTGTCTTCATACCACCCGGTGTGCAAGCCGAAGTCGTCGCTGTACTGAAACCATGGTGTGCGCCAACGTTCGTCCCAGAGGCGTTCAACGCTCAACCGCTCCATCCGATTCTGTACTTCCGCAAAAGTGAGGGTCCGTGCTGAAATTACGTCACCACTTTGTATCCACTCCCTGCCGTAAAAGGGAATGCCGAGCAGGACCTTCAGGCGGGGCACGCGCGCGGTGGCGTAATCAAGGGCAGCCTTTACCCAGTCATAACCTGCCACCGGCCCGGGAGGAGTGGTGCTGTTGTGGTGGTCGTAGGTCATCAGCGTCATGAAGTCGACCGCCCGACCGAGGGGCCGGAAATCGTAAGGGGCTCCCCACTCGCCGCTGTGGAATTCCTTTGAGGAATCGGCATCGGGGTAGACATCGGAGAAACGTGGCACGACCGCGATGCTGAGCAGCCTGCCATCCTTGTGCAGCCGGGCCGCCGCGCGCTGCACAAACTGGGTGTAGTAGCTCTTATCCTCGGGATCGATGTACTCGAGGTCGAGCTGCCAGCCGACGAAATTATCGCGCTGGGCCAGATAAGCCAGGTAAGTCACGGCCCGTTGCTGGGCCTTGGCGCTGCGGAGCAGGGCGCTGGCCGCGCCCCGGTCAAAGCCCGGATTGACGACCAGAGGCATGACCGCAACCTTGGCCCGCCTCGCAGTTTCCAGGATTCCGGAAGGAACCTCGCCATGCACGAAGCCCTCGGCATCCACCCAAAACGACTGGGGAGCAACTAGGGTCATCTGCGAAGCGTGCAGCTCGAGAGACTTGATGCCCCGTGAGTCCGGGGAATAGTAATACATCGCCAGCGGACGAGCGCCCAGAACGTGCCAGCGCGCCTTGACCAGAGTTGCCCCGTGCTTGGCGACGGGTTTCGCGGAGACGCGAGGCTTCTGTGCCGCCGCCAAGCTGACGGATGCCAGAAGTAACACCCCGGTCATTCGGGCCACGCGACCTGCATACCGTTGCATATTCCAGAATTTCTTGTCAGTGCGCGAAGATCTCTTGTCGAGCCAGCAATGTCTCGGTGTCCTCCGTGGCCAGAAGAACCTCAACACAGAGGCCACTGAGATCCTCCGTGCCCTCTGTGTTGAGGTTTTGGAGGCTCGGAGAACACGGGGAACAACGCTAGAGATTGTTGGTTTTATCACAGCTGCCTAGGGACTACCTTGCCCTTTTCCATATCCTCCAAAGAAAATATGCGGGAACACCGCTGCCGACCAGCGCGAGTACCCACACTGAGTCCGACCATTGATTGATCAGCACCATCACTGACAGGATAACAAAAATGGCCGGTATGAAAGGATATCCCCAGGTGCGATAGGGACGTGCCAAGCCGGGCATGCGGCGGCGCAGGATGAAAATGCCACCGGTGACCAGGGCGTAAAAGAGAAACTCGGAAAAGATCACTTTGGTGAAAAGGCTCTGGTATTGGCCGGTCAGCGCCAGCAGGCCGGCGATAACACTCTGGGCCGCGATAGCAGCCGCCGGCGTGCGGAAGCGTGGATGCACGCTCGCCAGGAATTGCGGGAAAAGCCCATCGCGAGCCTGGGCGTAAGGCACCCGCGACCCCGACAGGATCGAACCATTCAGCGCCGCAAAGCACGAGATCATGACACCGATGGCGATAAACGCCCCGCCGGCCTTGCCCATGAATTGCCGCGCCGTGTCAGCCGCGACGGTGTTGGTGGATGCGATGTGGGCGGGAGCCAAAACGTAAAAGTACGCGATGTTAACCAGAACATAAACAGTTATCACCAGCAGCGTGCCGAGGATGAGAGCTATCGGCATATTCCGCGGCGGATTCTCGACCTCGCCGGCCACCATGCTCAGGTTGTTCCAGCCGTCGTACGCCCATAGCGCGGCCACCGTGGCCGCGCCGAAGGTGGCAAGAAGGCCCGCCTGAGCTCCGAAGTTTACGTGCGTCCGGAAGTGCTCAAATGATCCATGGCCAAGCGTCAGGCCAAGGACAATGAGGGTAAACAGCACGAGCAATTTGGCGGCCGTAAAGAAGGTCTGGGTGCGGCCGCTGCGGCGGACGCCCAGAATGTTCAACCCGGAAAGAAGCAGCACCATAAGCGCAGCTCCGACTTGCAGGCCCGTCAACTGCAAGGTCGCAGAGTGACCTGCAATTTGCATTGGCGCTTGCCAGAGGACTTCGTTCAGGCCGGGGAAAAAGTAGGCGAGGTAGATGACGAAACCGGTGGCGATGGTGGCAATGGAGCCGCTCTTCGCCACCGTAAACTGCGTCCAGCCGTAGAGGAAGCCCATCATCGGTCCATAAGCCCGATGCATGTAAACGTATTCGCCACCCGCCTCCGGAAGCGCCGCCCCCAACTCCGCGTAACCCAGCGCCCCGAACAGGCTGAGCACGCCGGCAAGAATATACACGATGATGACCATTAGGGGGGAACCTAGCTGCCGAAGCATGATGCTTGGCACCACGAAAATTCCGGTGCCAATGATGGTCCCGGCCACCACCGAGGTGGCCCCGTAAACGCTCAATCCTTTGACCAGTTCCCGCCGTTGTTCCATGTCAGACCGGTTGCCTCCGAACCGGCTCTGCCATTGTGAGGCAGGGAGTGCATCAGAGGCAAGGCCCGGAGAGGCCAACCCAAGGGGGGCCAAGGAAGCCGTGGCTTCCCTGCATCCATAACTGGGGTATACAGCCCTTTTTAGTTTTGCATTGACAAATGGTCTTCGATTTGCTACAAAGGGCCGGAGTTTTGAACTCGACTCCGCAACAAATTTGAAATCTCGGAAGGGGTGCCCCATGGCACAGAGCGTCCAAAAGAAGCTGGAAAGGGTGCGTCCGCCTCGTGTCCACGTTACCTACGACGTGGAAACCGGAGGCGCCATAGAAATCAAAGAACTCCCATTTGTGATGGGAGTCCTGGGTGATTTTTCAGGTCAGCCCGTTGAACCTTTACCCCGGTTGAAAGACCGGAGGTTCGTCGAAATAAACCCGGATAATTTTGACGGCGTGCTGGAGAGCATGAAACCTCATCTGGCATTCTCGGTGGAAAACAAGCTCAGCGAGGATCCGGATGCAGGGCAATTGAAGGTCTCTCTCGATTTCAAGAGCATGGATGACTTCGCACCGGAGAATGTGGCCAAGCAGGTCAAACCTCTGCGCGAACTCCTTGAACTCCGCACCCGCCTCAACGATCTAAAAGGTACGTTGCAGACGAACGAAAAGCTGGATGAAGTCTTGCTCGAGGCAGTCAGCAACACAGAAAAGTTGAACAAGTTGAGGACGGAACTGGGCGGTAAGAAGGAAGGGGAAGGAAAGGAGGGATCAAATGGCTAACGCGGAAAGGGCAAAGGCGCCTGCGCAGGCGACGGAGCAGGTCGCGGAAAAGGGACTGCTGGATCAGATTGTTGAGCAGGGCAGGGTGGGAACGGACGTTGCCACGCGTGAGCGAGGCAAGAGCCTGGTAAAGGAGTTCATTACCCAGGTGCTCGAAGGGCAGGTCACCATTTCAAAAGATACTGAGGCGATGATTAATGCCCGAGTCGCACAGATTGACCACCTGCTCTCCATCCAACTCAATGAGGTCTTGCACCATCCCCAGTTTCAAAAACTCGAGGCGAGCTGGCGCGGTTTGAAGTACCTCATCAGCCAAAGCGAAACCAGCGTCATGCTGAAGATACGCGTTATGAACGTTTCAAAGAAAGAGCTTCTGCGCGACCTACAGCGGGCTCCTGAATTCGATCAGAGCGCCTTGTTCAAGAAGATATATGAAGAAGAGTTCGGGGTTTTCGGTGGAGACCCTTTTGGCGCGATCATCGGTGACTACGAGTTCAGCAAGCACCCCGAGGACCTGGAGCTGCTGGAGAAGGTCTCGCAGGTTTCTGGTGCAGCACACGCGCCCTTCCTGACGGCTGCTTCATCACAACTACTGAATATGGAGAGTTTTACGCAATTGGATCAGCCGCGGGACATCGGAAAGATTTTTGATACCACCGAGTATGCCAAGTGGAAAAGTTTCCGCCAGAGCGACGATTCGCGTTATGTGGGGCTTTGCGTGCCTCACATCCTGATGCGTCTTCCTTACGGTAGGGATACGGCGCCCGTGGATGCGTTCAGTTACGAAGAGGGTGTGGATGGCACCGATCACACCAAGTACCTATGGGGCAACGCCGCGTACGCAATGGGAGCGCGCTTGACGAACGCCTTCGCCCTGTATGGGTGGTGCGCAGCCATCCGTGGAGTGGAAGGGGGAGGTTTGGTGGAGGGACTGCCCGCACATACTTTCCGAACGGACGAAGGGGACGTGGCGCTGAAGTGCCCCACGGAAATTGCTATTACGGACCGCCGTGAGAAGGAACTGGCAGACCAGGGGCTGGTCCCCTTGGTGCATTGCAAGGGTACAGACAAGGCGGCGTTCTTCAGCGTGCAATCCGCAAACAAGCCCAAGTTGTACGACACCGATGCCGCCAACGCCAACGCTCGACTCTCCGCGCAATTGCCTTACATCATGGCCACTTGCAGGTTCGCCCATTACCTGAAAGCCATGATGCGGGATAAGATCGGCAGCTTCACGTCCCGCGACGAAATCCAGATGTTCCTCAACCGCTGGATTGCGCAATACGTCACCAGTGACGACACGGCAACCCAGGCGACGAAGGCAAAGTACCCATTACGGGAAGCGCGCATCGATGTGGAAGAGGTGAAGGGCAAGCCTGGTGTGTACCGCGCCGTGGCGTTCCTTCGCCCGCACTTCCAGCTCGACGAGCTTACGGTTTCGCTGCGGTTGGTAGCATCCTTGCCGCAGTCCGCCAAAGGCTAGTTACTCAGCGGTCTGGGGCGGGCGTCGGGCACGAGTCCGCCTCGTGTTCTTTGGAAAACCCAAATTCTGCGAGGAGAGAAAATATGGCAATCGAATACTTTCTGAAATTTGGCAGCATTAAGGGTGAGAGCCAGGCCACGAAACACAAGGAAGAAATTGAACTCATGTCCTGGAGTTGGGGTGCAAGCAACCCGACAACCATCGTTGGCGCTGGAATGAGCGCGGGAAAGGTCTCGCTGACGGATCTCAACATTACAAAGATGATAGACAAGTCGAGCCCCAAGCTCCTGGAGCTTTGCATCACGGGTAAACACGTGGACGAAGCAACGCTCACCTGCAGCAAGCAGACCGGCGATAAGAGTCCTGCCGACTTCCTTACCCTCAAATTCTCGGAAGTCTACGTTTCGAACCACCAAGTCGGCGGCTCGGCGGGTGAAGATGTGGGCACGGAATCCATCTCGCTCACTTACGGTAAGATTAATTTCGACTACAAACAGCAGGATAAGTCTGGAACGCTGACCTCGGCTGGGGCCGTTGAATACGATCTCAGGAAGAGGGAGCAAACGGCATAGTCTGGGGGTTGACCCCTCGAAGCTTGCCCTGAGCACACTTAGCGCTGACCTCGCGATGCGGGGTCAGCGCTACAGTGCCGGCATAGGGTGATTTTATAGAGAGCGAATATGGAAAACGCAAATCAGCTCTTTCAGGCCGGAAGGCTCAAAGAGGCTGTGCAGGCGTTGAGTGCTGAAGTGCGAGAGCACCCTTCGGACACGAAGCGCCGCACCTTCCTTTTTGAATTGCTCTGCTTCTCGGGAGAGTATGATCGAGCAGAGAAACAACTAGACCTGCTGGCCGAAGCCGGCCCAAACAGCGAAATGGGGGCACTGCTCTACCGCAGTGCCCTTCATGCTGAAAGGACGCGCCAGGATCTCTTCCAAAGGAGAGAATTTCCGAAGCCTTCCGGAGGGTCGCCTCCAGGCGCGGGATCTGTCACCGGCACGCTGAACGGCAAGCCTTTCCAGACGATCACGGACGCCGATCCCCGGATTGGGCCACGCCTCGAGGTTTTTGCCGGTGGGAACTATCTCTGGATCAATTTCGAGCATTTGGCTTCAATCCAAATACAGCCGCCACGCCGGCTGCGTGACCTGCTCTGGACGCCCGCCGTAGTTCGGGCAGGGCCTGCCTTGAAAGACACCGAGCTTGGCGAGGTCTTGTTACCGGTTTTGTCCCCGTTCGCCTGGCAACATCCTGATGAGGCCGTTCGCCTTGGCCGGATGACGGTTTGGGAAGAAGACGAGTCGGGCGCGGCGGCGCCGGCCGGCCAGAAGATGTTGCTGGTGGACGGCGAGGAATTCCCGCTTCTGGAAATCCGAAAACTAGAGTTCGCTTCACCTCAGACGAGGGGTTAGGTCAGAATGCCTCTACCGGAAAACTCACTCAATCCGATTCCAGGAGAGAATCCCAGCGGGGAAGACCTGCGCTACACTCCCCTCTACGATCAGATTAAAGAAGCCCGCCGGGAAGAAGAAGAATCTGAACAGGGGGAATGGAAATTCGAGATCAAGAAGGCGGACTACCCTTTGGTTGTAAAGCTGGCTTCTGAAGCTATTGCCAGCAAGAGCAAAGATCTCCAGATTGCCGCGTGGCTAACGGATGCTCTGCTGCGGACGGAAGGATTTGGTGGCTTGAAGCAGGGTCTAGAACTGCTGCGCGGTCTTGTCGGGACATTCTGGGAAACCTTGTACCCCCAACTCGAGGATGGCGACGCGGAGTTGAGGGCGGCGCCTCTGGAATGGGTCGGCTCAAACTTGGTTCTTCCCCTCCAGATGGTTCCCCTCAACAAGGCGAGGCATGGTTGGCTGGACTACACCGAGTCAAGAAAAATCAGCTATGAGGAACAGGCCGACACCGACGCGAAGAAAGATGCCCGGACGAAAGCTCTTCAGCAGGGGAAAGTGGCGCCGGAGGATTTCGATAAGTCCTTCAACGAAACCCCCAAAGCTTCTTACCTCGGTGGTGAAGCTGTGCTCGACGATTGTACTGCGACGCTCCAGGCCTTGGATGCCCTTTGCCGGGAGAAGTTTGGTGATAGCGCACCGAGCTTCAGAGAACTAAAAAAGTGGCTGGAGACAGTCCGACACAGCGTTCATCTGCTCCTCCAGAAAAAGAGGGAGACGGAACCTGATGCGGTTGAAGTTCAAGCCGAGGAGGGCGCGGTTGGCGAACAACCGGCCCCCGACGGGGGAACGCTTGCGCGAGCCGCCGCCGGGACTGCAGGAATTGTAATACCGCTGGCGGACAAGGAGCCTGCCGGACGTCGGGAGGCGATAACCAGCGTGTCTCGCGCCGCCGCGGTTCTTCGGAAGCTGGACCCTTACAGCCCGGCCCCTTACCTGATGATGAGGGGCCTACGCTGGGGTGAGCTTCGGGCCGCCTTCCACACATCCGATATGACCTTGCTGGAAGGTCCACCCACAGTGCTTCGGCAGCACATCAAGAGACTGGCGATTGAGGGAAAGTGGGAGGAACTGGTGGAGGCGGCTGAAAACGCCATGTCCCTTCCGTGCAGCCGTGGCTGGCTGGATTTACAGCGCTTCGTCGTGGATGCCTGTGTAGGATTGGGAAGCAAGTACGCGGGGATTGCAATTGCAATCCGTTCAGAACTGAAAACACTATTGCGCGACCTGCCACAGCTCCTGGAGACCAACTTGCTCGACGACACTCCGGCTGCGAATAGCGAGACTCAGGCGTGGCTGAAAGAACTGGTGGCAGAACCAGCGACGCCGTCAGCGGATGCCACTCCTTCGGAAACGCCGGTCCTGGAGAATCACTCTGCCCCGGGATGGCACCGGAAGTTTGTTGACAGCTACGACTTGGCCCTGGAGGCGCTGCGCGCCGGACAGCCGGAAAAGGCCATTGACTTGATGCAGCGTGAAGTCGAAAGGCAGCTTTCAGGAAGAGGCCAGTTTTTGCGCAAGATGCAACTGGTTGAGCTTTGCATCGCTGCCGGGAAGAGCCAGATTGCCCAGCCCATTATTGAGGATCTGGCGTCCGTTATTGAGAACAATCACCTGGAGGCCTGGGAGGATCGCGAAGTTGTAGCCAAGGCGTTGGTAATGATTCTAAAGAACAGCCAAAGGGTACAGGCGGATGAATCGGAAAAATCCAGGCTTTTTCAAAAGGTGGTCCGTCTTGATCCCGTCCAGGCTATTTCCTGTCTTGAAGCCTAATGCCCAAAACAGAAAGGGAAGGTCCAGTTACGTTGTCGGTGCTTGATCGACTCATCGATCAGGAACCCGAGCGCAAGCTGGAGCCCCCCCTTACGAGAGCTCAGTCCTTGCGTGAGTTGAAGGCCGCGCTCCGGCGTGACCTGGAATGGCTGCTCAATACCCGACGGACGATCGAAGAATCCCCGACGTCTCTCAAGGAGTTGGAACGCTCCCTCTACAACTACGGGCTGCCGGACGTTTCAAGCCTGTACCTGCGATCCTCCAAGGACCAGGAAACCCTGCTCAAGGCGATCAAGACGGCGATCAATCTTTTTGAGCCTAGGCTCCTGAATATCAAGGTGACGCTGGAACCGGCGGCCGACGATACGCGCGTCATTCGCTTCGCCATCGAGGGATTGCTGCGCATGGATCCTGCTCCCGAGCATGTTTTCTTTGATACCATGCTGGAACCGATGAGCGGCCAATACCAGGTCAAGGGTTCGTAGAATGCGCGATGATCTTCTGGAATACTACGAGAGTGAACTTAGCTTTCTCCGGCAGATGGGAGCGGAGTTCGCCGAGAAACACCCCAAGATTGCGGCGCGCCTGCAACTGGATGCAAACCGTTGTGATGATCCGCAGGTCGAGAGGCTGCTAGAGGGTTTTGCCTTCCTTGCTGCCCGCGTTCACCTGAAGATTGACGATGAGTTTCCCCAGATCACGGAGGGGTTGCTCAGTGTCCTCTACCCTCATTTTCTCAGACCGATCCCTTCTATGACGGTGGCGGAATTCCATCTGGATCCGGAGCAGGGTAAGCTCACCACAAGCTTGAGAATTCCCCGTGGCTCGGTGCTCTATTCACGGCCCGTCGAAGGAGTACCCTGCAAATTCCGCACTTGCTACGAGGTGACCCTCTGGCCTTTAGAGGTTGCCGATGCGAAGTGGTTGACCCCGGACAAGCTGAATCCTCCCCTGCGCGCCCCGGAGGCGGTCGCGGCCCTGCGGGTGGAACTCCGCTGCCTTTCCGACGTCAGCTTCGACAAACTCCAGCTCCCATCACTGCGGTTCTTCCTGCATGGTGAAGGAGAAATCGTACACACGCTCTACGAGTTGCTCTGCAACAATTGCACGCAAATCGTGCTGAGAGACCCTGGGAACAGCCGCAAGCCTCCGGTCACCTTGCCCGCAAACTCTTTGCGGCCCATGGGGTTTTCGGAAGAGGAATCCATGCTGCCGTATCCCCGCAGGTCCTTTGTGGGATACCGGCTTTTGCAGGAGTACTTTTCGCTGCCCGAGAAATTCTTCTTTTTTGAACTCCAGGGGCTGGAGGGACTGGCGCGAGCGGGCCTGGGCGGCCGCGCCGAACTGGTATTTCTCATCACACCTTTTGAAGCCAACTACCGGCAACAACGATTGGAAGTTGGGGTAAATGCCAAGACGATCCGCCTGGGATGCTCACCAGTGATCAATCTGTTTCCTCAAACGGCTGAACCCATCCTGCTGACCCAAACCCGCTCGGAGTATCCTATCGTGCCGGATGCGCGGCGAAGGAATGCCACGGAGATTTTTTCGGTGGACGAGGTCCTGAGTTCGAATCCCCAGACTCACGAGATTACTTATTACGAGCCTTTCTACGCTTACCGGCATAGGACTTTAAGGGACAAGAGTCAAACCTTTTGGCACACCACGCGCCGGCCCTCGAGGCGGAAAGGTGATGAAGGCTCGGAAGTCTACCTGCACTTGGTCAACCTCGCCTCGCGTGCTTCCCTGCCCGATGCCGAGACCATCACGATCCGCTGCACGTGCAGCAATCGTGACATCCTGACGCGCTTGCCCTTCGGGAACGAAAGTGGCGATTTCGAGATCGAGGGAGTTGGATCGATCAAGGGCTCGGTGGCCCTGCGCAAGCCCACTGCAACCCTTCGGCCCCCCATGGGGAGGGGCGCGCTTTGGCGCCTTCTCTCACACTTGGCCCTGAATTACCTTTCCATCGTGGAGGAGGGGAAGGAGGCGTTCCAGGAAATTCTCCGCCTGTACAACTTTTCGGATTCTGTTGACCTGGAAAAACAAGTCGCGGGAATCGTGAGCTTGGATAGCCAGCGTCACTTCGCGCGGATCATTTCGGAAAATGGTATTTCGTTCGCGAGGGGGACGCGAGTCCAGATGGAATTCGACGAGGACGAGTTCGTCGGTGGAGGAGTGTTCCTGTTTACCGCCGTGATTGAACGTTTCCTGGCGTTGTACGCTTCGCTCAACAGCTTCAGCCAGCTTGTCGTCAAGACGCGCCAGCGGAGGGAGGTGTTGAAAGAATGGCCACCTCGAGCCGGCCAAGCGATCTTGATGTAACCCATTCGGCGCTGGAAGAGCGGCTGCGTAACGAGCCTTATCTCTTCGAGTTTTTCCAGGCCGTGCGCCTGCTGGAGCACTTCCTCCCCGACAAGGTGGGGGTGGGCAAGTTTGCTCCACCCTCGGCGGAAGTGGCCCGCTTCCAGGCTCATTCGACACTGGTCTTCCCGGCCAGTGAGATTCAAGCTCTGAACTGGCCGGCGAAGGGCCCCGTCGAGATGAAAGTCAACTTCATGGGGTTGACTGGCCCGGAAGGCGTGCTGCCGTCCAATTACACGGTTCTCTTGGTGGAAAGGGCGCGGGCGGGCGATTCCGCACCAGCCGATTTCTTCGACACTTTCAACCACCGGATCATCTCTCTTTTCTTTCAGGCCTGGGAAAAATACCGCTTCTGGATCGCTTATGAGCGTGGCGGGCGCGACCAGTTTTCGCATCACCTGCTGGATTTGATTGGCCTCGGCACTCCCGGCCTCCAGGATAGGCAGGCGGTAGGGGATGACTCTCTGCTTTATTATTCGGGTCTGCTGGCACAGCATCCGCGGTCTGCGGTCGCGCTGGAACAGATTTTGAACGACTACTTCGACGTCCCGGTCGAGGTGGAACAATTCGCAGGTGGCTGGTACAGGCTTGATACAAGCGACCAGTGCAGCTTCGAAGGTAAGAGCAGTTATTCCGAACAACTGGGCGTTGGCGCGGTGGTGGGGGACGAGGTCTGGGACCAGACAGCTCGTGTTCGCATAAAAATTGGGCCCTTGTCACTGGCCCAGTACGAGGAATTCTTGCCCACGGGTTCGGCTTTCGAGCCGTTAAGAGTGCTGACGCGCTTCTTTTCCAACGACGAGTTCGATTTTGAAGTTCAGCTTATCTTGAAACGCCATGAAGTCCCGCGCTGTGAACTTGGCGCCGACGCGGAAACTGCCCCAAGACTGGGCTGGACAACCTGGGGCAAAACCAAAGAGATGACGAGAGACGTTGCGGACACGGTTCTGCAACTTTGGGAAGGAGAATCATATGGCACTAAACCTAAAATCGTTGATCGGAAAGCTCAATGAGTTAACGCGCATCGCCCTGGAGTCGGCCGCCGGCTTGTGCTTGTCCCGGACACACTACGATATCGAGGTTGAGCATTATCTGCTCAAGCTTCTGGACCAGGCGGAGGGTGACTTTGCTCGCATCACCCAACATTTCGGCGTCGACAAATCCAGACTCTCCACTGAGCTGAACTGGAGTCTGGACAAACTCAAGACCGGCAATGCCCGGACCCCTGCCCTGAGCCCTTCCGTGGTGAAAATGATGACCGAGGCGTGGACCATCGGGTCCATCGATTACAACGCCGGTCAGGTCCGGACCGGTTTCACCATCCTCGCCCTTACCACCAACGATGAGCTGCGCAGGCTGGGCCGCGAGATAAGCAGGGAGTTTCAGAAAGTCGACGGTGATGTTCTACGCAAAGACTTCCTCTCGATCGTGGAAGGCTCTGCCGAACAAATGGCGACAAGTGTGGCGGCGCCCGCCGGCGCTCCCGGCGGACCCCGGCCCACAGGCGCTGGCAAGACGGCAAATCTCGATCAATTTACGATCAACCTCACCGAGAATGCGAAGGCCGGCAAGGTCGATCCGGTACTCGGAAGAGATATGGAAATTCGGCAGATCATTGACATCCTGATGCGCCGCCGGCAGAACAATCCCATTCTCACCGGCGAGGCTGGGGTGGGAAAGACCGCGGTCGTGGAGGGCTTCGCCCTGCGGGTGGCCAAAGGGGATGTACCGCCCCCGCTTCGGAATGTCATGCTTCGCTCCCTCGATCTGGCCCTATTGCAGGCCGGCGCTGGCATCAAGGGTGAATTTGAGAACCGGCTGAAAGGCCTGATCGAGGAAGTCAAGGCTTCGCCAATCCCCATCATCCTCTTCATCGATGAGGCCCACACCATGATTGGCGCGGGTGGCCAGGCCGGCCAGAACGACGCGGCAAACCTGCTTAAACCGGCCCTGGCCCGCGGCGAATTGAGGACCATCGCTGCCACAACGTGGTCCGAGTACAAGAAGTATTTTGAGAAGGATGCGGCGCTGGCGCGGCGCTTCCAGGTGGTCAAGGTGGAAGAGCCCATCGAAACCCAATGCGCGGTAATGTTGCGGGGAATAATTCCTGCCCTCGAGAAACACCACAAAGTCCGCATTCTGGACGAGGGCTTGGTTGCCGCCGTGAAGTTCTCGCATCGCTACCTAGCTGGCCGCCAACTTCCCGATAAGGCCGTAAGCGTTTTGGATACCGCTTGCGCGCGCCTTGCACTCGGCCAGAGTGCTACGCCTCCCGCCATCGAGGATGCTACGCGCCAATTGGACGACTTGGAGGTCCAGCAACGAATTCTTGAACGTGAGAGTGCGCTGGGCGCAGACCACGCGGAACGCCTGGAACAGATTGCAAAACAGAGGGTGGAGGTTGAGGCCGGCCTGAAAATGCTCCGCGAACGGTGGACCAAAGAGCACGAACTGGTCTCGAAGATTCGGGAGCTGCGTGCCCAGGTCGAGGCGGCGGTTTCCGGCGACGGCCACGGTGCGGTGTCTACGGCCAAAGCCGCGCCGGAGGGTGCTGCTCCAGCCTCCCCAATCGCTGCGGCTAAGCCTGCGGCCGGAACTGCCGCTCCAGCCCCCGCGGCCCCTGCCACCGAACCTGCCCCGGCTCGCGACCCAGCGGCTTTGCGAGCGGAACTCGCGGAATTGGACGCGGAACTGGCAGCATTGCAGGGCGAAACGCCGATGATGAGGGTGGCTGTCGACGCCCAAATTGTGAGTGAGGTGATCTCCGCGTGGACAGGAATTCCGGTAGGCAAGATGCTCAAAGATGAGATTTCGACAGTCCTGACGCTCAGTGCTCACCTCGGAAGACGGGTGATTGGCCAGACCCACGCCCTGGATATTATCGGCCAGCGGATTCAGACCTCGCGGGCCAGTCTGGATGATCCCAATAGGCCGATCGGAGTCTTCATGCTGATCGGGCCAAGCGGCGTGGGTAAGACGGAAACCGCGTTGGCCCTTGCGGATCTGCTTTACGGTGGAGAACATAATCTGATTACCATCAACATGTCCGAGTTTCAGGAGCCGCACACCGTTTCGACTTTGAAAGGCTCCCCTCCCGGATACGTCGGCTATGGTGAGGGTGGGGTGCTGACGGAAGCTGTCCGCCGCCGCCCCTATTCCGTGGTTCTGCTGGATGAAGTCGAGAAGGCGCACCCCGATGTTCTCGAGCTTTTCTATCAGGTGTTCGACAAAGGCATGATGGAAGATGGCGAGGGCCGCGAAATCGACTTCAAGAATACCATTATCATACTAACCACCAATGCCTTGACGGACCGCATGATGAAGCTCTGTGCCGATCCGGAAACTATGCCAGGCCCTGAGGCTCTGGTGAAGGAGCTGAAGCCGGAGCTGAATAAGATCTTCAAACCGGCATTTCTGGGCCGCATGGTGGTGATCCCCTACTACCCGATCCGCGATGAATCGCTGAAGCAGATCGTGGTCTTGAAGCTGGGGAAGATCCAGCGGCGTATGCAGGAAAACCATAAGATCCAGCTTAGCTATGACCCGTGCCTGGTGGATGCGGTGGCCAGCCGCTGCACTGAAGTCGAGAGCGGGGCTCGAAATGTGGACAATATTCTCACTAACACATTGCTCCCGGATATTTCGCGGCAGTTGTTGGGACGGATGTCGGAAGGCGAGAAGATAAGCGCCCTTCAGGTAGGTGTGGGCCCGGATGGCGCGTTTGTGTATCGATAGTCGAGAAGTCGAGGAGTCGAAGGTCGAGAAGTCGAGAGTCGCGGGTCGAGGAGCGATAGGCCTGATAAAGGAGTTGTCAATCTCCGACCTTTGACTTTCAACTTCTCGACTTCTCGACTCCTCGACTGTTCTGAGGGAGAACCATGGGTGCTTACACTCAAGAAGGTGGGCTGTTTAAGATAGACACTCCGCTGGGGAAAGATGTCTTGCTGCTCAGAGGTTTCAAGGGCACAGAAAGCATCTCGCGCCTTTTCAGGTTTGAGCTCGACCTCCTGTCCGAGAACTCCTCAATTTCGTTTCCAGACATCGTCGGCAAGAACGTGACCATCTCTTTGAAACAACCCGACGAATCCTATCGGTACCTCAATGGCGTCATCAGCCGCTTTGCGCAGCAAGCGACGGAAGAACACTTTACGTCGTACAGCGCCGAAATGGTGCCCTGGCTTTGGTTTCTGACCCGGAACGCAGATTGTCGCATTTTCCAAAACAAGAGCATTCCGGATATCATCACCGAGGTGTTCAACGATCTGGGTTTCAATGACTACACGAACTCACTGCAAGGTTCTTATGATCCGCGAGAGTATTGTGTCCAATATCGGGAGTCGGACTTCAACTTTGTTTCCCGGTTGATGGAAGAATATGGAATTTTCTACTTTTTCAAGCATGAGCAGGGGAAACATACCCTGGTGCTGGCGGACGCCTCCACTGCCCACAGTCCCTGCCCCGGACAAAGCAGTGTTCGCTATGTCACGGTTTCGGGGGGGCCGCAGGAGGATGTCATAACCGAGTGGCAGATCGAGCAGGAACTGCGCACTGGGAAATACTCCCTGGAGGACTACAATTTTCAAACACCGAGCACCAATTTGATGGTCAACGAGCCAACGGTTGATGAGGTGGGAGGAAACAGCAAATTCGAGACTTACGATTACCCGGGAGAGTATCTGACCAAGGGGGCTGGAGAGTCTCTAGCTAGAGTCCGAATGCAGGAGGAAGAAGCCGAACACCTGGTTGCTCATGGAATGAGCCAATGCCGTATGTTTGTAAGCGGTTATAAGTTTACGCTGGAAGAGCATCCGCGCAAGGACATGAATACAGATTACGTCCTGACGGAGATTCAGCACACCGCGGTGACCGACGCCTACCCTTCGTCGAGAGCTGGAGAAGGCGAGTCTTACTCGAATACCTTCACGTGCATTCCTCTTTCAGTTCCTTTCCGCCCTTTGCGCATAACCCCGCGGCCCACCGTCAAAGGACTCCAGCCCGCCGTGGTCACTGGCCCCAGCGGTGAGGAGATCTACTCGGATAAGTACGGCCGCGTTAAGGTGCAGTTTTTCTGGGACCGACTCGGAAAGAAAAATGAGAACAGTTCCTGCTGGATACGTGTGTCGCAGCCTTGGGCGGGCAAGAACTGGGGAGCAGTGTTCCTGCCTCGTATTGGCCAAGAGGTCATCGTCGACTTCCTGGAAAGCGATCCCGATCAACCTCTGATTACAGGTCGCGTGTACAACGCCGAACAGATGCCGCCTTACACGCTGCCGGACATGCAGACGCGAAGCACCATCCAGTCGCGCAGCTCGAAGGGAGGCGGAACCCCGAATTACAATGAGATCCGCTTCGAAGATCTCAAGGGAAGCGAGCAGATCTTCGTCAATGCCGAGATGGACATGGACCACCGCGTGGAGAACGACTCGCGCGAGTACATCGGCAACAACCGCCACCTGATCGTCAACGTCAGCCAATTGGAGCTGGTGAACGCGGACAAGCACCTGCATGTGAAGGGTAAGCAGAATGAAAAGATCGAAAGTGACAAGTCGCTACAGGTGGGCGGCAACTGCATGGAACTGATCGCCGGCAGTCACTCGGTGGAGATCTCCGGTGACCGCAAGGAAGTTGTCGGCGGGGATGATTCACGGAGTGTGACGGGCAACGTCAAGGAGCAGGTCGACCAGGCCGTTTCGCAGCAGATTGGTATGAACTACGACCAGCAAGCGGGAGAGAACATCAATGTCACGGCCGGTATGACTATCAACCTCATGGGCGGTATGGCGGTCAACATCACCGGCGGCTCGACGGGAGTCTCCATTGTTGGGCCAGGTGGCTTCATCTCGATTACCGAAGCGGGGGTCGCGATTATGGGGACCATGGTGATGATTAACAGCGGAGGATCCCCCACCCCGGCGAGCCCCGCTTCGCCGCAGAGCCCTTCGAGCCCTGACCCACCGACGGACCCGACTGATCCCGACACCGCCGACGACGGCAGCAAGGGGACGAAGCTGAATTGAAGCTGTCAGTGGTCAGTTGCGACTGATCAATTGCCAGTGGGTCCCCGTAGGGATGTGCAGGAGCGTCCCTTGACATAATGAAATTGTACAGAGATTCCCAAATCGGAAATCGGAGATTCTAGCATGCCTCCAGCCGCTCGCGTCACTGACATGCACACCTGTCCCTTGGTCACCGGCGTGGTCCCGCACGTGGGCGGACCCATTCTGCCGCCCTGCGCGCCTACGGTGTTGATCGAGTTTCTGCCTGCGGCCCGCATGACGGACATGCTGACGTGCGTGGGTCCGCCCGATATGATCATGATGGGCTCGCCCACCGTACTGATTGGCTTCCTGATGGCCGCTCGCATGGGCGATCCGACGGTCCATGGCGGCGTGATCGTCCTGGGCGCGCCCACGGTCATGATCGGCGAGGTCGGCATGGGCATGCCCGAGACGGTGGTGGTTCCTCCTCTGGCCGGTGGGGCAGGCGGCACCCCGGCCAGCGGGCCTGCCGAAACTGGTGCATCGAGTATCACCGCCGGCGCGGCAATGCTGTCCGCGGCTCAGGCCATGAACTCTGCGCCGGCGCAGGCGCTGGCCTCGAGCGCACAGAATGGAACGCCCTTCATTAGACCTTGCCCGGGTTGAGAGGGCCTAACAAGTGCGGCAGGGCCTGCCGCCTAAATTGAGTGGGAACGAAGCGCGCGGCTGCTGATCCACTTTTGGGGCCTAGATCCCATGCGGTTGGTTCTTAAAATCCGAGCCGGGTCCGAATCCGGGAGGGAGATCGTGGTTGAGCAGGGCGCCCCCGCCCGCATAGGGCGGAAGAGTCCGGCGGAGTTTGTCTTCCCCCACGCCCCCCTCATGTCGCGGTTGCACTTTTCCATTGAATGCGACGCAGACACGGGCCGGATTCAAGATTTGAACAGCAGCAATGGGACCTGGGTAAACGGCCGACGGGTCAGTGACGCAGTCCTTAAGGAAGGGGACGAAATCGCGGCGGGGGGAATTAGGTTTGCCGTCCACATTGAACGCGGTCAGCCTTGGGCGGCGCCCCCTGCCGCAGCCCGAGCCGCTCCCCTGCCCTTCCTAAGCCCCGCTGAGCTCGGGGCGCCGCTACCTCGCGCGCCCATCGAAGGTGCGCTGCCCGAACCGGCCGCGGTCGTACCTCCTCCCAGCGTGCCGGCAACCCCTGAACTTAGCCTGCAAGATCGATTGCTGGGGTTACTGCGGGCGGACTTCCAACCGCTCTATGCCATACTCGACGGCGCCCGCTCACCCGATATCTGCAAACTGCTTGCTGAGGCCGAAGAGGAAGCCCGGAAGTCTTGGGAGGCACGGAATCCCAGCACTGCCGGCCCGACATTCCAACCCCCTGCGGCCGGAATGCTCGAGGGCGGAGCACAATACGAGTCACTCTACGAGGGTCGGTCAAAAGTCGAGCTCACCCTCTTTGCTCCCTACTTGGTCAGCTTGCCTCCGTGGTCGAAAGTGCTGGAAAAACTGGTCAGCAAGGGCTGGGGCAAGAGCTGGGGCATCTACCTTACATGCAATTTGCCGTTTCATGAAGTTCGCCACCACTTCCGCCACTTCTTGATGGTGAAGATCCCGGACGGCAGGGGAGTTTATTTTCGTTTCTACGACCCTCGCGTGCTGCGCGTCTATCTGCCCACGTGCATGCCGGAGGAAATCTGCCAGTTCTTTGGACCGGTCTGGCGGTTCGCGGCCGAGGACGAGAAACCGGAATCGCTGTTGGAATTCGCCCGCCACGGCAGCGGGATGAAATCGAATATCTGGCGCTTGGCGCCGTCCGAAAAGACTGCGGCAGGGACTGCAGCCGCCCTGCCGCCGGACAACAAGCAATCGGCGGGGACTCCACGGTGACTCAGCTATGCTGACGATACGCCAGGAACGGCAGTGAACATTGACTTACTGAAGGCGAAAAAGAACCCGGACTGCAAGCAGGTGTACCTTTGGTTCCAGAACCCCGCGTGCTGCGACTCTAGGACTCGCCTTGCTTGCCGGAAGAGACGCCATGCTTAGCATTCGCGAAGGACAAATGGCGGTGTTCTCAAAGATTGCCGCTCAAAAATTTGAAGATCAAATGGTGGCTCATTTCAAGAGGTGCTTTCCGCGCGAACTTGATTCCCTAGGCGAGCCGAAGGCCCGGGAGTTGATTCAACGCGGCGTCACGCGTGCTGCAAGCTACGGGATCAGGGGCCAGCGCGACGCGTGTAAGTATATTGACCTCATGATTGCCCTCGGCAGTGACTTCGACAGGGATCCCAACTTGAGCTGGGCATCACAAATTTTGAGTGACCGGGGGCTGCGGGATCCCACGAGGCGAGTGACCCGTCTGCAGGAAGCAGCTATCGAATACTTGAACTCTGGAGCTACAAAGGATGGCGGACGGAAATCCTAGCCCACCGGCTGCGGGAGTGTGTATCGCGGACGCGGATGCCAACGCCTGCTTTGACAACGCGGACCACGCGGTCGCAGCTTGCGGTATGAACCTTGGCCCGGTGCCTGTGCCGGCGCCAGGCCCCGTAACGCCGATCATCTCGGCATCGCCGGTGGTCTTGGTTAAGAAACCTTATACATCCAAACCCACGCGTCAGCCCGTCATGCTGAGCACTGACCAGGCATTTGATGGACTGGGGACATTTACGGTCACGAGCGGCGCAGGCAAGGTTCGCTTTTTCACTGACCCGGTCGGCGGAATTGAAATCCAATCGGGCGAAGTCTTTCCGGGAGGGGACCTCAGTTCCACCATCACGATTTTCGCTCAGGGCGAGAACCCGAGCGCTGCTGAAAAGGACATAACCCTTCAGCTCTCGCTGACGCCGGGATCAAAGCCCGTCAACCCGCCAGCCACGGACACTATGACATCGGTGGAGGTAACCCTCGACATCTGCAGGAGCCGGACAAAGGCGGGAGTCGATCCGGACTTGGTCGACGACAAGATTAACGCAGGTCGAATTGTTCACGTTCAGACAGGCAATTTTCACGGACGGGCATTGGTCATCATTCGCAAGGCAAATCCCAAGAGCTTCTCAGGCAAGTTGTGCTTGAGTGCCATCAACGACAAGAACGGCAGGGTTTGCATCTTTGCCGACTCGCAAGAGGTGGCGAAGGCAGGAGAAACGGGGGCGCTGAGGGACCCTTATGAAATCGCCAATCCCAGCATAACCGCTCCCGGTGTGAAGCTATGGGCAGAAGGCGCTGCCGTGAGCAATGCGCTCCGTGACACTGGGTTCAGGCTGGGTGTCTCCGGCGTCGACCCCGACGGCGATCGCGTAGCCATGACCGTGATCCGCTTCAAAAGGTTCAAAGCGGATATCCCCTCGACCCCGGCCAATACCTCCCGAGCGAAAGACGACACAGGCACGAGTAATTCACCCGTCCCGCGCCACACCCTAATGCTTGCTCCTGGAGCGCTCGCAGCCAGTGACTTCGATGATGATTTCACCAATAACCCACCACTGCCGCTGGTGGAAGGGTCGATAAAGAATGCCGATCCCATTATTCTTAGCGTGGTGGTCCAGCCCGCCGGCGTGACGGTTTCATGGGCCATGGAACGTTACAAGGACGCAGCGAAGGGCGACCACCACGACATCAAGAATTTGGCTGGCAACAGCGACGACCCGGGGCTGGTTCAGGACAAAGGTGACTGCCTCAAGGCGACCCTGAAAGCCAACGGCGTCGGCAGTTACCACGTTCGCCCGTATGTGGATTGCAATGGCAGCAAGCAGTTTGAGGGTGACGATGCGACCGGTGCGCGGATCGACCGTGAGCCCTACATTCTGATGAATCTCGTGCTTATTCGCGTGCAGGGGTTCAATAATCTCTGCCTCGCCAATTCCGCGGCGGGATCGCCGACCTTGTTAAAAAAGAACGTGGACTTGGGACCACCGCTCGGCGTAAGGAATGTCCCGGAGAGGGTGAACTGCGGAGATTTCCTGGGTACCGGTAATGATGCCGTCACTATGAAAGCCACTGCCCAGGTTATCGGCGGCGGGCCAGATGGCAAGGTCGGATTGGATAGGCTGTTCGCGGGGTGGGTAAACAACGAACTGGATTGCGTGACTTCGCCTTCCCCGGCCGCGCGTTCGGAAGACGTGACTCATCATTTCCAACGGCCCATGCCCGCACCGCTTCCGCTTTTAGGCCCCGTGCTCCCCGTGCCGCCTACGCGGAAGACTCGCTGTTTTTGGAAGGTAAACGGCGTCGAGATCGGAGGGCCAATTCTTGACAGTGGTTATGATGCCGACCAGGGCACCGGCGGTCATACCTGCACTTCGACGTCCGGGGGCAACAACTACCCTTGCCGATGCACGAAGACTGACGATCCTGGGGGCATCGGACAGCGCTGGTTGGTGGAAAACTGGGACAGCCCTGGCGGGGATGTGCTGGTCAAGTATCCCGGAGCGGATGATCCCACTGCAACGCTTCGCCGCTTTACCTTTAACCTCAATTTTCGCAGTGACTTGGTTTTTTGGACGAACCGGAAGGGCGTGAGTGGCCCGGACGATGCGCCAGCCTGTCGCTTGTATTCAACGGTGCAGACCAACTATTGGTGGATCCAGCTCGAGAGCGACTTCGATGACAGCGTTGTTGAGACTGTCGGCAGGGCCAAAACCGTGACCTTTCTTAAGGATGAAGACGCGACTCGTCAGGCTAAGCCGGTGGCTGGCTCGGGTCTGGAGACACGAATGCCCGATGGCTGCGCCTCCTTGCACGTGAACGATCCATTCTGAGTTAAGATACGGCTGAGGCGTTATGATTCCTGTTAAACCCGAGTCACACTCGGACATCCTTCGCGCTACGCAGATTCTGCTCGTCGAACTCATGACGGCCGAGATCGGAGCGTGGCAGCCCGTCTCTCCAAAGCTACAGGAGCGCCCGGCCCAAGTTGAATTCATATTGGAGCGCATTCTGAAGGGAGCGTTGGCCGAGAAGCCCGGGGATAAAGTCAAAGCGCAGATTCGTCAGTTCGGCATCATCGGATCACGCATCTTTGCCGTGCCGGGCCCCTGGTCGGGCAGGGAACTCACCCCTGGCTCTCGTTTCGTAACCTTCAGTTCGTCTGGGTTGCGGGCCACCGCCGAGGCTCTCGAGGAGCCAGGCTGCTACAAGGTGGCTAACGCGGAGGAGGCGCTTCCGGATATCGAACTAGTGCTGCGCATCGATGCCCCTGGGCGACCGGTTGCTGACGTGCTGGCGCTCTCCGCAGGCCGGATGGCTTCGTACGGAGCTCTTTTTTCGCAGTACCTCGTCGAACGCCTGCCGGAGGTGCTTTTCAAGAACTTCGGGGCGTTCGACTCCGTGATGCGGACGGTCGAAGACCCAAAGCTGGCGCCGGTGGCGCGCTACATCCTGGTGACGAACATCTATTCGTTGGTTCTCTTGATGGATCCTGCGCCGCCGGACTTCATCACGAGGCTCGTGGGCGGCACCCTGCGGTTGCTTCAGATGCCGCACGCTGCCGCTCTACACGACCCGCTGTTGCACACCTACTTGCCGAATCTCCTCGGACTGGAGGGTGGCGCCAAGCCAAAGCCAGCCAGCGAGGTGCTTCCCCGGCTGGACCAGCGGGCGCACGCCGAATCCGTTTTGCAGAGGTACACCGGCCCCGGCACAACCCAGACCCTGCTGCAATGGCTAAAGTCGTAACGACTATTACGCTGGCTCTAGCATGGCTGCTCATGTGCGGCACACAGTTGGAAGTAAACGCAACACGAAGGAAGGCCGCGCGAGTCGTCACGCAGTCGTCGTGTGTGGTGCTGCGCGCCACCCACATCCTGCTGGTGTCGGTGAGGTCCGCGCGGGTGGAACCGTGGCAGCCCGACACGCCTCGCACGCAAAGAAGGAAGGTGACGTTGGAGTTGCGCTTGGACAGAGTCTTGAAGGGGAACGTGGCTGGCCCGGGTCCGACTCCTCTTCGAATCGAGGTTGTACAAATGGGCCGGATCGGGGGGCGAATTTTTGCTGTCCCGGGCGTGTGGTCTGACAAGCCTTTGCATGCAGGCGATCAGTATGTAGTGTTCTGCGAGTCGGCCTCCAGTCGCGCGACCGTTGTCTTGCTTGAGTCGTCCACCCTGAGAGTTGCGGCAGCCGACGAGGTGTTAGCCGACGTAGAACTTGCGCTGACGAGCGAGTCCTTCTCATTGCCCAATGCCCTCAGACGGCTGCAGAATCGAAGATCGTCGGTGGGCCCACTCTTCGGAGAGTACATCTCCGCGCGCTTGGACGAAGTGATGTTCCAACACGCTGACGATTTCGATCGTGTCATGTCATTCCTCGAAGCGCCGGGCCTGCCGGAGCGATTTCGGGGCTTGGTAGTGGGCAATGTCTATTCAAAACTCCTTGCGGCGGACCCAGTTCCGCTGGGTTTCGCCAGCCGTTTGGCCGTAGCGAGCTTTCGCATCGTCGCCTTGCCGGACGCAGCAAACTTGCGCGAAAACCTTTTGCAGACGTATCTTCCAAACCTGGTGGGACTTGAGGGCGGAGCCAGGAGTAAGAGTGCCGACGAAGTCTTCGCCGCTTATCCTCGTGATCGCGACGACGCGGAACAAACGCTTGAGAAATATCAGGGCGATGCTGCTGCTAGCTCGCTGCTTGCTTGGCTACGTCGGCATTGACTGGGGCATCCGAAGAAGTGTGCTCGGTGCGGGCGAGCCGTTTGGGAAGGAGGCATTCCACCATGTACAAGGATCACGAGAGAATCCTCGCGCAGGTGGCGATGCAGACGGGGTCCTGGATCTTCGTGCGGCTCAGCAACAAGGAATCCTTGCGCTACATGAACGTGAGCGATTACGTCCCGAAGCGCATCGATTGCAAAGCGAAAGCCGCGGACTTCAATAGCCCGAGGGGTTGCGCCGCAGGCTGTGCATCACCGAGATGTCCTTGAGACGTCCGCATGATCGATTTTCCCGCGGCATCCTTGTTCCCAACTTCGAAAGGTGGTAGCATTTTCAAATCACGCTGCGATAACAAGGCACCGTGGACGTATGTGCCGCATGGTGCCTCCAACCACAGATTCTGGTCCTTGCAAAGGACAGGAGCTGGATTTCGAAGTGAGGCTTGCGGCCAGTTGGCAGGAACAAGCGGGCTGCCGGAGTTCTCCCTCGTTGACTAGGCAACCCCTTCGGGCACTGGAAATGCATTGAAGGAGGAGGGTCAGGCTCAGACCTTTTTTGAGCGGTGCGGCGCTTTTACATTTGTACTTCCTCGCCTCTGCATCGAAACGCGAGGGGCGTCTGATCTCAAATCCAAGCTTGGAGACGTGACGATCACCGAAGTGGAGGATACTTCTTCGACCGGGACATATTGGGGAAAAACCACCACAGTGGGTGACGCTGTGCGGAATTCTCAATAACGGAATCTGGTCGCAGCAGGCGAGCCATGAGTTTTCAAGTTGGCGACAAGATTGGGGACTATCAGATACACATTGAAGGATGGACGCGGCGTAATGAACGCCCACACGCCGGGAGCCGGAGGACGGGTGGATTTTGGCCGCAGCCAGCTTCTCGATATGTGGCCTACGGCTACTGCGGTTTATGAGAAGGCGTCCGACCAGACCGGACAACCGGAGTCTCAGAAATAAGAAGTCCACTACTATCAGCATGATATTATGGAGTTTCTATTACGATTACGTTTTGGCCAGTGAAGTCGCAAAGAAATGACTCAGACGAACGAGAGATCATGAGGAGGCTAAACATGCCAAACAAAAGGATCCTGAAAAACTCGATGGTACTATTGGTCCTGCTAATCTTTTCTACGCTCGCTTGGGGCGGCCAGAAGAAGACCGAGAAGAGCCCCGCGCCTTCCAGACCCGCCCCGCAAGTGAAGTCTGCCCCGGCACCCAAGTTGGCGCCGAGCCGACCTGCCCCGGGACCCAGACCCGTCACAGGGGCGGGCTCACACGGAACGCGAGCCCCGGCGCCGATCCGACCTGCCCCGGGGCCCAGACCCACCACAGGGGCGGTC
>Ga0326728_10004281_pt1 | contig 42546 bp, 34 predicted proteins | sample MB3enrmetagenome_FD_207602 | JGI IMG/M metagenome (GOLD analysis project Ga0326728, IMG submission 207602) | Lab enriched peat soil microbial communities from McLean, Ithaca, NY, United States - MB31MN | ecosystem: Environmental > Terrestrial > Soil > Wetlands > Peat | place: USA: New York... | reverse complement strand
GTGGGAGAGGTTGGCGAGGGTATGGTTGTGGACTTTGCCGTTCTGGCGAAAGCTCTCGCGCAGGAGGATGGCGGGCGGAGAGCTGCGGTTGGGCACCACGGCCACATACATGTAGACATGATACGAAACAGACCGCCTGATTGCAAGACATATCTACCATACTACATGGCTACATAACAGCATCCAAAACGCCGCAAAGTGCTGTATTCGTTGCTCATCACATGTGTTCAGAGGTGGAACTTCGGCCTAGCCGGCGTAGGGTCGCAGCACGCCCTTCACCTTCTCGGAGATCTCCATGATGTACCCGCCGCTATAGAGATGACATCCATCCCATCTGTCAAAAACAACGACGCCGTTGTATTTCCCGGGCCCGCGAATAGAGCAGAGGCCAGTGAATGTTGCGAAGAAGGACAGGGGCAGCGCGATCAGGGCAGCCGGGAGTCTGCTTCGGCGGGTGGACACAGAGAATCCTCCGCTCAGTAGGGTGTCACGACGATGTTATCGCAACCGCAGGTCTGACATATAGCCGATTCTAGCTGGCCGGAGACTGAGGTGAGGGAGCTCATTCGTGGAACTGTCGATCTGCTCGGCTCCGGCGGCGGAACGGAACGATTCCAGACTCGCTACCTGCCGCCGCCACAGCCTCCACGCGGATGCGGCACCACAGGTCCGGCACCAGCATGCTGATGTCGTGATCCACGCGATAATGCGAGCCCGCGTAGCTGGCCGCCGTGGTAAAGCGCGCGTACTCGGTTAGAATGAACGCCACCTGCGCGTTGTTGAGGTCCACCGGGGATACCGGACGGTGAATTGGAGCAATGGCGGGCCGGATGGCTGGGTTCCACGCCGAAACTCTGCGAATGCTGAAGTCCCCTCACCCGCGCGCGAAATCGATGTAGCCACGTTGCGGGTCCGTTGCCAGCAGGGTCACGCGGAGCTGGTCGCCCACATCGAGGCCGTGTTCGCCGTGCATCACGCGGCCCTCCACCGGCGGGTTGAACACGCGCACGAAGACGCCGTTCGGCGTGACTCCGGTCACCACCGCGGCAAAGCTCTGGCCGATGCGGCCGGCGAGCGCCACGGCGGCCACCCGCTTCTGCATGGTGCGCTCCACCTTGCGCGCGCCGTCCTCCTTCAACGTGCAATTGCCGGCGATGGAATCCAACTCGCCGTCCGCGTAGGGCACGGGCTGTTTCGCGAGCACGGCCTTGATTAGGCGCTGGGTCACCAGGTCGGCGAAGCGGCGATTGGGCGCGGTGGAATGCGTGTAGTCGTGCGCGGCGAGTCCGAAATGGCCCAACGCGCATTCGCCCGGCCGCAACACCACGTATTCGCCGGGTCCCATCAGCTTGATCACAGCCAGCGAGAGGTCCTCGTAATGCACCGGATCGGCGAGCTTCTGCTTCGCCAGGAACGCCGCCAGCGCGCCGGAGTCGGGCTGTGCAGGCAGTGTGGCGCCATGCTGCGCCGCCAGGTCGACGATGCGTGGCCACCGCTCCGGCACCTTCACCACGCGGCGGATGGAGGCGACGCCGGCATCGGTGAGCGTGCGCGCCATCACCTCATTCGCCGCCACCATGAAATCCTCGATGAGGGCGCTGGCGCGGTTCTTGCGGTGGGCGGCGATTCCCGTCACCACGCCGTTCGTAATCACCGGCTGCGCCTCGATGCGGTCGAAGTCGAGCGCGCCCAGCTCGTGCCGTTTCTCGCGCAGGGCACCCGCGGCGGCGTCCTGGAGCCGCAGTTGCGCCTGCAAATCCGCCGATGCGGCCACCTTCGCCGGAGCGGCGGCGGTCCCCTCCAGCCACAACCCGACGCCGTCGTAGGTCAACTGCGCTTTGTTGCGGACCAGCGCGCGGCGGATGGCCGGCGAGGCGATGGAACCATCGGCGGCCACGGTGAAGTCCACCACCACGGCGAGGCGGTCGGCGTTCTCGTTGAGGGAGGTCAGGTCCGTGGACAGCTCTTCCGGCAACATCGGGAAGGTGCGCACTTCGGTGTAGACGGAGGTGGTCTGCTCCGAGGCGTGCTGGTCGATGGGGGTCTTCGGGGCCACGCCGGAATCGACGTCGGCAATGCCGATCAGCACGCGAATTCCGCCGCCCGCGCGCTCGGCGTACTCGATCTGGTCGAGATCGCGCGAGGTGTCATTGTCGATGGAGGACCACAGCAGCGCGCGCAGGTCCTCGACGTCACCGCCCGCCAACGGCGCGGGACGGCCGCGCAGGGCAGTGAGTTGTTCCTCGGTTCCGGGCAGGAAATCCGGATGGAAACCTTCGTGCAGCATCTCTTCCTGAGCGCTGGCGGCAAGATCGAATCCAGTGTGGAGCATCGTATTCACACTATCAGCATGCAGTCGCCGTATGAGTAGAACCGGTAGCCGGCCTCTACGGCGTGCTGGTAGGCGGCGAGGATCAGTTCCCGGCCCGCGAACGCGCACACCAGCATCAACAGGCTCGATCGCGGCAGATGGAAATTGGTGAGCAGCGCGCCGGTGGCCTGGAAGGCGAAGCCGGGGTAGATGAAGAGGTCGGTCTCGTCGCGCCGCCCGAGCCACGAGCTTTCGAGGGAGCGCACGCTGGTGGTGCCCACGCACACGCGCCGCCGGGCCGCGCGCATCTTCGCCATATCCTCGGCCGCGATGGCGAAGGCTTCCGCGTGCAGCGTCGCCTGTTCCACAACGTCGGTGTGCAGCGGCTGAAAGGTCCCCAGGCCGACGTGCAGCGTGACGTACGCGATCTCCGCTCCCGCCGCGCGGCACGCGTCGAGGATCTGCGGCGTGAAATGCAGGCCCGCGGTGGGCGCGGCGACGGAACCGGGCTCGCGCGCGAAGACGGTCTGATAGCGCGCGCGGTCCTCGGGCCGGTCCGGCCGCTTGATGTAGGGCGGCAAGGGCACGTGGCCCACCGCGTTGAGCGCCTCGTGGATGTCGCCCTGGTGGAGGAAGCGTACGGTGCGCTCGCCGAATTCGCCGCGCGCGGCAATCTCCGCTTCCAGATCCCCGAAGCGGATGCGCTCGCCGGTGCGCATTTTCCGGCCCGGGCGCACCAGCGCGGTCCACGTCTTCGCGTCTGCGGAAATCGGGCGCAACAGGAACACTTCCACCTCGCCGCTGAGATTCTCCCGGCGCTTCGGGTTGTTCTTGCCAACCGGCAGCGAGTGGACTCCAACACGATGACCCAGCAGACGCGCCGGGAAAACGCGGGAGTCGTTCAGCACCAGGCAGTCCCCGGGTTGCACGAATTGTGGAAACTCGCAAAACGCGCGGTCTTCCCAGCGGCCCTCGCGACGATGAAGCACCAGCATGCGCGACGCCGCGCGATCCGCCAGCGGCTCCTGCGCGATGGACAACTCCGGCAAATGATAATCGAACTCGGAGACGTGCACTCGATCCTTACAATAACAGTGTGAGGATTCTGGGCATCGAATCGTCCTGCGACGAGACCGCGGCCGCGGTGGTGGAGGACGGCACGCGCGTGCTTTCGTCGGTGGTGGCCTCGCAGTTCGACACCCACGGCAAGTACGGCGGCGTGGTGCCGGAGCTGGCCTCGCGCGAGCATCTCCGCGCCATCGTGCCGGTGGTGCGCGAGGCGCTGGAGACCGCCGGCACGAAGCTGGAATCGCTCGCCGCCATCGCCGTTACCCAGGGGCCGGGTCTGGTGGGCTCGCTGCTGGTGGGCATGACCTACGCCAAGTCGCTGTCGTTCGCCAGCGGCGTGCCCATCATCGCGGTGAACCACATCGAAGGGCACATCCATGCCGTGATTCTGGATCAGGGCTCCGCGGTGGCGTACCCGGCGCTGGCGCTGGTGGTGAGCGGCGGGCACACGCACCTGTTCGAAGTGCGCGCCGGCTTCCAGTACCGGCTGCTCGGCAGGACGCGTGACGACGCCGCCGGCGAGGCCTACGACAAAGTGGCCAAGCTGCTCGGCTTCGGTTATCCGGGCGGGCCGATCATCGACAAGCTGGCGCGGTTCGGCAACCCCGAGGCGGTCCGGTTCACGTCGCCGAAGATGAAGGGGAACGCGCTCGATTTCAGCTTCAGCGGCCTGAAGACGGCGGTGCTGCGCTGGGTGGAGCAGCACGACATGGCCGCCGAGATTGCCGCGCGGAGGCCTCTGCTCGGCGCCGGCATCGACGAACTGCGTGCCGCCACGCCGCAGCGCACGCTGGACCTGTTGGCATCCTTCCAGCATGCGGTGGTGCGGGAACTGCTACGCCACGCCGCCATTTCCGCCGAGCAGATCGGCGCGCAGAGCCTGATCGTCTCCGGGGGCGTGGCTTGCAACTCCGGCCTGCGGGAAGCCGCTCGCGCCGCCTCTCTTCCCTATGCCGTGTTCTTCCCCGCGCCAGGGCTCTCCACCGACAACGCGGCCATGATCGCCGCCGCGGCATTCCCGAAACTCGAGCGCCGTGAATTCGCCGATTTCACACTCAAGGCCAGCGCGAGTCTCTCGCTCGCATAGGACGCGACCAATTCGGTGACGGGCACCGAATTTCCGCACCGCCGGGTGCAGCGGAATTTCAGTGCCGTCACCGAATTGGTCTACCATCGAACTAATGGCTGCAAATCCCGGCGCGGCGGAACCTCCCCGGCCGCCCATCCCTGGCGTTCAGAACCTGATTGCGATTGGCTCCGGCAAAGGCGGCGTGGGCAAGACCACGGTGGCGGTGAATCTGGCCATCGGGCTCACCCAGCTCGGCCGCAGGGTCGGCCTGCTGGACGCCGACGTATACGGCCCCAACGTGCCGCTGATGATGGGTCTGCACGCCACCCCGCACGCTCTCGGCGAGCGGATTCAGCCGCTGGAAAAGTACGGCATCCGCGTCATGTCCATGGGCTTCCTGAATCCCGGCGACAAGCCGCTCATCTGGCGCGGCCCCATGCTGCACAGCGTGATCCAGCAGTTTCTGCGCAACGTGGACTGGGGCGAGCTGGACTACCTGCTGATCGATCTGCCGCCCGGCACCGGCGACGTGCAGCTCTCGCTGATCCAGACCGCGCCGCTGACCGGCGCCATCGTGGTGACCACGCCCTCGGAGGTTTCGCTCGAGGATGGGCGCAAGGCCGTGCACATGTTCCAGCAGGTGCGGGTTCCGGTTCTCGGCATTGTGGAGAACATGAGCTACCTGAAGTGCCCGCATTGCGGCGAGCAGATCGACGTGTTCAGCAGCGGCGGCGGCCGCCGCACCGCGCAGGAGATGGGCATCTTCTTCCTGGGCGGGCTGCCGCTCGATCCGCAAGTGCGCATCGGCGGCGACAGCGGCAATCCGGTGGCGCTGGCCGGCGAGAACAATCCGCACGCCCGCGATTTCCTGGCCCTGGCCCGCGAGATGGAGACACGCGTCGAGCTGGTGAAGGGCGAGCGCAAGCCGACCATTGAAGTCGCCGATTAGCCACGAATGCACACGAATAACATGTCTTATTCGTGTGCATTCGTGTTTATTCGTGGCTACAACCAGTATTCCCAGCGCCCCGCCAGAATGACCCAGGCGCACAGCGTGGCGTTGGTGACGGCATGGGCGAGAATGCAGTCGGCGAGGCTCTTCGTGCGGATCGCCCAGCAGTTGTAGAGAATGCCCGCCAGCAGGCCGACGTCCCAATACGGCCCGTGTTCGGAAGCGAACAGCAGCGCGGTGATCCAGAACGAGAGCGGTGCGTACGTGCCCAGCGGCACCTTGCGGAAATCCGCGGCGACAAGCCATCGCATCAGCCAGCCGCGCCAGAACAGCTCCTCTACTATGGGCACGATGATCACGGCTCGCAGAACGCGAAACGTGAGCACGAACGGATCGTGGCGCAGGCCGGCCGCCAGGGTGTTCTTCGCCGTCTCCATGAGCGCGTTTTGGAAGAGCCAGTGCTGCCGGTAGTGCGGGAACAACAGATCCGGCGCCACCCAGATTGCGAACACCGCCACGCCCAACGCCAGACTGGTCAGCAGGTGGCGGGGCTTCAACTCGATCACCGGGCGCGAGTACAGAACCAGTACGGCGGCGAGTGCCACAACGCGCAGCGGGAAGTCGACGCGCGCCGGCAACGGAGCCAGGTTCTGCACGGCGAGAAAACCAAGCAAGACCGCGAACGGAAGCACGTAGCGCGCCGTGGTTTCGCGATTCGGTTGCGGGCCTGATGCGCTTTCCGCCGGTTGTGTCAATCAGCCGATCTTCCCCATCAAATCGCGGATCCTGAGCTGGTCGGCGGAAGACGGCTTCAACGACAGCGCCGTGGAGAGCTCCTTCTTCGCGCCCGGCTTGTCGCCCTTTTGATAGAGCGCCAGCGCGAGGTGGTAGTGGTAGACCGGATTGTTGGGCCGCTTGCCCACCAGCTCGCGCATCATTCGCAGCGCCTCGTCGGTGAGGTTTTTGCGGACATATATCAGAGCCAGCGTGTCCTGCACGTCGATGTTGTCCGGCATCTTCTGTTTGGCCCGCTGGGCCAGCGACAGAGCGCGATCCAGATCCACCTGCTCCTCCGCCTTGATGTAGGCGAGGTTATTCATGGCCTGCGCGTTTTCGGGATCCAGCTTGAGAGCGCTCTCGTAGCTGGCGCGGGCCAGCTCCGTCCGGCCGGACACGTCGTAGATCAGCGCGATCTCAACGACGGGTTTCGCATCGTTGGGCATGAGCTTGTTCGCCTCCGTGTAGCTGGCCAGCGCGGCGGTGAGGTCGCCTTTGCGTTTCTGGGCGACTCCGATTCGCGAGTACACCTCCGCTTTTCCGGCGGGCGGCATCTTCGGGGTATTGTCGAGAACCTTACGGTAACTGGCGATCGCTTCATCGTACCTGCCGGCGGCGACCAGGACGTTGCCCAGCGCGAAGCGCAGCGCCTCATTGTCCGGATGCGCGCTCATCTGCCGGTTCAGGAGCTGGATGGCGTCGGCGGCCTTGCCTTCCACCATCTTCAAAGCCACCAGGTCGATGAACGCGCGGGGGTCGGCCGCCTGCCATTTCTCCAGGATTCCCTCGGCCTCGTGGTACTCCCTTTGCGCGATATACAGCTTGGCGAGCTGCAACTGCGCTTCCTCTATGTTCGGGTTGATGGCCAGCACCTGATTCAGCTCGGCCTGGGCCTTTTCATATTCGCCCATGCTGGCCAGCGCAGCGGTGCGCAGCATGCGAGCCCGGAGGTTCCCCGGTTCGCTTTTCAGCACGTCGTCGGCAATCTGTGTCACGCGCGCGTATTCGCGACGGTCCATTTGCACCTCGGCCAGAAGCAGGCGCGCGGGGGTGAAAGTGAACTGGCCGCTCGCGAACGCCTGTTCCAACTGATTACGTGCCTGATCGAGATCTTTGATTCTCTTGGTTGGGTCAGGGTCGCCAGCGTCCTGGCTCGCCTTGGCCACGTAGGCGCGTGCCAGATGAAAGCGCAACATCCCAGTCGCGGGAACATTCGGATACTTGCCGATGAGCGGCCCCAGATCGTCGATGGCTCTCTGCACCTGCTCCGGCTTGGCGGTCTGGATGCCGATGGTGGCGCGCAGCGCAATGGCCTCCGGGTCGTCCGGATTGGCCCTCACAATCTCCTCGGCAAGGCGCGACGCCTCCGCGGTCTGGCCCTTCGCCACCAGGGCCTCGACGCGGTGCTTCTGGTAGGCGACCCTGTTCTTTGCATCGGTGGCCTCGCCTTTGCTGAAGGCCTGCAGCGCCGCGTCGGTGTCGCCGGCGGTCATATAGTAGATGCCCGTCAGCATCCAGGCGTCCGGATAGGAGACCGTGTCGGAAGTGAGGCGTTTGAGGGTGGCCTCCACCTTGTCGCGATGTCCGGTGAACTGATAGAACCGGGCCAGCTCGATCACATACTGGCCGGTAGTCGGGTTATTGGCGATCTTCTGTTCCAGAACGGCTTCGGCGTCGCCGACGCGCTTGTTGACAAGATAGTAGCGCACGAGAAAGTCGTAGATCTCGCCGTAATGCTTGTCGTGGGAGATCATGTCCCTGGCCAGCGCCTCCGCCTCGCCCGCGCGGTCGCCATTACCGAGGATCTGACACAGCGCCAGAACCACGGTGGGCTGATATGGCCGAGCCCGATTCGCCGCTTCGAATTCCTTCGTGGCTTCCTGCGGATTATTCTCCACCAGCGCAACATAGCCGGCCAACCGAAGTCCGTCGTAGGAATTGGGATTCCGTTGCAGCAGGCTCTTCACGAGATCTCTGGTCTCGGTGAGGCTCTCTTTGGGATGCGTGCGGTTCAAGACATAGCTGGCAAAATACAGGTCGGCCAGCCTGGCCGCAGCGTCCGCGTTGCCAGGGTTGAGCTGGACCGCCCTCTGGTAGGCCGAAAGAGCCTCGCCCCACGCGCCCAGCTTGACGTCAACCAGACCGAGCCGATACCACGCTTCGGCCGATTTCCGGTCCTTCTGCAGCGCGCGGCGGTACATGATGGACGCTTCTTTGTACTTGCCCCGGTCGAAGTACTTGTTGCCGGTCGCGACCAGCGATTGGGGGTCACGGCTGCAACTGACCAGCAGAACGAGCAGCGGCAGCAGGAGGAGCGGTAGTTTCCTGACTTTCATACGGTTTCCAGAACACACTTCAGCACATTGGCGCGCTTCACACAAGCCCACGGGGGCTCAGGGAGCGTTCCAAGGTCAATTGTTGCACGGTTGCGCGGACACGCGACGCCAGCCGCGCACCCGCCGGGCGCCGCGCGTCCTTACCCCTCACCGGTACGCCGGAACCCCGGTCACCCGCTCGCCGATTACCAGCGCGTGGATATGGTCGGTCCCCTCGTAGGTTTTCACTGTTTCGAGGTTGCACATGTGGCGCATGATGGGGTACTCGTCCACGATGCCGTTGGCGCCCAACAGATCGCGGCTGAGGCGGGCGCATTCCAGCGCGATGGCCACGTTGTTCCGCTTGAGCATGGAAACGTGAGCCGGGTCGGCGCGGCCCTGGTCCTTGAGGCGGCCCACCTGGATGGCCAGGAGCTGCGCTTTGGTAATCTCGGTGATCATCCACGCCAGCTTCTCCTGCACAAGCTGATGGGAGGCGATGGGACGGTCGTCGAACTGTTTGCGCAGGAGCGCGTACTGGCGGGCGGTTTCGTAGCAGTCCATGGCGGCGCCGATAACGCCCCAGCCGATGCCGTAGCGCGCCTGGGTGAGGCAGCTCAGCGGGGCCTTCAGTCCGCGGGCGTCCGGCAGACGATCCGCCTCCGGCACGCGGCAATCCGAAAACGACAGGCTGGAGGTGACCGAGGCGCGCATGGACAACTTCCCGTGAATCTCCGAGGTACTGTAGCCGGCCGTGCCGTTTTCCACCAGAAAACCGCGGATTCCCTCGTCGGTGCGCGCCCACACCACGGCGACGTCCGCCACCGAGCCGTTGGTGATCCAGGTCTTCTCGCCGTTGAGCACCCACTCGCTGCCGTCGCGGGTGGCGCGCGTGGTCATGCCCGCGGGGTTCGAGCCAAAGCCCGGTTCGGTGAGGCCGAAACAGCCTATGGCGTCGCCCGATTGCAGCTTCGGCAGCCAGCGCGTTTTCTGCGCTTCGGAGCCGTAGGTGAGGATGGGGTACATCACCAGCGCGCCCTGCACGGAGACGAAGCTGCGCAGGCCGGAATCGCCGCGCTCCAGCTCCTGCATGATGAGGCCGTACTCCACGCCGGACAGGCCCGCGCAGCCGTAGCCCTCGAGGTTCGCGCCGAGGAAGCCCAGCTCGCCCATTTCGGGGATGAGCTCTTTCGGGAAACGCGCGTCGCGGTAGCAGTCGCGAATCAGGGGCAGCAGGCGGTCGTCCACGAACTGCCGCGCCGTCTGCCGCACCAGCAGCTCCTCTTCGCTGAAGAGCGAATCGATGTGCAGGTAGTCCACGCCGTTGAATCGCGCCATTGCACTTTGATTCTACGCCAGGCGGATTTGTGATTTAATCTCGGCAGTGATCGTATGCACCGTTTGTATATTGTGTTGCTGATTTCGGCCGGTGCGTTGTTTGCGCAGAGCGCCGGGGAGCCGGCGGACGCCCGCGGTTGGCTGGACCGCGGTGCGCAGGCACTCGCGAACTCAAAGTATGCGGAGGCTACAGACGACTTTCAGCGCGCCGTCGAGGTGGATCCCTCCAATGTCAACGCGCGCCTGCGTTTAGCGGGCGTGTTCGTCAGACAGTACGTGCCGGGCAGCAGCACGCCGGATAACGTCGCATTTGCCGACCGGGCCCGTGCCGTGTACGAACAGGTTCTGACGCTTGATCCGGAGCACAGGTTTGCGTTGAGACAACTTGGTTCGCTCGACTACCAGTTGGCATCCGGCGCCTCTGACCCGGCGGAGAAGGTCCGCCTGTTGGATGAGGCCCGCGGCCTGGTACGAGAAGCTTCTTGCCGTCAATCCGCAGGAAAAGGAAGCCTGGTACAACCTCGGTGTGATCGACTGGGCGAAATGGCATCCGAGGTTGCTGGAGGTTCTCCAAGAGTCGGGGATGAAGCCGGAGGACATGGGTCCGATTCCGAATGACAAGCTTCGGCAGGACCTCCGCAGCACCTCGCTGCAATTCGTCGAAGAGGGCGTTGCCAACCTGCAGAGGGCGCTTCTAATCGATTCGACGTATCCCGAGGCAATGGATTACATGGCCATCCTGGTGCGTGAGCGCGCGTCCTTGGACGACACCCCGGAGCAATACGAAAAAGACATCGCGAGCGCGAATGACTGGGCGCAGAAGGCCGCCGAGGCAAAGAAAGCCAGAGCGAGCCACCCTCAGCGCGTGCGCGTGGGCGGCAATGTGCAAGCGGCCAATCTGATCAGGAAGGTGATCCCGCGGTACCCGCCGGACGCGAAGCAGGCCGGGATTCAAGGGACCGTGCGCTTTCAGATGATCCTCGGCACAGACGGCAAGGTTCAAAGCCTGCAGCTTGTCAGCGGGGATCCGGCGCTTGTAGCAGCGGCGCGGGATGCCGTCGAGCAGTGGGTCTATAAACCTACGCTTCTGAACGGGCAACCGGTTGAGGTAGTCACCACGGTGGATGTGAACTTCGTGCTCGGCAAGCCGCACATGTAATGGCCTTTGCAGCGGGAACTTTTCGGGCGGATTTGTGATCTAATTGCGACAGGTATTCCCATGCGCCGATTGTGTTTTGTCTTACTGATTTCCGCCTGTGCGTTGTTTGCGCAGAGCGCCGACGAGCCGGCGGACGCCCACGGTTGGCTGGCGCGCGGCGTTCAGGCATTCAAGAACGCGAGGTATGCGGAGGCCGCGGCGGCTTTTCAGCGTGCCGTCGATCTGGATCCCTCCTATGTGACAGCGCACCTGTACCTGGGGACGTCGTTGTTCGAGCAATACGTACCCGGCGCGAGTTCGCCCGCGAACATGGCCTTTGCCGATCAGGCGCGCGCGGCGTTCGAGGAGCTTCTGACTTTGGAGCCGGACAACAAGGCGGCATTGCAGTATCTTGCCTCTCTCGCCTACCAGGTGGCAGCCGGCACCGCTGACCCGGAGGAGAAGGTCCGCCGGTTGGATGACGCCCGCTCCCGGTACGAGAAGCTTCTCGCCGTCGATCCGCGAAACAAAGAGGCCTGGTACAGCCTTGGTGTGATCGACTGGGCGAAGTGGTATCCGAAGTATATGGAGGCTCTGACACAGGCCGGAATGAAGCCGGATGAGCCGCGCCCGATTTCGAACTTCAATCTCCGCGAGGACCTCAGGAACAGCTCCGGGCCGCTCGTCGAGGACGGCATTTCGAATCTGGGAAAGGCGCTGGAGATCGATCCCCGGTATGACGAAGCCATGGCTTACATGAACCTCTTCGTGCGCGAGCGCGCCTCTTTGGACGACACCGTGGAGCAGTACGAAAAGGACGTTGCACTCGCCAACGACTGGATGCAGAAGGCTCTGGACGCGAAGAAAGCCAAAGCGGGCGGCAGCGCGCCGCCTCCTCCCGTTCCCAGCCGCGTTCGGGTGGGCGGCAACGTGCAAAAGTGCAACCTGATCGCGAGGGTGGACCCGGTGTACCCGCCGCTGGCAAAGCAGGCCCGCATTCAGGGGACGGTGCGCTTTCAGATCGTCATCGGCGCCGACGGCCGGGTGCAGGACGTGCAGCTTGTCAGCGGGCACCCGCTGCTTGTCGAGGCGGCCCGGGATGCCGTACAGCAGTGGGTGTACCGGCCAACGGTTCTGAACGGGCAACCGGTTGAGATTGTGACGACGGTGGATGTCAACTTCTCCCTCGAAGAGACCATTGGGGACACCGGGCCGTGCGCGCTGTAGGCGGGCCGCCGCACACGGGTCACCGGACCTGCCCGGAGTGGCCGATTGAAAATCGGCCGCAGGATGAAATCCTGCCCCACAACAACCTTCACAGCTCCAGCAGGTAGCCCCTGCGGCCCACGTTGACCGCCCGCGTAACGCCCATCTCGATGGTGCGCCCGGCCGCTTCGTGGATATGACCGCAAAAGAACCAGCGCGGCTGATGCTTCTCGATAAACTCGCGCACCGCCGAGCTGCCCGCATGGAGGCCGTGGCGGATCTCGTCGAGCGCGGTGCCCTTGGGCGGCGCATGGCAGATCAACACCAGAGGGTCGAGGCCGCCGAACTTCGCCAGCCGCTCGGCCAGCTCCTCCTCGCTGTATTCGCCCGGCGTGTGGAAAGGCGTGGGGTTGGAGTAGCCCAGTCCGGCGACCCAGCAGCCATCCAATTGCATGGCGTGTTCATGGAAGGAATCGAGCCCGTATTGCGCACACATCCGCCTGGTGTCGGCGAGGGACTCGTGGTTGCCGGGCAGCACGTGCATGCACTCGGCGCGCCGCTGCAAAATGGGGCCGGCTTCGTCCAGTCCGCGTCCCCACGTGGCCAGATCGCCCGCGCAGAAGTAGTGATCCGCCTCGGTGGCCATCAGCTTATCGAGGGCTCGCCGATCACCGTGGATGTCGGAGAACACCAACAGGCGCATGATTGAATTGTAGAGCAGGGAAGGCGCTAATCGTCGTCCGCGGGCGGCGGCAGAGTGGCGGCCAGAGCGATGAGCGAATCCTCGAACGCGTAGTCCGGCTTCGGGAAAAGGTTGTGCCGTTGCCACCAGCGGTAAGTCTCCTTCATCCCCTCGTCGAAATCCACCGGCTTGAGCTTGAGGACGCGCTGCGCTTTGTTCACCACCATGGTGATGGGGGCCAGGTCGAAATAGTACGCGAAGTACAGCCTTGGGCCGAACGGGCTTCCGCCGGCGCGCAGGATGCGGTCGCGCGGAATACGCACCAGTTGCAGAGGCCGGCCGGCGGCGCGCGCCATCGCTTCCAACGCCTCGATCTGCGCGATGGGCCGGGAATTCGATATGTTGAACGCCTGTCCGGCCGCTTCCGGCACCTCGATGGCCTTGCGCATGGCGCCCACCAGGTCGCGCACGTGAACGAACTGCATCAGCCGGCGTCCGTCACCGGGGAGGACGATGGGGCGCTTGTCGCGCATCCGTTGCCAGAAGAACGCCTCGCGGTAGAAGTTGTTGCCAGGCCCGTAGAGGAACGGCGGGCGCATGGTCACCACCGGGAATTTGTCGCGCTGGTGCATGCGGAACAGCGCCCGCTCGGCCATGGCTTTGTTGCGGACGTAAGAGTCGTGATGGTCGTCCGGCGCCAGGGCGTCGCCCTCGTGATGGTTCAGCCCGTCGCCATAGGCGGCCACGCTGGAAAGATAGACGTAGCGATGCAGGCGGTCGCCGGCCACCAGGCGCGCGGCCGCCTCCACGTGCGCCGCCGTGGTGCCGCGTTCCCAGTCGTAGACGTTGTCGAAGACGACCTCGAAGCGGCGCCCGGCCAGCGCGGCTTTGAGCGACTCGAGGTCGTTGCGGTCGGCCTGCAGGTTGGCCACGCGCCGCCCGAGGTTGTGCTTCGGCCGGCGGTGCAGAACGGTCACCTCATGCCCGGCCTTGAGCAGTTCGTTCACCAGCAGGCGGCCGATGAACAGCGTCCCCCCGATCACCAGTACGTTCATGCGCTGTTGGAAATGGGTCCGGCAATCATGATATGCGGAGAAGGGGTGTGAGCGCTACCGGGGGTGAGTCCGGGGTAGCGAAGAGGACCGGCCAGTCGGCTTCGTCTATTCGACGCGGAGCGCGCTTACAGGGTCGACGCTCGCCGCTCTGTAAGCCGGCACAAGCGTAGCGGCCGCTCCGACCGCCGCGATCAAAGCCGCGACTCCGATGAGCGTGATTCCGTCCAAAGGGCTGACGGCCCCGGAGAGGCTTGCCAGCAGACGTGAGACTGCGGCGGATGCGGCGATGCCGGTCGCTGTGCCCGTGAAGACCAGTAGCGCGCTTTGGCGCAGGAGCATGCCGACCACTGCCACGCGGGTGGCGCCCAACGTCATTCGCACGGCGATCTCGGGTGCGCGCTGGATTACCATTTGCGCAAGGAGAGCATAGAGTCCCGTGATTGCGAGGCCCAGCGCCGCCAAGCCGAGGATCGACAGCAGGACGGCCGCGGCCTGCTGCGGTTCGAGCCACGCACCCAGCCTTTCCTGGGCGGTCTGGACGGTGATCGCCGGGAGGTCCCGGCTCGACTCCTGGATCTCCTGGGTGACCCGCGCCGCAAGGCTCCTGGGCGGTCCCTCAATGCGGATCGCAAGGCAGGCAATCGGGTCGGCAAGCTGGCCGGAGATCCGATAGACGAACGGACGCGCGGGCTCAGCCAGCGACCAATACCTGCCGGTAGCGGTAAGACCGATGACCCGTTGGAGCGGTTGGCCTTCCAGTCGGATGGATTTGCCTGTGGGATCCTGGTCGGGCCACAACCGGCGGGCGAGGGCCTCGTTCACAATCACCACATTCCGCTCGTCGGATTGCGGCTCGCGTCCCCGGAGTAACCGGATCCCCATTGTTCGGAAGTAATTCGAATCCACCACGGCAGTGGCGACATCTCCTTCGTCCGGTATGGTGACGACACGCGTGTTGCCGAGAGGCAGGACATCGGCGAGAGAAACAGAGAGGACGCCGGGCAGATCGCCGAGGCGGCTCCTGAGTTGGCTGTAGAACTCGCCGGCTCGGGCGCGCGGAAACTTCATCCCCCGAAGATCCAGATCCGCGGTCAGCAGATGCGCAGCATCGAATCCGGGATCGGTCTTCCGGGCCTTTTGAAAGGTGCGGACGAAGATCCCCGCAGTGGCCAGCACGAGGACCGAGGCGGCCACCTGGGCGACTATCAGCCACCGCCGCAGCCGCGGAGCGTGACCTCCGGCGGTTTGAGTTCTGCCTGCCGCGGAGAGGTTTTGGTCCGAAGCGCGGAGGGCCGGCAGCAGTCCGGACAGCAACACGCTGGCCACAGACAGCGCGAGAGTGAAAACCAGGACATGTCCATCGATGCCGTGTTGAAAACGGAAACCGCCGCTGATCGATTGGGGCAACAGACCGGTCAATGCGTCGCCCGCGGCGAAGGCCATGGCGAGGCCCGCCGCGGCGCCCAGGAGGCCCAGCAGCAAGCTCTCAGTAAGGAACTGGCGAATCAGGCGGGGGCGGCTGGCGCCGAGCGACAGGCGGATCAGAATCTCACGGCGGCGCGTCAGGGCCCGCGCGATGAGGAGGCCCGCAACGTTGGCGCAGGCGATCAGAAAGACGATGCCAACCACGATCATCAGTAGCGTGGCCATGGCGATGAACACTCCCCAGACGGGTGAGCCCGATAGGCCGGACCGGCGCAGTACGGTGAGTGGGTCGGGCTGGCGCCGTTGCGAATCCGGGTACTGGCCCGCGAGTTCCGCATCCAGACCGTTCATGGCGGCCTCGGCCTGGCGCGCAGTGACGCCAGCTTTGAGGCGCGCGGCAGCCATCATCCATCCCATGCGCCGATCCGCCAGACTGTCGCGTTGCAGGTACGGCGTCACCCAAACCTCAGTGCTCCAGGGGGCCAGCATGCCTTGAAAGGTGGGGGGCGCGACGCCGGCAATCGTGAAGGCCTGGCGATTGATCCAGATGGTCCTGCCGGCAATGACGGCATCGCCGAGGAAACGGTTGCGCCAGAATTGGTAACCGACGACAGCGAGTGGACGGGATTCGTCATCGGCCGCAAACAGGCGGCCGGCGGCCGGAACGACACCCAGCGTGCGGAAGTAGTTGCCAGTCACTGTTTCGCCGAGCACGTGCTCGGTGTCCACGCCACGGCCTATGGTTAGGCGTTCGCCGGGGCTGTAAGCGAACACATCGTCGAAGACTCGATTCAGGCGCTGCCAATCTCGATATTCCGGATAAGAGATAGGGCTGCCGGATGCGCGCTGAACCATCACGACGTCTGGTGGAAGCGACTGGAACAAGAAAGCGTTGACGAAGCTGAAAACGGCCGCATTGGCGCCCATGCCCATTGCCAGGCAGGCCGCAGCGGCGGCCGTGAATCCCGGGTTCCTGCGCATGTTGCGAGCGGCATAGCGAAGGTCCTGTCTGAGCGCGGTCAGCCACGCGAGTGTGGATTCGTTGCGGCACGCTTCCCTGATCCGTGTCAGGCTGCCGAAGCGGTACATGGCCTGACGGCGAGCCTCCTCAGGCGGCATGCCTGTGGAGGTCTTCTCGCGAGTGCGCATTTGCAGGTGAAATTCAAGCTCCCTTTCGAGATCCTCCTCCAGTTTCCGGGAGCGCAGCGACGAGGCCAACCGCTTGATCCAGGACATCGGCACCCTCTAAGCGAAGCGCAGGACTTTCGAAACGCCCTGCGTGAGCTTTTGCCAACGCTCTTCTTCTGCCAGTAGCTGCTTCAGGCCGCTGCGGGTGAGGCGGTAGAACCTGGCGCGATGACCGTTTTCCGAGAGCTTCCATTCGGCACGAATCCAGCCGGTCTGTTCGATGCGGTGCAGGGCGGGATAGAGCGAACCCTCCTCAACGCGTAACAGTTCATCGCTGCTGCGTTCGATATGAGAGGCGATCCCGTACCCGTGCATGGGCCCCTTTCCCAGAGTTTTGAGAATCAGAAGATCGAGCGTGCCTTGCAGAACGTCGTTTTTGGGCTTGCCCATTTCAGCGCCTAGACAGCTAGGGATACTATGCGCCAGCAGCGAACTTGCTGTCAAGGCCGTCGTGGGGAGGCTCGGTCACCGGCGAACGATGCGGCGAAGGGGTGCGAGCGCTACCCGGGGGTGCCACAGCTCGGTCGCCGCGGTGGGCACTCGCTCGGGCATTGACAGAAGTGGGGTGCCGGTGGCTTCCGCGATTTCATCCGACCAGAGGATTGTGGACTATCACGCCCGGAAGGCGGCTGAAATCGCGGTCGGCCGACCACAGTTCGCGGACTCCGTTTTCCCGGCAGATCGCGGCCACGCGCGCATCGTGAACGGCGCCGCCCACAATGCGCCCGGCCGACAGAATCCCGCGCAACTCCTTCCAGTGTCCTTTCAACTCGCCTATAGTCCGTAAGGAGGGCGACTCGAACCAGACCTCCACCTGGGCGATGGCCTTGGCCAGCGGGGTCGCCGGCCGAAAAAGTCGCGGGTTCGTTACTACGGCAAGGAACTCATGCAGGCAAGGCCATGGCAGGCACCATGGCACCGTGCCTTCCGCGAGTTCCGCCACCGCGCGGTAAGCCGGCTGGTGCCACTCCGAGTCACGCCGGTGGGCGTACACGAGTATGTTCGTGTCCACGGCAATCATCCGCCCCGGCCCTCGTAAATGACCGAGCGAACGTCGGACCAGGCGATGTGCCGAGCGGCTCCGGCCCGGCCGAACGAGGCATCGCGCAGGCGGAAGCGCCCGGCGGGTTTCCTCTTCCGTCCAACTACTTCGCGCAGCCCCTCCTCCACCAGGTGACGAAAAGAGACCCCTTGCGATTCGGCACAGGCCCGGGCCTCTTCAAAGAGAGAATCTGCGATCTCTACTGTGGTCTTCATAATCCCATACTACTATCTTGATGGGTATGGGCGTATGGGTCACTGAATGCCGGGCAGAGCGGGTGAGGCGGCCTCGGGGTCGCTGAGGTCTTCGTGACGAGTGATGGGTCGATGCTGGAAGCGATTCACAAAATCGCTGCGCTCTTGCCTCAGCCTCGATGCGTCGTTCCTACCAGGGAATTCTTCGAGCGGCTACAGTCGAATAGCGCAATATAACGACCTTCCACGCCCTCACCGCACGGTCGAACAGGGCCCCGAGTCACCGGGCCCCGCCCACTCAGTCGTAGTATTCCAGCCCGAGGTGCGTGATCAAATCTTCGCCCTTCATCCAGCGCAGGGTGTTCTTCAGCTTCATGAGCTGGATGAAAATATCGTGCTCGGGGTAGATCTCCGGCGCGTGCATCGGCGCCTTGAAATAGAACGACAGCCATTCCTGAATCCCGCGCATTCCGCTCCGTTGCGCCAGGTCCAGGAACAGCACCAGATCCAGCACCAGCGGCGCCGCCAGAATGGAATCGCGGCACAGGAAATCGACCTTGATCTGCATCGGGTAGCCGAGCCACCCGAAAATGTCGATGTTGTCCCAGCCTTCCTTCTGGTCCCCGCGCGGCGGATAGTAGTTGATGCGCACGGCGTGATACAGGTCGCCGTAAAGCTGCGGGTAGAGCTTCGGCTGCAGGATCTGATCCAGCACCGACAGCTTGGTCTCTTCCTTGCTCTTGAAGGAGCCGGGGTCTTCCAGCACCTCGCCGTCGCGGTTGCCCAGGATGTTGGTGGAGAACCAGCCGTGCATGCCCAGCATGCGCGCCTTGAAGCCGGGCGCCAGCAGCGTCTTCATGAACGTCTGGCCGGTCTTGAAATCCTTCCCGCAGATGGGGATGTTGTTCTCGCGCGCCAGGTCCAGCAGCGCGGGCGTATCGGTGGTCAGGTTGGGCGCTCCGTTGGCGTAGGGGACGCCCGTCTTCAGCGCCGCGTACGCGTAGATCTGACTCGGGGCGATCTCCGGATCGTCCTTCATCAGACCGGCCTCGAAGTTCTTCAGCGTCTGGTGAACCTCGGAAGGCCTGTGGAAGACCTCGGTGGAGGCGCACCAGATCATGATGGTCCGCGCGACGCCGGTGGACCTCTGGAACTGGCGGATGTCGTCCATGAGCATGTGCGCCTTGTCCATCTTCGAGCCGCCCTGCTTCACATTGGGGCCGTCGATGCGGCGGATGTACTCGTGGTCGAAGACGGCCTTCATCGGCGCGATCTTCTCCAGCGGCTCGCGGACTTTCTCCAGCAGCGCGGGCTCCAGCACCTGTGCTTTGACGGCCGCCTGGTACGCGCTGTCTTCGTAGATGTCCCAGCCGGCGAAGATCAGGTCGTCGAGACCGGCCAGCGGCACAAAGTCCTTGATCATGGGGGTGCGGGCTTCGGTACGCTTGCCGAGCCGCACGGTGGCGAGCTGCGTGAGGGAGCCGACGGGGATGCCGAGTCCGCGCTTCACCGCCTCGACTCCGGCCATGAAGGTGGTGCTGACTGCGCCAATTCCGGGTATGAGAATTCCCAGCTTGCCGTCCGCGGGCGCAATACGGACGTTTTCGTTCGTGGGCAAAACGATCTCCTTTAGTGATTGTCCCAAGTTATACTAACACTTCATGCAGAGCCGCGTGACCAGCACCATCTCGACCATCGTCGTGGACGACGAGCGGCTGGCCTGCGACGAACTGGTGTATCTGCTGAGGCAATTCGAGGATATCGAGGTGCTGGCCACGGCGCACCACGGTCTGGAGGCGGTGAAGCTGATCGAGGACCTCGATCCGGACCTGGTCTTCCTCGATGTGCAGATGCCCGGCCTCGACGGACTGGGCGTGATTCAGAAGCTCACCGAGAAGGGAATCCCCCTGCCGCACTTCATCCTGGCCACGGCCTACGACCAGTACGCGGTGGAGGCCTTCAAATGGGGCGCCATGGACTACCTGCTCAAGCCGGTGGATCAGGAGCGGCTGGAACTCACCGTGGAGCGCGCGCGCAAGGCCATCGCGGAGAAGCTGTCCGCGTCCGCGACGGGGGCGCTGCTGCAACCGCCCGTAGCCGCGACGCGCACGCCGCAGCGCACCAAGCTGCTGGTGAGGAGCGGTGGCCGCAACCTGATTGTGGACGCGCAGGACGTGGTTTATGCCACCATCGACGACGGCGTGATCACGCTGGTGGCCTCCAACGTCGAAGGCGAATCGAACTACCGCACCATCGAGGAGCTGCAATCGAACCTCGATCCGGAGATCTTCTGGCGGGTTCACCGGTCGTTCCTGGTGAACATCAACCGCATCCGTGAAGTGATTCCCTGGTTCAAGTCGAGCTTCCAGCTTCGCATGGACGACCGCAAGCACACGGAAATCCCGGTCAGCCGGGTGCAAACGAAGCGCTTGCGGGCGTTACTAAAGTTGTAGTCGCCGCCATGGTGAACGAAACGGTTTCGCACTACCGCATCATCGAAAAGCTGGGTGCCGGCGGCATGGGGGTGGTGTATCGCGCCGAGGACCTGAAGCTGGGGCGACAGGTGGCGTTGAAGTTCCTGCCGGACGACATGGCTCAGGACCGGGCGGCGCTGGACCGTTTTGAACGGGAGGCGCGCGCGGCGGCGGCCATCACTCACCCCAACATCTGCACGCTGTACGAAATAAGCGAGCACGACGGACATCCCTTCCTTGTGATGGAGCTGCTGGAAGGCGACACGTTGAGGCAGCGCATCGGTGGTCGGCCGTTGCCCCTCGACACGCTGCTCGCGTGGGCCATACAGATTGCCGACGGGCTGGACGCGGCCCATACGCGCGGCATCGTGCATCGCGACATCAAGCCGGCCAACCTCTTTCTGGTCCGTCACGGCCCGGTGAAGATACTGGATTTCGGCCTGGCCAGGCCGGCGCACACGGCGAAGCCGGCAGCGGCCATGACCACGGACCGCACCGAGACCATGGTGGACCTTCTGAGCACGCCCGGCATGTCCGCGGGCACGCCGGGATACATGTCCCCGGAACAGGCCAGGGGCGAGACCCTGGACCCGCGCACCGATCTGTTCAGCCTGGGCGTGGTGCTGTACGAGATGGCGACGGGGAGAATGCCCTTCGAGGGAAAGACCTCCGCCGTGGTGTTGGCCGCGATTCTGCACAAGGAGCCGGATCCGCCCGGCCACCTGAACCCGGCCCTGCCGGCGGGGCTCGAACAGATCATTCTGAAGGCGCTGGAGAAGGACCCCGACATCCGCTACCAGAGCGCCGCCGACCTGCGCGCGGACTTGAAGCGGCTGAAGCGCGATTCAGACTCCGGCCGGTTGACTGCGGCGACGGGGAGTCTGCGACGCCCGGCTGCACCCCCGCCCACGCGCCAGACATCACGCTGGCTGATTTTGGCGGCGGTGGCGGCGGCTGTCGCGGTCACCGCGGCGGCAATTCAACTGACTCGCCCGCTGCCCCCGCCGCGAGTCCTGCGCACGGTGCAGATCACCGATGACCACCGCGCCAGCAGCCTCCCGCTGGTGACCGATGGCGCGCGGGTGTACTTCAGCTCGAGGTCCGCCGACGGCACCAACGAGCCGTGGCAGACGTCGTCCCGAGGCGTCGGGCAGTCGGTCCCACTTCCGGCCTCGTTGAAGAACACCATCGTGATCGACCTCGCGCCGGATCGTTCGGAACTGCTGGTGCTTCGGGGAGGCGCCCCGAATTCTCCGATGGCGCTGTGGGCGGAACCGTTGTTGGGGGGCTCACCGCGCCGTGTCGGTACCATCGTCTCCAGCGGTGGCGCGGCGTGGTCGCCGGACGGGCAGAAACTGGTGTACGCCAACGGCAATGAAGTGCATGTTGCCGGGAATGACGGCAGCGAGATCAGAACGCTGGCCACCATGAAGGGCCCCACGTTGCTTCCGCGCTGGTCGCCCGACGGCGCCACGGTGCGTTTTACGGCGGACGCCGGCACGGAGCCCGAATCCATCTGGGAAGTGGCCGCGGACGGAAGCAGGTTGCATCGTGTGTTTCCGGACCTGCGCGAGGTGAACTGCTGCGGCGTCTGGACGCCCGACGGGAAGTACTTCGTCTTCTCCGTGGCCGATGGCGGCACGACGAACGTCTGGGCCATGTGCGAGAAAACCGGATTCCATCGGCGAACCAGATTTGGGGCCGTGCCGTTGACCGCCGGCCCGATCAACCTCCAGTACCCGGTGCCCAGCCCGGACGGGAAGCGCCTGTACGTGGTGGGATCGCAGATGCGCGACGAGCTCGTAATACTGAACAAGGTCTCGGGCCAGTTCGTGCCGTATCTAAGTGGGATTTCGGCAGGGGATGTCAGTTTTTCGCGCGACGGAAAACTGGCCGCATACGTCGCCTATCCCGAAGGGACGCTGTGGCGCGCCAGGCTGGACGGTGGCGAGCCGACGCAACTCACTTTCCCGCCGGTGCGGGCGATGCTGCCGCGCTGGTCTCCCGATGGGAAACAGACTGTCTTTATCGGGCAAACCGTAGGAAAGCCATTCCGGATCTATCTCCTGCCGGCCGACGGCGGCGAGCCGCAACAGATCACCAATGGCGAGGCCGGGGATGCCGGGGATGGAGATCCAACCTGGTCGCCCGATGGGAACTCGCTCGCTTTCGGCGATGTCCCCGGCGACACGAAAGCCAGGCAGGACCCGAACCGCATGGTGATCCGCGTGGTGGATCTGAAGACGCGCCAGATCTCCGTGCTGCCCGGCTCGGAGGGAATGTGGTCTCCCCGCTGGTCTCCCGATGGGCGTTCCATCGTGGGTCTGTCTGCGGTGGGGTGGAAGCTCGAGCTCTATGACCTGGCCACCCACAAGCAAACCGAGCTGACCGCGATGGAGGCCGGGTACCCCGCCTGGTCACATGATGGGGAATGGGTTCATTTCGTGGCCGTCCGCGGAGTGCGGACGTGGTACCGCGTGCGGGTGCGCGACCGGAAACTCGAACAGATCTTCCGCAACAAGGAAGAACACCGCCTGGTCCGCGCCATAGACACGTGGACCGGTATCGCGCCGGACGATTGCATCCTCACGCTTCGCGACGCCGGGACCCGGGAGATCTACGCGCTGGAATGGGAAGCGCCGTAGCCGCGCGGCGGGGATCGCGTCAATCCTGGCAGCGCTTGCGCGCGCTGCTAAAGTTGTAGACAAGGCATGGTGAATGAAACCGTTTCGCACTATCGCATCATTGAAAAGCTGGGCGCCGGCGGCATGGGGGTGGTGTATCGCGCCGAGGACCTGAAGCTGGGGCGACAGGTGGCGTTGAAGTTCCTGCCGGACGACATGGCCCGGGACAGGGCGACGCTGGACCGTTTTGAACGGGAGGCGCGCGCGGCCGCGGCCATCAATCATCCCAACATCTGCACGCTGTACGAAGTGGGCGAGCACAACGGGCATCCGTTCCTCGCGATGGAGCTGCTCGAAGGCGACACGCTGAAGCATCGCATCGGCGGCCGGCCCATACCCCTCGATTCGCTGCTCACCTGGGCCATTCAGATTGCCGATGGCCTTGATGCGGCTCATGCGCGAGGCATCGTGCACCGCGACATCAAACCGGCCAATCTCTTTGTGGTGAGCAACAGCCAGGTGAAGATCCTGGACTTCGGACTGGCCAAGCCCACGCACGAGGGCAGGACGGCCACTTCAGTACCCGTCGACCGCACCGCGACCATCGCGATGGACCTTCTGACCACGCCCGGCTCGACCGCGGGCACGCCCGGATACATGTCTCCGGAACAGGCGAAGGGCGACGATCTGGACGCCCGGACCGATCTGTTCAGCCTGGGCGTGGTGCTGTACGAGATGGCCACGGGGAAAATGCCCTTCGAGGGAAAGACGTCGGCCGTGGTGATGGCCGCCATCCTGCACCAGGCGCCGGACCCGCCCTGCCACGTGAACCCGGCTCTTCCGGCAGCGCTGGAACAGATCATCCTGAAAGCGCTGGAGAAGGACCCCGACCACCGCTACCAGAGCGCCGCCGACCTGCGCGCGGACTTGAAGCGGCTGAAGCGCGACACGGAATCGGGCCGGTCTTCCACGGTTACGGCCATGCAATCGGCTGTCGCTGCCCCAGCCCCGCGCCGGAGATCACGCTGGCCAGCTTTCGCTGCGGTCGCGGCAGCGCTGGTTGTCACGGCAGCAGCATTCATCTGGTCCCGCCCGGTCCCCCCGCCGCGAGTCCTGCGCACGGTGCAAATCACCAATGATCGCCGCGCCGGCAACATGCCGCTGGTGACCGACGGTGCGCGCGTGTACTTTACTTCCAGGGCCGCCGACGGCACCGACGAGCCGTGGCAGGTGTCGTCGCGGGGCGGGCAGTCGCTTCCACTTCCGGCGTCTCTGAAGGACGCCTTCGTCATCGATCTCTCGCCGGATCGTTCGGAGCTGCTGGTTCTTCACGGTGGCGGCCCATTCACGCCGCCGGAACTGTGGGCGGAGCCTCTGCTGGGTGGATCGCCGCGCCGTGTCGGCAACATCAACGCGTCCGGCGGCGCGGCATGGTCCCCGGACGGGCAGGAAGTGGTCTACGCGGACGGCAGGCAGGTGAGCGTCGCAAAGAGCGACGGAACCGGAATCCGGCCACTGGCCACCCTGCCGAGCCGCGCCTACCTTCCACGCTGGTCGCCGGACGGCGCCACGGTGCGCTTCACCCAGGGCGGCGGAGCGGCGCCCGATTCCATCTGGGAAGTGGCCGCCGCCGGAGGCCATCTGCGTCGCCTGTTTCCGGCCATCCGCGACCCGCACTGCTGCGGGGTCTGGACGCCCGACGGGAAGTACTTCGTTTTTACGGTGAGCAGCGGCGACACCGAGACCGTCTGGGCCATGCGCGAGAGAACCGGATTCCTCCGGCGCACCAGCCAGGAACCAGTGCAGTTGACCACCGGACCCATCAATCTGATTTATCCAATCGCCAGTCCCGATGGGAAACGTCTGTACGTGACGGGCGTGCAGATACGCGACGAGCTGGTGATCCTTAACCAGGTTGCGGGCCAGTTCCAGCCCTATCTCGATGGAATCTCCGCTCAGGATGTCGGCTTCTCGCGCGACGGAAAGCGCGCTGCATACGTGGCATATCCCGAGGGAACCTTGTGGCGGAGCTCGATGGATGGAGGCGATCGCGTGCAACTGACCTTCCCGCCGCTGCAGGCGAGATTGCCGCGATGGTCCCCCGACGGGAAGCAGATCGCCTTTTTCGGAGCGGCCGCGGGGCAGCCGCAACGGGTCTACATCCTGCCGGCGGACGGTGGCGAACCCCGGAGAATCACCAATGGCGAGGCTGGACCGGCTGGCGATGCGGATCCAACGTGGTCACCCGATGGAAACTCGCTCGCCTTCGGCGGGAGCCCGGACGCGTCGATGGCCGCGCCGGACCCCAACCGCCTGGCCATCCGCGTCATCGATCTGAAGACGCGCCAGATCTCCGTGTTGCCCGGTTCGGAAGGAATGTGGTCGCCACGCTGGTCGCCCGACGGGCGGTCTATAGTGGGCCTGTCGGCTGTGGAATGGAAGCTTGAGCTCTATAGCCTGGCCACGCACAAGCAGACCGAGTTGACGGCGATGCAGGCCGGCTACCCGGCGTGGTCGCATGACGGAGAATGGGTCCATTTTAGGACCGCCACCGGCGGCCGGACGTGGTATCGCGTGCGGGTGCGCGACCGCAAACTCGAGCAGCTCTTCAGCGACAAGGAAGAACAACGCCTGGTCCGCGCGTCGGACCTCTGGACGGGTCTCGCGCCGGACGATTGCATTCTCACGCTGCGCGACGCCGGGACCCGCGAGATCTACGCGCTGGAGTGGGAAGCGCCGTAGCCGCGCGGCAATCCGGGGGAAGAATCCGGGGGACACTCCTGCTTTCCCTTCACGTTCCTTCGAAAATGGCCCGCTCTCTTACGTTCGCGGTTCGGTAGCTGCTCGCAAACACGTGACCACGCCACCGAGCCGCGCGCGTCAAGCGGTCCTTAACACGGGAATGTCCCCGGATTCTTCAGAAGATATACTTCAGTCCCAACTGGATCTGGCGCGGCGGCTTGTTGCCGTACTCGTTGGCCGACAACACCATCGCCTCGTTCGGCGTCTCGAAGGTGTGGTTCGGAATGTCGAAGTTCGGGTGATTCAGCAGATTGAAGAATTCACCTCGAATCTGCAGGCGGTGCCCCTCGGTCCGGAACTGGATGGTCCGGGAAAGCGAGAAATCGAGGTTGGTGAATCCCGGTCCGGTGAGGATATTTCGCCCGGCGTTTCCGAACTGGCCGGCCGCCGGGCTGACGAAAGCGCAGGTGTTAAACCAGCTTCCCGGCTGGCGCACAACGTCCGCGGCGAGTCCTCCCTGCGAGATGGTGGTTTGGCAGGCGGGGTTGGGGTTGGCCGGCACCGGACCCGGCGTGAAGGGGTTGGAGATAAGGTCTGGCCGGCACGGGTTGCCAAAAGCGGAGCTTGCAAAGCAGGCTGCCGAGGGGGTGGCGAGGTTGACCGTAAATGGAGAGCCGGTCTGCGCCGTCATAATCCCGGCCATCTGCCAGTCGCTCAGCAGGGCTTTGCGGAATCCCGAGTCTTTGGCCCACATGCGCGCGAAAGGCAGGTCGTACACGGAGCTGAGCACGAAGCGGTGCCGGGCGTCGAAATCGGAGAGCGCACGATCGGCGCTCAGGTCGTTTGAATTCTGAGGCAGACCGCCGCCGACACTGCCGCCGAACACCGAGGAAACATCGTCGATCGACTTGGAGAACGTGTACGCCACGAGGAAGCCGAGGTCGTGGCCAACGCGTTTCTCCGACCGGAACTGCAAGGCGTTGTACGAGCTGTTGGCCGCCGATTCGATGTCCAAAATGGTGGAGGAGGCGAACCAGGGGTAAGGCGCAACGCCGGTGGCGGGGTTGGGCTGGTCCAGGTTGATCGCGTCCGGCAGATGCGTACCCTTCGAGCCCACATAAGCCAGGTCGATCATCCAGTTCGCTTGCAGCTCGTACTGCAGATCGGCGTTCCACTGCTGCACATAGCCGTCGCGGAAGTTGCGGGAAATCATGCTCACCTCGGGTTCGGGAATCGCCTGGCCGGGCTGGCTGAGAATGTTCTGAATCACGTTCGTGCCGCCGTTGATATTCAACGACAGGTCATAGAACGGCGGGTTGAAGCGGGGGAGGACGTTCATATTGAAGATGCCGTCGTCATAGAAGATGCCGTAGGCGGATCGGACCACGAATCGCTCCGTCTTCAGCGGCCGCCAGGCCACGCCGATGCGCGGCGCGATATCGGTGTACGTGGGGTTGTAGGTAGCCCGGGGAACCCCGCCCGTTCCGGCCTGGATGAACCAGCAATCGGGAGCCGGCGAGCAGGTAGCCGCGTTCTCGGCCGCGTTCGCGCTGAGGTCGGGCACGCTGAAGCGATTGTGCGTCTCCACCGGCGGGCCGTTGTACTCCCACCGCACACCCACGTTGAGCAACAGACGCGGCACCACGTGGATGTCATCCTGCGCGTAGTAGTTCATGCCGATGCTGCGCAGGCTGTTCGCGGTGTTGCCGCTCGCCGCGATGGCGTAGTCGGGCATGCCCGCCAGCAACTGCGCCAGGGCCTGCATCGGATCTCCACTCTGACCGCCTTCGAAGAACCATTCGCCCCGCGCCACGAAGTCGAGGTAGTTGTTCACCTGAATGTCGCGAATGTCCGCGCCGAACTTGAACTGGTTCCGGCCGGAGATCCAGGACAGATTGTCGGAAAGGTGCACGGTGGTGTCGTGCCGATCCTGCGGATAGTTGACCGGTTCGCCAATCCCATCGAAGCCCAGGATACTGACGTTGGGCGCTCCCAGGTCCACCGAGTTGGTCAGCACGTCCGGGAAGCCCAGTTGAGAACTCACGTCGGTGCCATAGTTCTGCTGCAGCGCGCCCGCTCTCATGCGATTAAACCCCAGGCGGAATTCGTTGACCGTTGACGACGCGAAGATGTGCGTCCATGCCAGACCCGCGTTCTGGCCGTTGTTCAGCGTGTAACTGCCGTAGCCGGGCAGGTCGGTGAACGAATTGACGGGATCGAAGGGGTTAAAACGGTTCTCGTCGAATACGGAGTAATGAGCCGACAACGTGTTCCCGGAGCCGAAGTACTGATCCACCTTCACCGTGCCCAGATTCTCCGTGTTCCGAATAGTGGGGGCGGAGACGAAAGTGTTGGAGTTGGCCAGGTCCGCTCCGACATTGGCCGCCGGCAGAAGATTGAACACCGCCAGGCCGGCCGGGTTCACCGGTATCCCCTCGGCGGCCACCGCGCCCAGAACTTCCTGGCGCTGCACCTGGGAAGGCACGGTGGCCTCGCGCGTGGTTGCCTGCCGCAGGCGCAATCCCTCGTAGGAGCCGAAGAAGAAGGTCTTGTCACGGCGGATAGGCCCTCCGATGGTTCCCCCGAACTGGTTGCGATCGTAGCGCGGGATGTCGCCGCACTCGCCCGGCACGGAGGTGGCGGAGCACGCCGGAAAGTCGAAGAAATTCTTTGCGTCCATGTTCCGGTTGCGGAGGAACTCAAACAGTCCGCCGTGAAATTGGTTCGAGCCGCTTTTCAGGATGACGTTGACCTGCGCGCCGCCGCTGCGGCCGAACTCGGCGGCGTAGTCGCTGGATTGCACCTTGAACTCCTGAATAGCGTCGATGGACGGCAGAGCCACGTACTGGTTGATATAAGGATCGTTGTTGTCGACTCCTTCGAGGAGAAAGTTGTTGGACTCTTCGCGGGCGCCATTGACGCTGAACGCGCCTCCCTGGGTCGAGTTCTCCGAGCCCTCGGCGGCCAACTGGGCGCCGGGAGCCAGCAGGGCGAAGGAAAGGAAGTTGCGCTCATTCAAAGGCAGCTCGTGCACCAGCCGCCCGTTGATCACCTGGCCCAGCGTCGAGGTATCGGTCTGGACCAGAGGAGGAGTGTCGGTGACGGTCAATTCCTCGTTGATAGCCCCCACCTGCAGCGCGAAATCGACGCGCGCGGTCTGCTCCACATCGAGGATGACGCCGGGGAGGATGCTGCGCCGAAACCCGGCCTTCTCCACCGACACCCGATAATGGGCCGGCGGCAGCAGCGCGACGGTGTAGTCGCCGTCTTCGTTGGTTTCGGCATCGCGGGTGGCATTGGTCCCCTCATCGCGCACGGTAATCCGGGCCCCGGGCACGACGGCCCCGCTGGGATCGGTTACTGTTCCAGTGATGGCCCCTGTCGGGCCGGTGGCGAAGAGTGGAATATCAAGCAGGCTTACGGCCAGAAGTGCGAGCAACCATCGATGTCCCATAATGTTCCCCCAATGAAAGCTCTTTCAAACAAGTCCGGCTAATCGCCTGGCGCAGAGGCTTGTCAACCTCTGTTTGGCAGACTCCCTGAGTCGAGGACTTGTGCTCTTGCCAGCATATCTCAGATTCAGACGCGTGCCCGCCAGGGGGCGTTTCCGGGCAATGGGGTGGCGTGGGAAACGCGGCGGCAGCGCGTCCTCGTCCGGGCCGCTGGAAACTTCGGCCGTTTTCCCACAGCGCAACAAACTGAAAACACTGGAGGCAAAATGGTTGCGCGATTGTCTTACAGCTTCTGCGGCCGCGTGTCCTTTCGGGCATCCGGACAGAGTCGCTGGTGTCGTTAGCTGCGCTGGCGCGCGGTGCTGGCGATTCGCGGCTGCCGCTTGCCGGCGCGGTGCTGGAGCACGCGCGGAGAGACGTTGCCCGCCACTGCCGCATGCGAGCGGCGATGCCCCTTCGCGTAGCGGGCAGCCGGCCGCGCGGGAGTCTGGCCGGCGGAGGAGGAAGCCGGAATCAACAGCAGGTCGCCCGTTGCCGGAGCCTCCACCGAGAGGTGATTCGTCGAGGCAATCGTGGTGGCCGCCATGTTGAAGCGCCGGGCGATCATAGCCAGCGTCTCGCCATCGGCCACGCGGTGCATGCGCCAACCCGCTCGCCGTTCGGCTGGCACCTGCTCCAGCGCGGCCGTAACCGCCGGCGCGGTCCCACGGGGCACCCTCAATTGATATCCGGCCGGAGCGAGCGACTTGATGAGCGACGGATTGAGCTCGCGGATTTCCGCCAGCGGACGGTCCGCGATATCCGAGACCAGCCAGAGGTTCGTAGGCGCCGTGATGGCCACCGTATCGTACTCTATCGGCTGCTCCCCGTCGATGTTCTCCAGCCCGTAGTCGCGCGGATTCTTGGCCATGATGGTGATGGCCAGGATCAGCGGAACATAGTTCCGGGTCTGCCTGGGCAGGGCGTTCCTGGCGCACAGCTCCCAGAAATCCGCGTATCCGGTGTGCTCCACCGCGTTTTCCACGCAGTTCGGGCCGCAGTTGTATGCGGCCATCGCCAGGTACCAGTCGCCCAGCCCGGTGTAGAGCTCTCGCAGGTGCTTCGCGGCCGCGCGCGTGGACTTCTCCGGATCGAACCGATCATCCGACCACTGCGTCTGGTTCAGGCCGTACTCCCGCCCGCGAAACTTCATGAACTGCCACATCCCCGAGGCGCGCGCGTAGGACACCGCGTACGGTATAAAGCCCGACTCGGCCTGCGCCAGGTAGAACAGCTCCCTGGGCACCCCCTCTTCGTCCAGAATGCGGCTGACCATGGGCCGGTAGCGTTCGCCCCGGCGCAGGCCCGAAAGCAGGGTGCGGCGGCCCCGGTCGGTGGAGAAGAAGTGGATGTAGCTGAGCACCGCGTCGCTGGCATCCAGCGGCAACTGGGAAATGGTGGCCTGCACCTCTTCGCCCACCTTCGGCTTCAGCCGGGGGTCGGTGGGGAAGGTCATCTGCAGCATGTCGTCCAGCGGAGATTTCTGGAAGACCACGCTGTCCCCGGAGCCGGCCGCCGCGAGGCGGTCCAGATCGTACTCATAGATGCTGTCCACCAGTTGATCGAGCTTGTGTTCGATCTTGTGACGGTCGGCCAGACCGGCCGGAGCTGTCATCAGCTCCTCTACAGCGGCGTCGAATGCTTGCCGCGCGCCCTCGGCGTCGCCTGCATGGTACAGCAGTTTCCCGGTCTGGAAATGCTCTTCGGCCGACTGCACGCGCTTATCGGCCGCCGAATGCGCCAGCGCCGGGTCCGGCAGCATCGGAGGCAGCGCCTTCGGGAACTCGTTGGCGTAGAGGTTCGGCTCGATTTGCGGCGGCTCTCCGGCGTCGAAGGGCTTGATGGACGGGGCTGGCGGCAGGAACGCGGTGGCGAACTGCTGCGGCCTGCTGGACATGCAACTGCTCAACAGAAACAGAGACAGCGGCACAAAAATCAGGCAGCGGGCGCGGTGACAGAAGGCCATTATACGTTTGTGAATTGAAGGACGCTTAAGGCTTTTGAAACTTGACTCTACCGCAGCATTGACCCTGGGTCAAGCCAAATGTCCCTGGTACTGTAATGTACATTACATCAGATTGCCTAAGTTTGCTTTCCTGGTAGTGAATCGGCCACTTGCCTAAGAAGCTATAGTGCCGGGTGGGTGGCAAAACTCTCACGAGCGCGCCGGATGGCATCGACGAAACGTCTGGCGCGCTCGGTGAAGACGTCGTAGCTGCCCGCGCGGAGGCTGGCGGAATCGATCAGCGCGCCGCTGACGCCGACCCCGACCGCCCCGGCCCGGAAGTAATCGCCCACCGTTTCCAGCGTGACGCCGCCGATGGCCATCAGGTCGATCTGCGGGAACGGCGCGCGCAGGGAGCGGATGTAAGTGACCCCGCCCATGGCGTCGCACGGCAGCACGCGCACCACGTCGGCGCCGCTTTCCCAGGCCTCCAGAACCTCCGCTGGCGTCAGCGCACCGGCCAGAATGACCTTCGAGTACCGGCGGGCCATCTCGACGGTGGCGAGATTCAGCGTGGGCGTCAGGAAAAACGCGGCGCCGGCGAGCATCGAGGCTCGCGCGGTTTCGGGATCGAGCACCGTGCCAGCACCCAGCAGCACGCGGTCGCCGAACTCGTCCGCCACCCGCTCCAGCACGCGCAAGGCGCCGGGGACGGTCATGGTGATTTCGACGACGTCGATGCCTCCCCGGTGAATCGCCTCGATCGAGCGAAGCGCGCTGTCCGCCGTAGCCGTGCGCACCACCGGCACTATTCCGGTCTTCAAAATGGCCGAAAGAACCTCGTAGCGTTGCATGCCGTGTCTACCGCCGCCTTCAGTTGTAGCATGAGAGTGGGACGTAGCGGGCCGGTTTGGCGGTGGGGACGCGCACGGCGCGGCCACATCCCCCTGACCCGTTACCGAATGGAACGGACGCATTCTTCGATGGCTATCATCAGCGTCTCCGGCGATCCCGGTTGCGCGCACGAGGACCTGGCGCGGGCGATCGCGCAGCGGACCGGCTGCGAACTGGTCACCCGCAGCGAGCTCGAAGAGATGATCGCCGCCGACTTCGGCAACCAGCAAATCCCCGACCGGGCGTGGCCGCCTCTGCTGCGCTCGGCGATCGGCCGGCTGGCGGTGAATCGCCACGTGGTGTACAGCCTGGAGGGTGGCGAGCGGTTGTTCCACGGCTTTCCCGGCGTTCTGTGCGTGCTGCTGATTGCGTCCCCGGCACGGCGCATCGGCGCGGTAATGGTGGACCGGCAGGTGGACCGGGAGGCCGCCAGGCGCTTCCTTCGCCAGCGCGAGATCGAGGTGCTGGCCGAGTGCAAGCGACGATTCGGCCGCGGCCACTCGCGTCTCCACGAGTTCGATCTGATCCTGAACGACCACCAGCAGTCGCCCGAAATGCTGGCCAGCGTGGTGGAGGCGGCCATCCAAAGCCGCGGCCTGCTGGAGCAGGGCACGTTGTCCGCGGCGGCCGAAGCACAGGTGCAGTTCCTGGCGCGGCTGCAACTGGCGAAGTTCGGGCTGACGCCGCCGGACCGGGCGCCCGCCGAGCGCAACGGATTCGGGCATCCCACGGAGGAGATCTTCGCCCGGCTGCTGGACTTCTATCGCATCGAATGGCAGTACGAGCCGCGCAGCTTCCCGCTCCAGTGGGACAAGGACGGCCACGTGATGGAGGCGTTCACGCCCGATTTCTTCCTGCCCGCGTTCGACCTCTACGTGGAGCTGACCACCATGAAACAGGCGCTGGTGACGAAGAAGAACCGGAAGATCCGCCTGCTGCGCACCATCTACCCGCACGTCAACATTCAGGTGTTCTACCAGAAAGACATCCAGGATCTGATCGTCAAATATGAACTCGCCGAACGCGCCTCCGCCCATTGAGCGTGTCCTGTTCACCGCCGAGCAGATCGACGCGCGCGTACGCGAGGTGGCCGCGCAGATCTCCGCCGATTTCGCGGGCCGCGAGCTGAAGCTGGTGGCCGTGCTGAAGGGCTCCGTGTTCTTCCTGACGGCGCTGGCGCGGCACATCACGGTCCCGCTGCGGGTGGACTTTCTGGCCATTTCGCACTTCACCAACCAGCCTGGCGCTCCCGGCGTGGTGCGCATCGCCAAGGATCTCGACGACGCCATCGAGGGCGAACACGTGCTGCTGGTGGAGGACATTGTCGACACCGGATTCACCACGCGCTACCTGCTGCAGAATCTGGCCGGGCGGGGGCCGGCGTCGCTGGGGCTTTGCACGCTGCTGGATCGCACCAGCCGGCGCATTGCCCGGACGCCTATCAATTATTCATGCTTCGAGATTCCGGATCGGTTCGTGGTGGGCTTCGGGCTGGATCACAAGCAGTTGTACCGGAATCTGGACTGCATCGCGGTGATCCGGCCGGAGTGAGGGACATCTAATGGTTCAAACCGCTCTGTCGCCGTCTGGGACCTGTAGGTCTTCGCGCACCGTGCCGCGGATCCGGCGACAAGGGGGGCCGATCATGCGCGCTTGCGCGTTTCAGCCCGTGTGGCAATCGCGACAAGCGCCCGAAGCGCGTCGTTCACCGACTTCGAGTCCGGAAAGGCCGCGGCCAATTCCGGGTCCAGGAGCACCACATTGGTTCCGCGGCGATACCTGTCCACGTACTTGCCCCGAACGCCACCGGAAAAGTCATACTCCGCTCTCATCTCACGGGCGCGGGGCTTAACGGGGGGTTTCTTCATACTTACGTCTCTCTTGCTTCGTCGCCGAGCGTGCGCTGATCAGGCGAATCCGCTCTCCCCTAATAGTATGAACCACAATCAGCAGACTTCGCTTGCTGGACATTCCGACGATTACGAAGCGCTCTTCGTCGAGAGCGTGATCCGGGTCTGGGATCGTAATCGAAAGGGGATCGTCGAAGACAGTACACGCCTCCGTAAACCCGACGTCGTGCTTCCGCCGATTCGTCGAGTCCTTTTCTCGATCCCACTCGAAAGCGATTTCGTACATCTGCCGTCGAGTGTAGCGAATCGGGAGCGGCCTGGGGCATGGGCGTATAGTCGGCAAACCGGACGGGCCGTTGGAATGCGCCGAACCACATCGCGGTGATCAAGCCGGAGTAGGGAGAGGCGCGACGATATGCTGGACTTGTGCCGCTCAAGATTCGTGATGTAATCAAGTTGCTCGAACAGCACGAGTGGCTTCGTCTCGAACGAAAGGTGATCATCGGGTCTTCCGAAGTCCGGACGTTCGGATTACGGTCGCGTCGGGCAAAGGAGGCGACGATGTTCGACCAGGCACGTATCGTGCAATCCTGAGGCAAACTGGTATCAAGGAACCGGAACAATGACTCGCAAGTACTCACTCGTTATAGGCAGCGCCAGCAGCTACAGCGCTTACGTGCCGGAACTCCCCGCAATTCTCGTCGTGGGCCGATCCCTGGAGGAAGTGTCTGCGCGGGCGTCCGAGGCGATTGGCGTTTATTGGCAGACCGTGAACGCCGAGCGCTCGCCCACGTCAATGGTTCGCGAGATCGACGTTGAACTGCCGGTGTGAGTACGAGGGGATGGCGTTCTGGCGGTGGATTATTTCTTCGCTGACTCGCAGTTCAGTTTGAAGTTCAGCGTCGCGTGAATCTCCGTTCCGGCGCTTTCCTTTGCATATACCCACCCGGCGGCGGCGCTTTGAACTGATGATCGCAGCAGCGGGTGCCCTTCAACAAACTTCACATCGGTCAGGTTCCCGGCTGACGTGATGTGCGCTGTGAAGCTGACCGGCCCGCTGATGTGCGCAGCTTTCGCGAGAGGGGGGTATTTCGGAACCTCATACGAGACCGGGCTGATCGGTTCACTGCTCACAAACTCGACAGCCGGCGGAGGCGGTGGGTGCTTCGCCTGCCTATGGAATTCCGAGACTTTTTCGGACCCTTCAAAGAGAGCGTCGAACCTGCCCGCCGCCAAGTCATCCAATGCCTTGTTAGCTGGCGGCAAGCCGCTCGGACTTTCCGTTAGATCAAAAATCGGCTTTTCCGGGACGCCGGGACCCAACGCCTCATCAAGACGATGAAGAAACCTCATGGTCCAGGATGTGTGCTCAGGCGTCTTGGTCACTCCTGCGCCGTAGATATCGCGGTCGAGAATGTCTATCCGGATTCGGCGCTGCTCGTCGCCGCACTGAGCTTGCATCGTTACGTTCACGCCGCTAAACGTCAGGCAGTGTTTGCACCTCTTCCGCTCCCTGTGAAGTTCCTTCTCTGGTATCGAGCAGGGGTTGGCACCTTGTAACAGGTCGGCGATGGATTCCCTGATGGTGACCGTTTTCTCTTCCACTTTGGCAGGCTGTGTGCATGCGTCGCCAGGTGGAGTTACCAGGATGCGGTCGATCTGTGATCCCGTCGGCGCCGGTGTGACCGCGATCACTTCGTAATAGTGGAAGGGTGGTCCGATGTCCCAGAAGCTGTCGCGTCCAATCAGAAGCCGCCCGGGTACTGGGGCCGTGGGCTTGTGCGGCGAGGCAAACAACGATGTGTGTATAAGGAAACCGACACAGCATGCCAAAAGCGGCTGGATCGCTCCTCGTTTGCTCCTCACCGTAGGTACTCCCCCGTCGCAATGATCTCCGCCGGGCCGGTCAGCCAGGCCGATTCGGTCCAGCGGAATTGCAGATCGCCGGCGGGGGTCACAATCCGAACCGGGCTCTTCGCCAGGCCCCGCAGAATCGCCGCCGCCGCCGCCCCCGTGGAGCCCGTTCCCGAGCTCATGGTCTCGCCCACGCCGCGTTCGTAGAAAACCACGTCGATGGTGTGGGCGTCCAGCACCCGCACGAAGGAGACGTTGGTGCGGTTGGGAAACATCGGGTGGCGTTCGATCGCCGCCCCCAGCTCGCGCCAGTTCGCCGGGAACTCGGGGCAGAGGATCGCCGCCTGCGGGTTGCCCACGTTCAGCAGCGTGGCCTCCACCGTACCGAGGGCGGTCGGAATCCGCTGCACCGCGTCGGCGCGCGGCTGGCCCATGTTCATCTCGAAGGTGTAGAGCGCGCCGCTCCACTCCAGCAGCCGCAATTCCTTCACGCCCGCGCCGGTGCGAATCCGGACCGCGTCTCCCGAGACCTTGCCCGTGTGGTACAGCAGCGCCGCCGCGCAACGCGTGCCGTTGCCGGAGATCTCCGGTTCGCTGCCATCCGCGTTGAACAGGCGGATGGCGGGGATCGCCGGGTCGTTGGCGTCCACCAGCATCCAGCCGTCGGCGCCGACGCCGGTGTGGCGCGCGCAGATGGCCCGCGCGACTTCCGGAAGATCGCGCGCGGGCGCGTCTTCGGCCCACGTCAGCAAAAAGTCGTTGCCGGCCCCGTGGGCCTTGGTAAACGGTATGGTCATGTTAGTTGCGCCGCCAGATGTACACGGTTGGAGCGCCTGGCACGTTTATAGCACGCACCAGCGCGTAGCGCGGCGAAGCGCCGACGGCCCGGAAGACGGAATCGCCCTTCGCGCCCACGGCCCACTGCTCGTGGAGCATCAGATCGGGACGGGCCACCGCGCCGTCCCACGCGGGAACATTACCCTCGTGCAGCGTTTCGCGCAACGGGATGCCCGCGCGCGCGAAGATGCCGGTGAGATCGCCGAAGCACGCCACGATCCCTCCGCCGTGGTAGTCGCGCGCGAACAGGCCCGCGGCTTCCGCGGTCCACGCCCTCCGTGCGGCGGAGTTCACCTGCGATTCCTTCCAGCAGACCCAGTTATCGGGACCGGGACGGAGCAACCACGGGGTCAGCGCGGCTGCGGCCACGGCCAGCGCGGCGATGCCTCGGAGCGGGCCGGGCGGCGCCAGCAACACCACCGCCCCCGCGGCAAAGGCCAGCAGAGGCAGCACCGCCAGCGCATACCGAGTGTTGTAGAACGAGTGTGGCCACAGCGAGGGAACGTAGATGGGCACGCTTCCCGAGTGCATGCTCCACAGGTAGAACAGCGGCGTCAGCGCGAGAAACCACAACGGCCACCACGCGCGGCGCCACAAGGCCACCAGCAGTCCCGGCGCGGCGATGACTAATGGGGTCAGGCCGGCCACGCTCACAGCCGCCGTGCGGAAATACAGCGCGGCCAGGGCCCAGTTGTGATCGCCCGGATAACGCGACAGGCCGGCTCGCAAACCGCGCTCGTAAATCGCCCGTGCCGACCACGGGCCGTTGTAGAATTCCAGCGCATTTCCCCAGAAATACAGGTTGTGAGCGAGCCAGTACAATGGCCCGGCACAGGCAATCGCGGAAAACAGCGCGGCCTTGCGAAAACCGTGCGATTTCGCGATACCAAAAACGAATGCCGCGGCGAAGGGCAAGAGAAACCACCCGTCGTAACGCGTGAGCGATGCCGCCGCGCCGGCAAGGCCCGCGACAGTCGCCCAGCCGGAGGAATCCGATTCGCCGAAGCGGACGGTGGCATAAAGCAGCGCCGCGAGGCCCAGCAAGAACATCGGTTCGGTCATGGGCGTCGCCTGCAGATAAAGCAGGTTCGGATTGAACGCGAACACGGCCAGACACGCCCATGCCGCCGCCGAACTCGCGAACACGCGCCGCGCCGTGGCGAACAGAAACATGCCCGCCAGAACGAAGCACAACGCCGCGGGGATGGCCCCGGCAAGTCCGTTGCGCCAGAGCCAGTCGTTCCGGACCAGCGGCAACATCAGCGCGTGGGGCAGCGGCAGCCACACCGTGCCCATCTGATAGACGCCCGGGGTGCGCGAATCGATCACCCGGCGCGCGATGTTCACGTGCGCCTGGGCGTCGCCGTACCACAGGGTCCAGCCGTTGGCGCAGGTCACCGCCACGAACGCGGCACTGAGCAGCGCCAGCGCGGCGAGGGCCAGCGCCGTTTCAGAACTCCGTGAAGTTGCGGAACTCGCGGAAGCGTATTTCAATGTCGTCACGGGTCAGCGTGCGGAAGCGGTCCACGCCGAATTTCTCGCAGCAGAAGCTGCCCATCACCGAGCCGTAGATCACCGCCCGGCTCAGGTCGCGCCGGTCCACGTTGCCGCTCTTCAGGTCGACGCCCCGCTCGGCCAGGTAGCCGATGAAGCCTCCGGCAAAGCAGTCGCCGGCGCCGGTCGGGTCGAAGACCTCCTCCAGCAGGTATCCCGGCACGATGAAGTACGAATCGCGCCGGAACAGCATGGCCCCATACTCGCCGCGTTTGATGACCAGCGTGTTCGGTCCCATGTCCAGGATGACCTTCGCGGCCCGGCGGAGGTTGTGCTCGCCCGACAGCATCCGTGCCTCGCTGTCGTTGATCAGCAGAAAATCCCAGTCGCGGATGGTCCCCAGCAGCTCCTCGCGATAGTCGCGAATCCAGTAGTTCATGGTGTCGCCGCCCACCAGGCGCACGCCGCTCATCTGCTCGCGCACGCTGCGTTGCAACGCCGGCTGGATGTTGCCCAGCACCAGGTAGGGCTGCGACCGGTATCGCTCGGGCAGCTTGGGATTGAAGTCGGCGAACACGTTGAGGTCGGTTCGCAGCGTGCTGCGGTCGTTCATGTCCTCCGAATAGACGCCGGACCAGAAGAAGGTTTTCCCGGGGACCCGTTCGAGGCCTTCCAGATCGATGTTGCGCGAGGCCAGCAGGTCGATGTCTTCCTGTGCGAAATCCTCGCCCACCACCGCCACCACGGCTGCCTGCGTGAAACATCCCGCCGCCAGCGCGATGTAAGTGCCCGAGCCGCCCAGCATCCGGTCCACCCGGCCGTGCGGCGTCTCCACCGCGTCATACGCGACCGACCCGACCACAACCAGTGACATTGCCTGAATTGTATCCTGGGGTGCGTGGCGGGAACGGTACAATCGACCTTGGGTAGTGGGTCGGTTCGGAATGTGGGGCAGGTTTCCAACCTGCGCGCCGATTTCTAATCGGCGCCATGCGCGGGTTACAAACTGCGTGCAGGTTGCCAACCTGCCTCACATCCCGAGCCAGCCCGCTACCGATGTCTGACCCTTCATGCCGCGCAGCTTCCATGTCTTTCCCGATCTGGTTTTTCTGCTGACCTGCATCGCCGCGCAATTGACGCTGGCCCTGTGGGCTCGACGCCTGGTAAAGCCTGGGTGGGCGCGGGCGGTGCTCTATGTGCTCACCAGCGCCTGCCTGGTGGCCGACGCCGCCGGCTATCTGATGCTTTACGCCCGAGTCTTCCTGCACTTCTCTACCCCCGTTGTTACCTGGACACAAGGTGTTGCGCTGATGACCGGTTTGTGCGCCCTGGGGATGGCGGTGCTCGGTGCCGCCCTGCGACGCGTGCCTTTCCGCGAGGACCGGCGCGAAGCGTTCCGGACCGTCAGTACGGCGGTTCTGTCTACCCCCGCGCTGGTGATCGCGTTTGGAATCCTGCACCGCGCTGATTTCCGGCTCAGCGAGGTCCGCGTGCCGGTGCGGGGTCTGGCCCGCGATCTGGACGGGTTGCGTCTTGTGCAGGTGACGGATATCCATCTGAGCCCGTTCCTGAGCGAGAAGCAGTTGGAACGGGCTATCGATATGGCCAACGAGACCCGCGCCCACGTCGCGCTCGTGACCGGCGACCTGATCTCGCGACGCGGCGATCCGCTGGACGCCTGCCTGCGGCAGATCGGGCGGCTTCGCGCCGAGGCCGGCGTCTTTGGTTGCATGGGGAACCACGAGGCGTACGCGGACGTGGAGGACTACACCGCCGCCGAGGCCGCCCGGCGAGGCGTCCGCTTTCTCCGCTACCAGGCGGCCCTGCTGCGTTTTGGCAATGCCGCGCTCAACCTTGCCGGCGTCGATTACCAGCCGTTCCACAGCCTCTACCTGGTGGGCGCCGAGCGTCTGCTGGCGCCGCGATGCCTGAACGTCCTGCTCTCCCACCAGCCCGACGTCTTCCCGGTGGCGGCGGAACAGGGGTGGGATCTCACCATCGGCGGGCACACCCACGGGGGCCAGATCGGCGTGGAGATCCTGCATCACAATGTCTCGCCGGCGCGCTACTACACTCCGTATGTGCGAGGCTTGTACAGGATCGGCAGTTCGGCCGGATATGTTTCCACGGGCATCGGCACGGTGGGTTTGCCGGTCCGGTTGGGCGCTCCCCCGGAGGTCTCTCTGATACGCCTGTGCGCCACCTGATCCTCAGCGACATTCACGCCAATCTCGAGGCGCTCGATGCCGTCCTGGCGGACGCGAAGGGCCGCTACGACCGGGTTCTGTGCTGCGGGGATGTTGTCGGCTACGGCGCCGACCCCGACGCGGTGACGGCGTGGGCCCGCCAGAACCTGGACGCCGTCATTCGCGGCAACCACGACCGGGCGTGCTCCGGCCTCGAAAACCTCGAATGGTTCAATCCCGTGGCCCGCGCGTCCGCGCTGTGGACCATGGAACATATGGATCCTGCCAACCTCGCCTGGCTGCGCGGGTTGCCGCAGGGGCCCATCGAGGAGGGCGACCTCGTCCTCGTTCACGGTTCTCCGCTCGACGAGGACGAATACCTGGTCTCGGAGTTGGATGTGGATCAGATTCGCCCCTACCTCGAAGGCCGCGTCTGGGTTTTCGGCCACACCCATTTGCAGGGCGGGTTTCTGTGCCATCCCAACGGCGTGCAGCGGATGCAGCGGCCGGTGCCGACCCCCGTGACGATGCCACTGGAAGCCAATCAGTCGTGGCTGATCAACCCGGGTTCGGTGGGTCAGCCGCGCGATGGCGACCCGCGGGCGGCGTGGATGCTGTGGGACTCCGGCGAGCGCGTGGTGACCTTCTGCCGGACGGCCTACGATGTCCGAGCGGCACAAAGGAAGATCCTCGACGCCGGCCTGCCCGAGCTCCTCGCACTGCGGCTGGAAGCGGGGAAGTAGCAGGACACGCTGCCACACAGCCGCGTTTTTGCGGTACCGGACGAAAACGCGGCTGCCGCCGCGAGTCCCCACTACAATGGAGGTCAGTGCTCAGCCGCAGGACATTTTTGGAAGGCGCGGCCGCGCTCGGCTCGGCCGCGTTGCTGCCATCCTGCCGCCGGCATCGGGCGTTCTCCGGCTACGCGTTCGTGGCCAACCAGGAAGGCCGGGCCGTCGCCGCCGTGGATCTGGGGCTGTTCGCCGTGACCCGCTATATCCGCCTCGACGGCGCGCCTACGGCCATCGTCGCCGACCCGCCCCGGCAGACCGTGTACGCACTCACGCCCGACAACGGCCTGGTCCACGAGATCCGTGCCGATAAGCTGGCGCTGGGCCGCACCTTGTCCGTGGCGCGTTCCGCCGTATCCATGCGGCTCTCCCCGGATGGCCGGCTCATCTATGTACTGTGCGGCGATCCACGGCGTTTGGTGGCCGTCTCCCCGGCGAACTTCCGGGTGGAATGGTCGGCGGGTCTTGACGGCGACCCGTTCGATTTGGACGTGGCGCCCACCGGCTCGCACGCCGCGGTGAGTTACGGGAAAACCGGCGCCATCCAGTTGATCGACCTGGCCGCGCGCCGCGCCGCCCCGCCCCGGACCATCGCCGCGGAAACCGGCACGCTGCGATTCCTTGGCACTCGGGAGAAACTGGAGAACCTCCTGGTAGCCGACGTGAGCGGGCAAATGTTGCAGGCGTTGCAGGTTCCCTCCGGCCGGCTCATTACGAAACTTCCGCTCGCCGTGCGCCCCGAACACTTCTGCTTCAATGCCGACGGCGGCCAGTTGTTCATTACCGGCGAAGGCATGGACGCGGTGGTTATCGTGTATCCGTACTACACGCCGCAGATCGGCGAAACGGTGCTGGCGGGCCGCTCGCCCGGCGCCATGGCCGCCTCGCCCACCATGCTGTTTGTGGCCAACTCGAAGTCCGGCGACATCAGCATTCTCAACATCGATTCGCGCAAGATGGTGGGGGTGGCGCCGGCGGGGACCAATCCTTCGTTCATCACTATCACGCCGGATAACCAGTACGCGCTGGTGTTGAATCAGGACTCCGGGGACATGGCCGTGCTGTGGCTTCCAGCCATCACCCACCGCCGATCCGCGCTCCCGAACCTTCCGGTCGGGCGCATCTCGCCGCTTTTCAATATGATTCCGGTGGGCTCGAAGCCGGTGGCCGCTGCGGTGCTGCCGATGTAGGATGGCGCGCTCAGCCTGCGAGCTGTGACACGACGTCGGTTGTCCTTTACGCTGCAGAGGCAAGCAAAGGAACCGCCCATGAATACCGAAATCAAAGATACCGCCCTGGAGGCTCGAATCCAGAAGCAGATTCAGGCGACCGGCGCTTCCAGCACAGAGGAAGCGCTGCACCGCCTCCTCGAAACACAGGAAGAGCAGGATCGCCGGCTGCTGGAAAACAAAAACGCCATCAACACCAGGATCGGGCGCGGCATCGATCAGCTTGAGCGGGGCCAGGGGGCGCGCCCGCTAGCCCGACTTTCGCAGTTGAGAGGGTGAGCGAGCCCGAACCCCTTTGTTTTCAGCAAAAGGGTTCCAAAGGTCTGCACTACATTTTCAGTGCGGGCGCGGCTTCAGCAGAGCGGGCGGCAATAC